>ERZ773259.1373-NODE-1373-length-20504-cov-4.199521_pt1 | contig 20504 bp, 14 predicted proteins | sample MGYA00511961_ERZ773259 | MGnify/ENA primary metagenome ERZ773259 (study PRJEB29015, sample SAMEA2737775) | human gut metagenome | biome: human gut; feature: human-associated habitat; material: faeces | place: China | collected 2012 ...
TCGACCTGATCACCAAATACGGACTTTGTCTGCCTACCGGTATTTTTATGCTGGCCAAAGCGTTGGCCACAATCCAGAAAGTGGCCGAACGTCTGGACCCGGACATCCCCTTTGCCAAGCTCATCATCCCTTACGCCAAAGAGGTTGTCATGACTCAATTTTCTCCGCGAAAGATGGCCGCCTCGCTTTTCCAAACCTTAAAAGGATATGCCACCCTCCTGCAAACCGCTCCGGGAGATATCAGCGAGATATTATACAAACTCAAACAAGGCGAAATCAAACACGAGTTACAAATCACGGATGTTCCTGAATTCCGGAAAATGCTCCGGAACGGAGCCTCACGGCTCGCTTATGCGATACTTCTGGTCGGCCTGTTTATCGGAGCGATCGGAATACTCGATAAACGCCCCGACCTGAAATACGGCCATTTTCTACTCTTTGTATCCTCTTTTTTAATTTTCATCGTTATGCTAAAATGGATACTCCGGAAAAAAAGGGATTAGAAGGGAAAGATTGGAGATTAGGGATTAATTTCATTATCTTTGAATCGTTTTATCTTTAATTCTAATTTTTATCATGATTCGAGGTTTTGGAAGCGATAATTTTTCAGGCGTATTACCGGAAGTATTCAAAGCACTGGAAGAGGCAGCCTATGGGCATCAGCATTCTTATGGAGAAGATGTTTATTCTGAAAAAGCCATACAGGATTTCAACAATGTTTTTGGAGAAAATATCCGTGTATTTTTCGTCTATAACGGTACAGGGGCAAACATACTCAGCCTATCTGCCTTCACCCATTCCTATAACGCCGTTATATGTGCCGAAACCGCCCATATCAATGTGGACGAATGCGGAGCGATCGAGAAACAATCGGGCTGTAAACTACTGACCGTCCCAACTTTCGACGGGAAACTGACAACCGGTCTTATCCAAAACCACATGCACGGTTTCGGAGAACAACATCACTCACAACCTAAAATGATTTCCCTGACTCAATGTACCGAATTAGGGACGGTTTATACTCCTGCCGAATTAAAAGAAATTTGCGATTATGCCCATGCCCATCGGATGTATGTACACATGGACGGAGTAAGGATTGCCAATGCCTGTGCCGCCCTTCATCTTTCGCTCAAAGAACTGACTGTAGACTGTGGGATTGACATCCTTAGTTTCGGCGGAACAAAAAACGGACTGATGATGGGGGAATGTGTGATTATATTTAATAAGGACCTGCAACGGGAAGCCCGTTTTGTCCGGAAACAATCTGCTCAGCTGGCTTCCAAGATGCGTTACCTTTCCTGTCAGTTTACTGCCTACCTGACGGATGACCTGTGGCTGAAGAATGCCGCTCATGCCAATGCGATGGCAAGCAAGCTCTATCAGGCACTTAAGGAACTGCCCGAAGTCACCTTTACCCAGAAGCCGGAGAGCAACCAGTTATTTCTGACCATGCCCCGTCCGACTATCGACCGGATGCTGGAATCTTATTTCTTTTATTTCTGGAATGAGGCGAATCACGAAATCCGCCTGGTGACTTCTTTTGACACAACGGAAGAGGATGTAAATCAATTTATTCGACTTTTGAGACGTTAAAAGAGAAGAATGGAACAACAAAAGCGTCTATAATACTGTTGTAATAGGAAGTTTGGGGCTAACTTTGTCCCCGTAATATTGCTTCTTGTTATGATGGATGCTAGACGAAACGGACTTGTATTATTGGCGCTATTGTTGTTGACACAAACCACTATAAGTGCGCAGACTGATTCTATGGGCAAAGATGTGCCGATAGATTCTGTCTCTGTGGCAACCTCAGACTCGCTTCAGACAAAGCGCAGTTTCTTCAAGAAGTTTCTTGATTATTTTAATGACGCCAATAAGGAAAAGAAAAATAAAAAGTTCGATTTCAGTGTGATTGGCGGTCCTCATTATTCCAGTGATACCAAGTTTGGTCTTGGATTGGTGGCGGCGGGGTTGTATCGTACAGACCGCAATGATTCGATCCTTCCCCCTTCGAATGTTTCTCTTTATGGAGATGTCTCTACTGTTGGTTTTTATCTGTTGGGAGTAAGAGGCAATCACCTGTTCCCGCAAGAGAAATACCGGTTGAATTATAATCTTTATTTTTATTCTTTCCCCAGTCTTTATTGGGGAAGGGGATATGATAATGGAGCGAACTCTGATAATGAAAGCGACTACAAACGCTTTCAGGCGCAAGTGAAAGTCGACTTCATGTTTCGTGTAGCGAAAAGTTTCTATATCGGACCGATGGCTGTATTCGATTATATAGACGGGCGCGACTTTGAGAAACCGGAACTTTGGGAAGGAATGTCGGCACGCACTACAAATACGAGTCTCGGCCTTTCCCTTCTTTATGACTCCCGTGATTTTCTGACCAATGCCTATCAGGGATATTACTTGCGGATAGACCAACGGTTTAGTCCGGCTTTTCTCGGTAATAAATATGCGTTTAGCAGTACGGAACTGACAACCAGCTATTACCATCCGGTATGGAAAGGCGGAGTCCTTGCAGGACAGTTTCACACTTTACTGAACTATGGCAATCCTCCGTGGGGATTGATGGCAACCCTCGGAAGTTCTTACTCAATGCGTGGTTATTATGAAGGGCGTTATCGTGATAAGTGTGCGATGGATGCACAGATAGAACTCCGTCAGCATATATGGAAACGAAACGGAGTGGCTGTATGGGCAGGAGCGGGAACTGTATTTCCGCGCTTCTCCGACTTTACGTCGAAGCATATCCTTCCCAATTATGGTTTCGGCTATCGCTGGGAATTTAAGAAGAGAGTAAATGTACGTTTGGATTTAGGGTTTGGCAAACACCAGACCGGATTTATATTTAATATCAATGAAGCTTTTTAAGAACATAAAGAAATGGTTTGAAAATCAGGAACACTTGTTTTACTTGTTTCTGATCATCCTGATAATGCCCAACATCGTTCTGTGTTTCACAGAACCCTTGCCGTTGATGGCGAAAGTAAGCAATGTCTTGTTGCCTTTAGCCTGTTACTATCTGCTGATGACTTTGTCCCGCAACTGTGGCAAGATGCTCTGGATTTTGTTCATCTTCCTGTTTTTCGGCGCCTTTCAGATTGTGCTGCTTTATCTGTTCGGACAGTCCATCATCGCTGTAGATATGTTTTTAAATCTGGTAACCACCAATTCGAGTGAAGCGATGGAACTGTTGGACAACTTATTGCCAGCCATAGTCACCGTAGTCATACTTTACATTCCTGCCCTGATATTGGGTATGATTTCAATTATCCGCAAGCGCCGGCTTTCTGTGACATTTATTCGCAGAGAACGGAAGAGAGTCTTCATCCTGCTTGGAATCTCTCTTCTCGCCCTGGGCGGAGCTTACTGGGAAGACTCCCGCTATGAACTGAAATCCGATCTTTACCCTCTCAATGTATGCTATAATGTGGGACTTGCTTTTCAACGGACGGCATTGACGCAAAATTACCATCATACCTCGAAAGATTTTACTTTCCATGCCCAAGCCACTCATCCGGCGGACAAGCGTGAAGTGTATGTAATGGTAGTGGGAGAGACTTCCCGTGCATTGAACTGGCAACTCTACGGATATGAACGGGAGACGAATCCGCTTCTGTCCCGTCAACCGGGAATTGTTGCTTTCTCCAAAGTCCTGACGGAGTCGAATACCACCCATAAAAGCGTACCCATGCTGATGTCCGATATTACAGCCTATAACTTCGACTCCATTTACCATCAAAAAGGAATCATCACGGCCTTTAAGGAGGCAGGTTATCAGACAGCCTTTTTCTCCAACCAGCGCTATAATCATTCCTTTATCGATTTCTTCGGAAAGGAAGCCGATACATTCGATTTTATAAAAGAAGATTCGTTGGATTCCGCCTACAATCCTTCTGATGATGAACTGCTGGCATTAGTAGCGAAAGAATTATCTAAGGGAAATCAGAAACAGTTTATCGTACTTCATACATACGGTTCACATTTCAATTATCGTGAACGTTATCCGTCAGAAGACGCTTTCTTTCTGCCCGATTATCCGGTAGAAGCGGAAGTGAAGTACCGTGATAACCTGGTGAATGCCTACGATAACACCATCCGCTATACAGATAGCTTTCTGTCACGTCTGATTCAGATGCTCGAAGAACAGCATGTGGATGCTGCAATGCTCTACACCTCCGATCATGGAGAGGATATTTTTGACGATTCCCGTCATCTGTTCCTTCATGCTTCTCCGGTTCCTTCTTACTATCAACTTCATGTTCCGTTTCTGATATGGATGTCCGACACCTATCGGGAAGCTTATCCCGAACATTGGCAAACCGTGACCAAGAATAAGGATAAGGACCTATCTTCCAGCCGTTCATTCTTTCCTACCATGCTGGAACTGGGAGGAGTGCAAACTTCTTACCGCAACGATTCCTCATCTGTAGTCAGCCCTCTTTACACCATGAAGCCGAGAGTATATCTGAATGACCATAACGAACCCCGCCCCTTGGATGATCTGGGAATGAAACAGCCTGACTTCCAGAAATGTCAAGTATTAGGTATTAGGTATTAAGTAATAAGTATTAAGTATTAATCGTAGCTTCGTAAAGCTTTGCCTGTACGGCTACGGTGTAATACTTAATACCTAATACTTATTACCTATTACTTATTCATTAATCCTTGTTAATTCTTATATCCAAAAGCATGATTGGCGTGTTATTTGCGATATAAAAGTATGAACGATTAAATTCATAAAACATGGCTTATATAGATTATTATAAGATTCTTGGAGTTGACAAAAGTGCTTCTCAGGATGATATAAAGAAGGCTTTTCGTAAGTTGGCCCGGAAGTATCATCCTGACCTGAACCCTAATGACCCAAGTGCGAAGGACAAGTTTCAGGAAATCAATGAAGCCAATGAAGTACTGAGTGACCCTGAGAAGCGTAAGAAGTATGACGAGTATGGGGAGCATTGGAAGCATGCCGATGAGTTTGAAGCTCAGAAAAAAGCGCGGCAGCAAGCCGGTGGCTTTGGAGGTGCCGGAGGTTTTGGCGGATTCGGTGGTGGCGGTCAGGGATTCTCTGATGGTGACGGAACGTATTGGTATTCGTCCGACGGTGGCGGTGGATTCTCCGGAGGTAATGCCGGTGGTTTCTCCGATTTCTTCGAATCGATGTTCGGACATCAGGGCAGGGGACAAAGTTCTGCCGGATTCCGTGGACAGGACTTTAATGCGGAGCTTCATCTTTCACTTCGTGATGCTGCTCAGACGCATAAACAGATATTGACTGTCAATGGTAAACAAGTACGTATTACCATTCCCGCAGGTGTGGCCGACGGGCAGGTGATTAAACTGAAAGGTTACGGAGCTGAAGGTGTGAACGGAGGTCCGGCCGGGGACTTGTATATCACTTTCGTCATTGCCGAAGACCCTGTATTCAAGCGTTTGGGCGATGACTTGTACGTAGACGTGGAAGTAGACCTTTATACTGCTGTATTGGGTGGTGATAAAGTCGTTGATACGCTGGACGGTAAAGTGAAACTGAAGATCAAACCGGAGACTCAGAATGGAACGAAAGTGCGTCTGAAAGGCAAGGGATTCCCGGTCTATAAGAAAGAAGGACAATTCGGTGACTTGATTGTTACCTATTCCGTCAAGATTCCGACGAATCTGACAGAAGCGCAGAAGGAGTTGTTCCGTCAATTACAGAGTATGAACTAAAATGAATGAGCACTATGCAGACCGAATTAATTATTGTCAGTGAATACTGTCAAAAGTGTCATATTGAACCTTCATTCATTGAGATGTTGGAAGAAGGTGGTTTGATTAATGTACGTACCGAAGCCGGCAAGCATTATCTGCTTGTTTCTGAACTTCCGAACGTGGAACGTTATAGTCGGATGTACTATGACTTATCCATCAATATGGAAGGCATTGACGCCATTCATCATATGCTGGAAAGAATGGACGATATGAGACGTGAAATTACTTCCCTCCGCAAGCAACTTCTGTTGTTTCGGGAAAGGGAAATAGAGGAAGCGGACTGGTAAAAAAACGAAGCCTCTGTTTGATGCAAACGAAGGCTCTATTTATAGCAAACAGAGGCTCTGTTCACGTAGATCAGAGCCTCTGTTTTATTCGGACCGTTACAGTACAAAGAAAACTATCTGATGTACGTGCAGATTTCTTCCAGATAGCGTGCATCCGTTTCATCAAAGCTGTCCGTTGTATCACTGTCTATATCCAGCACTCCGATGACGTTTCCTTCTTTTATAATAGGTACTACTATCTCTGACCTGGAATCGGAACTGCAGGCTATGTGACCGGGAAACAGCTCTACATCAGGAACAATCAGCGTCTGCGCTTCCTTCCATGCCGTGCCGCAAACTCCTCTGCCGAAACGAATGCGTGTACAGGCGATGGGACCTTGAAACGGTGCTAATACGAGTTCGTTGCCTTCCACCATATAAAAGCCGACCCAGAAAAAGTGGAAAGTCTGCTTCAGTGCGGCGGCAATATTTGCCAGATTGGCGATACGATTCGTTTCCGAGCTTACCAATGCTTGTAGCTGTGGAAGCAGTTCACGATATTTCTCTTCTTTATTACCTGTGTGAATCAGTAAATTTTCTGCCATCTCTTTTCTATTTGATTTGGTTTAGAATACTCGGGTCTTTTATTTTATCATCCTCTGCGAAGAAAATGATTTTCGTCAGTATCTCCGCTGTTTTCGGGTCTTCATCCACAAAAGGCAGGAACAGTCGTCCGCGACTTTGCGAGTGTACCGGAAGAACGGCTATTTGTGCACCGCCTGCTTTATGGATAACACCACTGCCCAAATGAATGTTGTATTTGCCCAGCTTGCCTTCGATGTATGCAAAGTTCCCTTTCACCCTGACGTTGCTGAAGTGAAACAGGGGTAGGGTAAGTTCTACCAATGCACGGCGCATCTCGATGGTGGAATGGCTGGTTTCCGGATCGACACTTCCGGCGTGAGCCACACTGACGGCGAGGTCTACATCCCTCATCACTTCGGAGAAGACAACAGGTGGAATCTCCGAAATCTTCATCGGTTTATAATCCTTGCGGTTATGGAAGCAGACAAATTCCAGCGTGGGAGCTTCGATGTCGGCAGGAGAGAACCAGTCCGCCATCGCATAAATCGTGGCAATAATATTCTCTTTATAGTATATCTTCTGAAGTCCGTCCTCGTAATCGGCTACCCAGCGGCGTCCTTTCAGTACGGCAACCGTTTTCTGCGGTTGAATCTGATTGCCGGCGTAACGGCGGGATTGCGTAGCGTCTTTCTCTTCCGGTGTCGGGATGTACAATTCGCGGAATACCTGCTTGAAAGGCTGGCGGATAGCTTTGTCAAACAAGAACTTCTGATAAGCATGCCAGTTGCCACTCGCATACAGGTCTGTGGGATGGGCGATGCGTAGTTCCTCTTTCGGAGTGAGCGGAAGACAGATGCCGTCAGCCGTTATCAATAGGCCGTCGGTGTAGAAGCCTGTTCTGCCGTTGCTGGTGAAGACCAGGTTTCTCAGTAGCGGCCAGATAACCGGATTCTTCATCAGCTTGCGCAGTTCGTTTTCCTTAAAACGGGTACAGTCCTCCATTGCCTGTTCGAGCATGATGCGGGAACGGGCGTGCTGGTCTTTCAGTATTTTGTGTACCGCTTTCAGCTCTTCCACGTATGGGTGCTTTTTCAGTTTGGGAGGCAGGCTGTTCAGCTCTTTTCCGGCTCTTACTTGTTTGATCTCCGGTTTGCCTTCGTTGTTGACTTGCACATAGACTTCCACGCCTTCTATTTCTTTGGGGGTCAGGTAAGGAGTGATCTCCTTGATCAGTTCCGTTTCCATGCTCCATGTCAGACGGGTGACGTCTCCGTAACCGGAGTTGCGTGCCAGGTTTTGCAGGGCGATGGCAACGGCTTTCTTTTCACTTTCCTGTCTCTGTGCACCAAATTCCTTGCTCTCTTTCAGGAACTTTTGCAGGAACTGATAGCGTTCGAGCAATTCCTTGTCGGCCTTCCGGCCCAGCGGGATAAGGCCGTAGCTCATCAGTAAGTCTTTATTTCGCTTCGCTATGATTTCTTTCTTCGCATCTGCCGCTTTGGTCTTGCCGTTGACGGCATCGGCAAATTTACGGGCGCGGGTATGCGTGTTGCTTAATGAAATATATTTGGCTGCATTGTACACTACTTCGAAACGTTCCTTGCCGATAGTCTTGTAGGCTTCCTTGAACCAGTCGATGTCAAAAGCACCTTCCTGAAGGTCTTCTATGGCAATCGGGGTATATCGGGCGATGATCGCTTTCTTCTTGTCGTCGAAACATTCGCTGGTATGGGCATGGAAGTAGTAAGCGGCGCTTTCCAGTCCTTTCCATCCGGTCGCTTCTTCGGTGAGTTCCAGCCATTGCGGGGCGAACATGGCAGCTTCCACCAGTCGTATATGGCTGATGTCGGCCTGACTGGCGAGGCTTTTGAGTGTATCGCTGTCGTCGTCCGGAGACGGGTAGCAGGCATGGAGCAGGCTGCTCAATACTCCCCGTTTGGTGTTGCGCCAGTTGTAACTGTCACGTATGAAGGTGTCTTTGCCGAACGCTTGCAGGATACGGATCAGTGTTTCCGCTCCGTAGACGCGGTGAAGCTCTTCTGCCAGACGGGTGACCTGAGTCTCGGAATCTCCCCGCTGCAATTCTATTTCCAGAATTCGGTTCACTACTTTCTGAGTCAGTGAATGGAAGAGGGAGTGGTTGCGCTCGTCCAGTGCCGAAGTGATATCTTTGATGCGTGTGGGCGAGTTGACACGTCCCATCAGTTCCCGGTATATTTCTTCGGTAGGAATCAGTCCCAGCATCCATGCGTGGGCAAAGTCCATGCTTTGCAGGTAGACATCCGTTTCTTCCAGTTCGGGCGTATGCTCCATATAGTTGGTGAGCTTGTAGAGCTGGTACCGGACGGTGAAATAACGGGTGAAGAGAGCGTCATTGATGGGATGCTGAGGCGCGTCGAGCCAGAACCGTACAAACTTGTTGTTGTGTATCGGGTAAACGATCTCCCTTGCTCCATATTCCTGCTTGTCTCTGAGCCATGTATGCTTATTGGTGTATTGACGGAAGATATTCTTTGTATTGAGCAGAGGAAGCAACTGCAAAAGCATATTGACGGAGAACTGCTGATAAGTTGCTTCGTTTCTGTATTCATGTGCCAGTCCGTCGATAATATCTTCTATCTGCCTGTAATAGGTCAGCTTGCGGAGCGACTTTTGCAGCCCGCGGTAAGTGAAGCCTGCATACATCTTATTGATAAGCGGTTCGAATGTGTTGAGCGATTGGATAGCGGCTTCCTTGTCTTCCTGTTCTTCTTCGTCAAATTCATCGTCTTCGTCCTCTTCTATTTCGTTGGGTGCTCCGGTAGAGGCCAGCATGAACTTCATCATCAGCAATTTGTCGTAACTGCCGATTTCCTGTTGATAGAAATTCAGCCAGAGTTCCGGAAGTCCGAGTTCGCTCAGTCCGTCGTAGTGCTTGTACCAGTTCAGTAAGACACTGTTGCCCACCAGGCGTACTTCACCATATTTATCCGTGAATTCGTCTTCTTTATGCTTTTCGATGTATTTGTTCAGCTTGTCGAAGATCGCTTTGGCTTTTCCTAAACGAATAAACTCAAATGCTTTCTTCACATTGAATCCGGCATCGGGAGTAATCGGAGGCAGGCTGACTTCAAGCGCCGGATCGTATAGCCCGAAGCCATTCTCTCGGGTATAGTTACTTGTCGGGCTTTGTTCCGTACCGTCTCCGATCAGCGATTCGATCAGAATCTTTTCTTTGGCGTTCGGCTTCTGAATCTCTCTGACGGTGGACAGGAGTTTCTGATAACTGTCTTTCAGGAAATCAACGTTGCGGATGCTCTTCATCATATCCAGTCCGGCAAGGCGGCGCTCGGCATTCTTGTCGCTCAGCAATCGGCGGATACTGGCCGCCAGTTGTGCTTCCGGCTGTTTCATCAGCAGATTGATGGCATTGATACGCATCTCGCTATATTTGAAACGGAGCAATTCTTCTATATGCTGATACTGTTCGGGGGACAGGGACATTTCGGACAATACTTTGTATGCTTCATCCCGTATGTCTGCCGAACGGTCGCCGAGTGATTGCAGTACATATTCCTGCTCCACCTTGCTTTCGGTACGGGGCAGGACGATTCCGATATAGCTGGCGCGGTTGTAAGATTCGAGCGCGGGAAGATACGTGCAAAGTTCCTCTCTCAGCCGGATATCGTTGGTCATCCATGCGATGTACGCCATTTTGAGGACTACATCCGAACGGGTGAGCACCACACAATCCCACGGGAATACATAAGGCGAATAGATTTCCTTGGCGGAAATAGACTGGTAGACTTGTTTCAGATATCCGTAGTGACGGACCGCCTCTTCCGGCGTTTCAAAATAATCGCTGAGTGTGGGAGCTTCCTTGTTATCGCTGTATCGGCTTAGATAAAGCCCGTCCATATAAAGAGGAAGGATAGCCGCCACCACTTTCGGATCGTCGTGCCACACTTCGAATGCGTCTTTGCTGATCAGATGATTCATCTGAGACGATTGCGTGCAGCGCAGGAAGTACAGTAACGTCTGTATCTGATGCTTGGCTCCCTTTCGGATGATGTCCGGTACGATGGCTCTGATCTCGTCCGTATCATAGAATCCGATGCTCCACAAAGCCAGATAAAGTTCGACTGTATCCTTGCTTTGCAGGGTATTGCGGGCTGTTTCGGGATGATTCAGGAAATTCCAGATCAGTTCGACATACTTGTTGGTAATCCGTTCGCTGCTGTCCTGTTCGCCGATTCCGGTGCATACGGCGATGCTTCGCTTGACGGAGGCAAAACGTTGCAGTCCGTTGTTGTAGATGATGGAGAACAGGTAGAGGTAACTTTCGGGACATCCTTCGTCCATCGTTTCCACGATGGCTTGGCGCAGTCCTTCTTGTAGCTTGGCTGCCAGCAGCAGTTTGCCTTCCAGTTCCAACAGCGGGCGGTGTCCGCTGATGGCGATGGCGTGGAGATACCAGCGTTGCAGGCGGTGGACATTGTTTTCGCTGGTCAGTACCTGATTCAGGTATTCGATTACTTTTTCGTTACCTTGCGCTATTTGTGCGGCCAGCCAGTAGGAAGAGTTCATATAGCCGCTGAATTCTTCTGTATCTTCGGGTGTATTTCCTCCTTTTAAGATCGCTTCCACTGAAAATCCGGTAGCGCGTAACTTTAAAAACTGTAGCCATGCGTCTCTGGCATGGTCCAGATGATTGGACGGATGGGCGGAACGCTGGGCGCGCCGGTCGTATCCGATGGTATGCGGACAGCGTGCTTCGAGTTGCAGATAAGTATGGAACAGTCCGGCGAATTCGTCGCCCAACATATAGCGGAACAGCGTGTTAAGTCTGCCATCCATCAGATTGGCAATGCTTTCGATGTTTTCTTCCCGGATGATCTCCTCCAGACGAGGTTCCAGTATCTCACTGAATATACCATACCGTCCTCCCATGTCCAAATCCTCCATGAATAGGTCGAACAGGGTAAGCGTTTCCGGCTCCAGGCTTGATTTTTCCTTTAGTAAACTCTCCAAATAGGGGTTTAGCAGCTTGTTCAATTTGTCGTTGTAAGTAATTCTCATGACTTTAAGCTTTTAGAGTTTATATTGCAGTTACCAAAGTCTTCCTGACAGCATTGCCAGCCGGATAAAGGTAAGTGTAGATTCTTCTTTCAGTTGGACGGAGGAGGATAATTCTCCGAGTTCCGCATCGTCCAGAAAGATGCGGAAGATTCCGTCTTCATACGATTGCAAAGCATTGATGATGGCTTCGGTTTCCACAGCCGGTCTGCCGTTATAGTTTGCTTCGAAGCCTACTTTGCCGGCGGCGGCCTTGTCCTCCATCTCTTCACAGGTGAGGTATTTCAGCATTTCACTTTGTTGCAGCCGTTCGTTGTACTCCTTTACTTGCCAGCAGACGACCGCTTCAATCAGTTCCTGCACACTGGCAGGAGGAGTGGGGAAATCGATCGGCATCTTTTCGATGCTGCATTTCCTTTTTCCTACTTGCTTGACTTGGATATATGCTTTCATACTTACTTTTATTTTTCGATTTGAATACTGGACGTGATTGCGTCCAGATCAGCCTGAGCCTTTTCGTCCGCAACCAGCATGACGATGGCAAAGACTCTTCTCTTATTCTCCTGAAAGTACAATAATACGGTTTGTTGCATTTCTTCTCCTTTTTCGTCGGGGTGGCCGATCCGCAAAGGATTGGTCGTCTTCGTCATAGGCAGGCCGTTGATGTTGACTTTGCTCTGCTTGTAATCCTCCGAGGGCTTTCCTTCCTCATTTCGGGGGAGGGTGAGGAGCAGCTTCTTCATACGTTCGAACTCATCCTGCGTATCATAGCTGTTGCTGGTCACGGTCAGCTGACTGCCGCCATTGACGAGTTTCAGCAGGGGAGGCTCCGAATCGGGAGTCGGCGCTTTCGTGCCGGTTATCTTGTACCAGTTGGTAGGATACTGGCAACTGAACTTTGATACAGCATCATAGCATGAAAGCCACGTATCCTCATCCGACATGGGAGTATACGGGAACTGTTCGGAAGTGGAAGATTTCCGGGGACTGCCGGTCACCGGGCGGCTGGCGCTTTTTTTCTGTTCTTCTTCCTGTTCCTTATAATAGGCTTCTACAAGTCCGCTTTTCCATTCGTTACGTATTTCCTGATATGTCGAGGGAACATTGCGGCAAAGTGAAAGGAAGCTGAACAGGAAGACACTGAAGATGATCAGTTCTCCGATGATGGAAACCGTTCTTCCGGCTTCGGGCTTCTTCATCCGTTCGCCGAATACATAGATGAATCCCAAAAGGAATCCGCTGAGTAAACCGCCGATGTGTGCGGCATTGTCTACTCCGGCCCGTATGCCGTAGATGAGATTGTAGCCTACGAAGATAAGAATGCTGGTTAGCAAAGCCTTCCGCTGCGATCTCTCGATGCGGTGGAACAGCAGGAAAGCCAGAAAGATACCGTAGAGTCCGAAGATCGAACCGGAAGCTCCGGCACTGATCGTTTCCGCATGCATATAGAGGCTGAAGACAGCCGAACAGAGTCCCGTCAGCAGATAAGAGACGAACATACGACGCGTACCTATCAGATGTTCCAGCCAGATACCTATATATATAAAGGCGTACATATTCATCAGCAGATGGAAAGCGCCGATATGCACAAAGTTGCAGGTTACGGCACGCCACCAGTCACCGGTCAGGGTGAGCGGACCGAAGTCGGCGCCCCAGTTTAGCAAGACCAGTGTGGAAGGTTCCAGAATTCCCGCTCCGGTAGCTGCCATCAGTATGAAGACAAGGATATTGATGTCTATCAGAACCGGTGTCGCGATGAATCCCTTCCGGGGGATAAAGAAATGGATGAAAGACGACTCTTTTTCGCTTTCTGCCTGAAGCCTCCGTTCTTCTTCCGTCAGCGGGCGGGTGAGGTCTTCTTCCAGCTCGTTGGCTTTTTGTGCCAGTTCTTCCGGTGTCAAAGTTGATTTGATCTCTTCCATCGTTTCCTGTAATTTTTGGATATTCTTGCGATTTTTGCCATAATCTACCAGTTGTACGGAGGCGCATTGACTGCGGACGGATATTTCACCGCTGTTTCCTTCTTCGATGGTGAAAGTCACTTCTTCTCCTTGGGAACGCATATCCATTGGAACATAAAATATGACTTCACGAAGAGCGATTCCTTCGATATTCCATTCAAGTTTCTGAGACGCTTCGAGTGCCAGTATCAGAATTTGTGTATTTGATAAATCTGCAAAATGTAGCTTATCCTCGTGTAAAGGTCTGAGTCTAAACGCCATATTTCTCTCTTTTATTAAGTCGTAGATTGATATTACTCTCTTTTTGTACAAAAGTACAGAATAATAATGAAATAGAGGGTAAATGGGAGGGGGATATTTATGCGGACAACGAGAATACTAATACTTTGAGATTTAGTAAGTTCCTTTTGGAAAGAAGAGGACAAAAAAAGCATCCGCTTCGTTGGAAGGGATGCTTTTATCGTTAGTCACCCTTTTAGGGTTACTTTTTGTAGAAAGCAAGGTCTTCTTTATCCATATTTTTGATAAAGTTGGTATGCTTCGTAACTTCCGCTTCAGCAAAGTTCAGATATACATGTGCAGATTTGGAGAACAGGTCGGCAGCCTTGCTTGCGTCCTGAATCAGCAGGTGGCACATGATGATATCGGCAGCCATTTCCATCAGTCTGCGGGCTGTGAAGTCGAGCAGTTCCTGATCCTGAGCTTCTTTAACGGCGTTGGTGCTGGCTTCGAACTGGTCGGCCATCTTTTTCAGACGGGACATCAGCGGTTCCATTTCCGGTGAACAGGGTACTGTTTCAAATTCGCGGATCGTAGCAAGGTAAGAACCGTTGGTTACGTAGCGGATAGCGGCTACAGTCTGCAACTGGGTAGTACCTTCGTAGATGCTGGTGATACGTGCGTCGCGGTAGATGCGCTGGCAGGCATATTCCATCATGAAGCCCGAGCCTCCGTGAATCTGTATACAGTCGTAAGCGTTTTGGTTGGCATATTCGGAGTTCATACCTTTGGCAAGCGGAGTGAAGCTGTCGGCTAACTTTGCGTATTTCTTCTGTTCCAGACGTTCTTCCGGAGTCAGCTTGCGTTCGCGTGAAATGTCGTCCAGTGCTTTGTAGATGTCTACGTAGCGGGCTGTCTGATAAAGCAGCGCACGGCCGGCATCCAGCTTACCTTTCATAATGGCGAGCATGTCATACACGGCAGGGAAGTCGATGATTGCTTTTCCGAACTGCTTGCGGTCTTTGGCATAGGCCAGTCCTTCATTGTAAGCAGCCTGGCTCAATCCTACAGATTGTGCGGCGATACCCAGACGGGCACCGTTCATCAATGCCATTACATATTTGATCAGACCGAGTTTGCGGTCACCGCAAAGTTCGGCTTTGGCATTCTTGTAAACCAATTCGCAGGTAGGAGAACCGTGGATACCCAGCTTGTGTTCGATACGGCGTACATCCACACCACCCTGACGCTTGTCATAGATGAACATGGACAGACCGCGACCGTCTCTCGTTCCTTCTTCCGAACGGGCAAGTACCAGATGGATATCTGCATCGCCGTTGGTGATGAAACGTTTCACACCGTTCAGCAGCCAGCAACCGTCTTTTTCGCTGTAAGTAGCTTTCAGCATTACTGCCTGGAGGTCGGAACCTGCATCCGGTTCGGTCAGGTCCATAGACATGGTTTCACCCTGACATACGCGGGGGATGAAACGGCTGTGCTGGTCGGCATTACCGAATTCATACAGTGTTTCGATACAGTCCTGCAAAGACCAGATATTTCCGAAACCTGCATCGGCGGCAGCAACGATCTCGGCACACATGGTGTATGGAGTGATCGGGAAGTTCAGTCCGCCGAAACGGCGTGGCATTGTCATTCCGTTCAGACCGGCTTTGACCATCGCGTCCAGATTTTCTTTAGTGCCGGAAGCGTATTCTACCCGTCCGTTGGCACAGTGAGGACCTTCTTCGTCAACGCCTTCAGCGTTTGCGTTGATAATTTCGCCTGTTATTTCTCCGGTGATCTCCAATACTTTATCGTAAGAGTCCAGTGCGTCCTCAAAATCCAGAGGAGCGTAGTCGAATTCATCTTTATCTCTGTAGTTGCGTTCTTTAAGTTCGCAAATACGTTTCATCATCGGATTGTTCAAGTGATACTTGAGTTCCGGTATTTCTGTGTAAAAATTAGCCATCTTTCTTTACTTGCTATTCTGTTTATAATACTTAATCATCTTCGGCACAACTTCTTCGATGGTTCCGTTGATTACATAGTCTGCAATCGTGTTGATCGGAGCATCCGGATCGTTGTTGATAGAGATGATAATACCACTTTCCTGCATACCGGCGATATGCTGGATTTGTCCTGAGATACCACAAGCAATGTAGAGTTTCGGACGAACCGTTACACCTGTCTGACCAATCTGGCGGTCGTGTTCAGCAAAACCTGCGTCAACAGCGGCACGGCTTGCACCTACTTCGGCGTGAAGTTCCTTTGCCAGGCTGAACAGCAGGTCGAAGTTTTCTTTCGAACCTACTCCGTAACCACCGGCAATGATGATCGGAGAGCCTTTCAGGTTGTTCTTCGCTTTTTCTACGTGGCGTTCGATTACTTTGACCACATAGTCTGTGTCGGCTACGTACTTCTTCACGTCGTGGCGGATCACTTCTCCCTGATAAGCCGGAGAAACGATTTCTTTCTTCATTACACCTTCGCGAACGGTTGCCATCTGTGGGCGGTGTTCGGGGTTGACGATGGTTGCAACGATGTTACCGCCGAATGCCGGACGGATCTGGTACAACAGGTTCTTATAAACTTTTCCTTCTTTCTTATCTTCGTGGTCACCGATTTCAAGGGATGTACAGTCGGCAGTCAAACCGCTGGTCAAAGCCGAAGAAACACGCGGGCCGAGGTCACGGCCGATAACGGTAGCGCCCATCAGACAGATTTGCGGCTGTTCTTCTTTGAAGAGGTTTACGAGGATGGAAGTGTGAGGAAGTGAAGTATAAGGATAAAGTCCTTCAGCGTCGAAAACGTGGAGTTTGTCTACTCCATAAGGAAGGATTTGCTTTTCAATTTCTTTGAGGCCGGTGCCGGCAACTACTGCTTCGAGTTGGCAGTTGAGTTCGTTAGCCAACGAACGACCTTTTGTCAGAAGTTCCAGGCTGACGTCTGCGACGATGCCTTCTTCTATTTCGCAATATACAAATAAGTTATTCATGATTATCCGATGGTATGGTTAGCTAACAGTTCAACAATCAGTTCTTCCACATCACGGTCGCTGCCGCTGATGGTTTTGCTCTCTTTGGCCTGGAACACGATGTTCTGGATGGCTTTTACTTTCGTAGGCGAACCGGACAGACCGCATTGGGCGAGGTCGCCGTTAACGTCGGCTACGCTCCATTCGGGCAGGTTGAGGTAATCGCGCTTGTCATACAGGTCGGTATAGTCGAGGTTACCTTGTTGTTTTTCCGTAACGGTTTTGGCGTGTTTGTACTTCTGTACCAGCTTGGCGTTACGCGGGCGGCAGGGAGCAGCCGAGCCGTTGACTGTGATAACGATGGGCAACGGACCTTCTACTGTTTCAACGCCGCCGTCGATGTGACGTTTCACTTTGATTTTGCCGTCACCTACTTCCAGAATCTCTTCAGCGTATGTGATTTGCGTCAAACCAAGTTTTTCTGCCACCTGCGGACCTACCTGTGCCGTATCACCGTCGATAGCCTGACGGCCGCAGATCAGCAGGTCGGTCTGCAAGTTCCGGAGCGCACAAGCTAACGCATAAGAAGTGGCCAGGGTATCGGAACCGGCAAAAGCACGGTCGGATAACAAATATCCGCCATCTGCGCCTCTGTACATGGCTTCACGTATGATTTCTGCAGCACGGCCGGGGCCCATCGTCAGAATGTGCACTGTAGTCCCTTCAATTTTATCTTTTATCCGTAATGCCTGTTCCAGGGCATTTAAATCTTCAGGGTTAAAAATAGCAGGTAAGGCTGCTCTGTTTACAGTTCCATCCGCTTTCATAGCATCTTTTCCCACATTTCTGGTATCGGGAACCTGCTTCGCAAGAACAACAATTTTCAGTCCTTTCATGTTACATTATTTAAGTTATCATCCCTTCAAACGATTGAAAAAGTCGAAAGGATTTTAAGATTAATATTTGCTGAATTACACCGTTTAGTACAGGTTTTCCAAACACTTTGAAGCGATTCCGATCACTTCCGGCAGTACCGGAAACTTGTAACTATTTGGTGAGCAAAGATAATACAATAAAGGTAAAAGGTGAAAAGTAAAAGGTAAAAAGTGAAAAAAGTAGGAAGTGAAGGGATGAAACGGTGGAAGCTGTGGAAAAGAAAAAGGGAACGGTAAAAGCGGTAGGGAGGAAGGAGGCATTTTTGCCGTTGTTCCCGTTTTAGCCGCTTTTACCGTTTCGTCCGTTACTTGTAATTCTGAGCGAATTCGCGGCCCGCACGTAGGGCTTTGAGGTTCATCTCTACGATTTCAGCGCCTTTGCGGCTGAAGATGGCACGGATGCCTTCTTCCAGGTATTCGAACGGAATTTCGATGAAGGGAGAAGCTGCTCCCAACATGACGAAATTGCTGGCTCTGACGTTACCGGCAGATTCTTTAGCAATGGTATCAGCATCTATAATCACCTGATGGGGAAGGCTTTTGAGTGTACTCATCACTTTTTCTACTTCGGGGTAGTTGGGGATATTGATAAAAGGTGTGGAGTTGGTCACCACAAATCCGCCTTCCCGTAGATAGGGGAGGTAACGAAGAGCTTCCATCGGCTCTACGGATAAGATGATGTCGGCACGTCCTTTGGCGATCAGGTCCGAATAGATCGGGCGGTCTGAAATACGCATGAAAGATTGTACATCACCGCCTCGCTGGCTCATACCGTGAGTCTCGGCTTGTTTCATGTATAGATTGTTAGTCAGTGCAGCCGAGCCCAAAGCCGCTGCGATAGACAAAATACCCTGCCCTCCTACGCCTGCTAATATAATATCTGTTTTCATAATTTTTTACCTTTAACTTTTTAGCCTTTAGCCTGTAGCTTATTACTTATTCTATTTTTTCTTATTGTCCCTGGCTGCTTTCTGGATGCATACTCTCCGGGGGATGATGACCGATACTCCTTTGTATTCCAGTTCTTCCCGGATAATTCGGCACAGTTCCTCATGGTTCTTGGGTACCGGCAGCAATACCCGGATGTGTTCGGGTTCTACTCCGATACCCTGACAGATCGATTCTATTTTTCCCAGGGCCGAGGATTCCTGACCTCCGGTCATAGAAATCGATTCGTTGTCGGAGATGATTACTGTGATCGGCGTTTTTTCGTTGACAGCATCCAATAAACCGGTCATACCGGAATGGGTGAAAGTCGAGTCGCCGATAACCGCTACCGTTGGGAATAATCCGGCGTCACAGGCTCCTTTGGCCATCGTGATAGAAGCTCCCATGTCGACACAAGAGTTGATGGACTGGAAAGGAGGAAGTGCACCTAAAGTATAACAGCCGATATCTGAAAATACCCGTCCTTCGCCATAGGTCGCGATGACTTCGTTGAGGGCTTTATAGACATCGCGATGGCTGCAACCCGTACAGAGTGCAGGTGGACGGGGAGCGACGATCTCAGGTACAGGGGCTCCTTCTTTGGTATTGAAACAAAGGGCTTTGCCTACTAAGTCCGGATTTAATTCGCCATCCCGGGGCAGGGTGCCGTCCAGGCGTCCCATGATGTTGTCTTTGCCGGGGTACCCTTTCAGCATTTCTTCTACAACGGGATAACCTTCTTCGAGTACCAGAATCTGTTTACACTCGCGCAATAGACGTTTGATCATTTTACGGGGTAACGGATATTGGCTGACTTTTACTACCGGATAGATACAGCCACCGTCAAAATTTTCCAACAGATAATTGTAGGTAATTCCGCAAGCGATGATTCCGAGTGATTTATCACTACCGTCGATATATTGATTGAAGGGAGATTGTTCGGATGCTTTTACAAAATCCGCTTGTTTCTCAAGTAAGAGTTTATAGCGTTTACGGGCGATAGCCGGGAGCAGTACGAACTGGCGTTTATCCTCCGGCAAGTGCAAATGATTTTCCGGCAGACTATCGTGCGTTTCGACTCCGGCACGGGAGTGGGCCAGACGGGTGGTAATCCGCATCAATACGGGAGAACCTACCGTTTCGGAGAGAGCGAAACCGTAACGGGTCATTTCGTAAGCTTCTTGCTGGTTCGAAGGTTCGAGTACCGGTACAAAGGCAAATTTACCATATACCCGGGAATCCTGCTCATTTTGAGAGGAATGCATCGAAGGATCGTCGGCTGCGGTAACTACCAGTCCACCGTTAGCTCCGGTAATAGCTGCATTCATGAAGCAGTCGGCTGCCACATTCATACCGACGTGTTTCATACATACCAAGGCTCTTTTGCCGGCGTAAGACATGCCTAAAGCCGATTCCATGGCCGTCTTTTCGTTGGCTGCCCATGCCCGGTGTACATTACGGGCGATAGCCTCTTTAGAATTCTGAATATATTCGGTGATTTCTGTCGAAGGAGTACCGGGATAGGCATATACGCCTGAAATTCCGCTGTCAATGGCTCCCTGAGCTATTGCTTCGACACCTAATAATAGCTGTTTTTGCATAATTTTGTCTGATTTTATAGATTATATGATATTACAATAACACAAACGTCGGAGACGTCTCGGAAATAAAATGTTGAATAATTCGAAAGTGAAGGCAATAACTGCCCCGGAATCAGAGTCCCCAGTGGAATTTCAAGGTACCCATGATATAAGCTAAAACGAAATAATATTCAAAAGGACGGTACATATCGCTAAACGCATATCATGTAAAACGTTTG
>ERZ773259.1390-NODE-1390-length-20264-cov-4.353803_pt1 | contig 20264 bp, 17 predicted proteins | sample MGYA00511961_ERZ773259 | MGnify/ENA primary metagenome ERZ773259 (study PRJEB29015, sample SAMEA2737775) | human gut metagenome | biome: human gut; feature: human-associated habitat; material: faeces | place: China | collected 2012 ...
TCAGATTCATCACTTTATTTGTCTCCACCAGCATTTCATAATATTTAAAAAACTGCTCTTTCTGCTGCTTTGAAAGTTCGATTCCAAGATTCGCGCAGCCCTGATCCAATAATTTTACAAATTCATCTGTCATCGAATTATTTCCTTCCCATCTGCTCCAAATGTACCATCAGAACAGAGATATCTGCCGGTGAAACACCGGAAATTCTGGATGCCTGACCAATATTCTCCGGCTTATAGAGGTTCAGCTTCTGGACTGCTTCTCTCCTCAGGCTTCCGACGGTTGTATAGTCAAGATCCGCCGGGATTTTTCTTCCCTCAAGTTTCTTGAACTGAGCCACCTGCTGCTTCTGTCTGCGGATATACCCGTCATATTTCAGATTTATGTCAACCTGTTCCCGCACATCGGCCGGAAGCTCCGGTCTTTTTTCGTCCAGTTCCGCAAGCATCTCATAATTTAATTCAGGTCTCTTGATAAGCTCTGCCAGCGTACTTCCGGATTTTAATGACGTGCTTCCATGGTTCTCCAGAAATTCCTGCACCTTCTCATTTGCACCGACCGTCGCTTTTTCAAGGCGTTTGATTTCTTCCTCAATCGCTTTTTCTTTCCAGAGCACATACTCATACTGCTCTTCCGATACAAGCCCGATCTCATGTCCGATTCCCCGAAGTCTGAGATCTGCGTTATCCTGTCTTAAAAGCAGGCGATATTCTGCTCTTGATGTCATCATACGGTACGGCTCATGGTTTTCTTTTGTCACAAGGTCATCGATGAGAACGCCGATATAAGCCTGAGAACGGTCAAGAACTACTGCACTCTTCTCCTGTAACTTTCTTGCCGCATTCACGCCCGCCATAAATCCCTGAACAGCCGCTTCCTCATATCCGGAGCTTCCGTTAAACTGACCTCCGGAAAACAGTCCATCGATATTTTTAAACTCCAGAGACGCTTTTAACTGTCTTGGATTGATACAATCGTATTCAATTGCATATGCATTTCGAACAATTTTGACATTTTCCAGTCCCGGAACTGTCCGATACATTGCATACTGAACATCCTCTGGCAGGGAACTGGACATACCACCGAGATACATCTCATTCGTGTAAAGTCCCTCCGGCTCCACAAATACCTGATGTCTTCCCTTATCTGGGAATTTCACGACCTTGTCCTCGATGGATGGGCAATATCTCGGACCTGTTCCCTCGATAGCACCGGAAAATAGTGGAGAACGATCCAGATTATTCCTGATGATCTCATGGGTCTTCTCATTCGTGTAAGTCAGCCAGCAGGAGATCTGTTCCTTCTGTACCGACTCCGGATCCGTTGAAAAGGAGAACGGAACAACTCTTTTATCTCCAAACTGCTCTTCCATCTTGGAAAAATCGATGCTTCTCTTATCTGCTCTCGCCGGTGTACCTGTCTTAAAGCGATACATCTCGATTCCGTTTGCCTTTAAGGAATCCGTGAGATGGTTTGCCGCCTGCAGCCCATTCGGTCCCGTTGGGTTACTCACGTTGCCGTAGATACATCTCGCACGAAGATATACGCCCGTTGCAAGAACCACCGCACGGCACTTATAGACAGCGCCGGAGTAAGTTTTTACGCCCACGATCCGTTTCTTCACCGGATAATCACTCTCCTGATGCCCCTCATGTTCTTCCTGAAAAGTTCCGTATTCTCCCGGAATCTCCTCTGTGAGGATCTCAGCAACTTCTGCCTGACGGATTGTAAGATGATCCGTATTCTCCAGTACACGACGCATAGATCTTGTATACTCCTGCTTATCCGCCTGTGCGCGCAGAGAATGGACCGCCGGTCCCTTGGATTCATTCAACATCTTTGACTGGATAAACGTTTTATCAATATTTTTGCCCATCTCACCGCCGAGGGCATCCAGCTCACGGACAAGATGTCCCTTGGAACTTCCTCCGACGTTCGGGTTGCATGGCATCAGGGCAATGCTGTCCACGCTGACCGTAAACATGATCGTCTCAAACCCAAGTCTCGCTGCCGCAAGCGCCGCCTCACATCCCGCATGGCCCGCACCGACAACTACAATATCATATGTCTCCTCTACTACCGGCATTTTATTTCCTCTTTTCTTGTCAATTCTTTACTGTCACTTCACAGGTCAGCGCCAGTTCCTCATACTGATCTCGGCTGACATTTTCTGTCCAATACATATTTCTGCCCTATTTTCCCATACAGAACTTACTGAAGATCTCATTCACCAGATCGTCCTCCACAGACTCCCCAACGATCAGTCCCAGCTTCTCATACGCATCCATAAGATCGATCGAATAAAAATCCTCCGGCATGCCATTCTCAATACTGCTCTCCACCATGGACATACTCTGAAAAGCATCTTTTAAAGCCTTCACATGGCGCACATTCGTGATCATGACCTGATCATTGAAGTCTATCTCACCCTCATAAAATAACGCCTTGATTTCCTCTTCCAGAAGGTCGATCCCTGTCTCCTCCTTCGCGGAGATTCCAATTACCTTATGTCCGGACCGCTGTTCAACCTCATCCGCAGACACCACCGGTTCCAGATCACTCTTATTTAAGAGTACCACAGCCTTCCGGTCTTTGATAAAGTCCATAATCTGATAATCATTCTCATCCAACTGCCTTGAACCATCCACAACGTAGATAATGAGATCTGCCTTTTTTGCCTCTTCCATGGCACGGGAAACGCCAATTTTCTCCACCACGTCCTCCGTATCCCGGATTCCCGCGGTATCAACAACATTCAGGCTGATTCCCTGAAGATAGATATGTTCCTCAAGAATATCTCTTGTAGTTCCTGCCACATCCGTAACAATGGCGCGATCCTCACCCACAAGGACATTCATCAAAGACGATTTTCCGGCATTCGGTTTTCCTAAAATGACAGTCTTTATACCCTCAGAAACTACCCGTCCATTGGAGGAAGACCGAATCAGTTTCTCAAGCTTCTTCTTCACAGAAAGAACGACTCCAAATAATTTTTCCCCATATCCATCCAGGGAAATATGTTCCGGATCATCTAACGCCGACTCAATAAATGCGATCTCGTAGAGGATCCTGTCGCGGATTTCATGGATCTCCTTCGATACACTGCCGCGAAGCTGGCTCACGGAAGACTGCAGGGCATATTCATTTTTCGCGTTGATGACATCAATGACTGCCTCTGCCTGGGAAAGATCGATCCTGCCGTTTAAAAACGCGCGTTTCGTAAATTCTCCCGGTTCCGCCAGTCTTGCTCCCGCCTTTAAAACCGTCTCAAGGATCCGTCTTGTGACCAGCATTCCGCCGTGACAATCGATCTCCACGGTATCTTCCGCCGTGTAGCTTCTCGGTCCCCTCATAAGCATCAAAAGAACCTCATCCACAGCCTCATCCCCGTCATAAACGTATCCGTAATGGATCGTGTGGCTCTCTGATTCCGAAAGTTTTTTCTTTCCCGGCGTGCGGAATACCTTCTCCGCAACCTCAACCGCGTTCTCACCGCTGATTCTCACGATCCCGATTCCCGAATTTCCCATCGCCGTGGCGATCGCTGCAATCGTATCTGTATATTCCATAATCTCCATCCTGTCACCCGCCTCCGTATCCTTGGATACCCCGGCGGAATGATCTTCTATTCTCTGTCTCCGCAAAGTCCTGCAAACCCGCGGATATTCACATAATTAGTCACCCTATCATAGCACAAAGGGGCTGCCATAGGCAACCCCTCTTATTGCGATATCTGCTTTGTTTACAGTAATTCAGCCATGCGTTCCCGCACAATGCGGAGCATGGCTGAATGGTTCATTCTTATTCCTGACTGTTACGATAGCTGCTCTCAGAACCGGCTGTTCTTTCGCGTCTCTCGTATCTCGGTCTTCTCTCCCTGCGCTCTTCCTTCTTTAATGCGATCACAACATGACGGAACGGATCCTCACCTTCGCTCTTTGTGAATACGTATTTATCGTTCTGAAGTGCAGAGTGAATGATCCGTCTTTCGTACGGGTTCATCGGCTCTAAGGAAACCGGACGTCTTGTCCGTTTTACTTTGTAAGCAATATTCTTTGCGAGAGTCTCCAGTGTTTCTTTTCTTCTCTCTCTGTAATTTTCGGTATCCAGCTTGACTCTTAAGTAGTCCTCAGATTCCTTATTTACAACAAGGCTTACAAGATACTGAAGGGAATCGAGTGTCTGTCCTCTCTTACCGATGAGAAGTCCCATCTCCTCGCCGGTCAGATTGACATCCATCTCCTTTTCCTCTTCATTCATTTTCACTTCCACGTCAACAGCAAGGCCCATTGCGTCGAAAACGGAATTCAGGAAATCTACGGCCTTATCGTCAACGGTCTCGATCTTCTTCGCGCGGATCACTGCCGGCTTGGAACCAAAGAGTCCGCCAAGAACTCCGGCACTTCCTTTTTCCACGACCTCGTACTGAATCCGATCACTGCTCACACCGAGCTGCAGGGATGCCTGTGTGATTGCATCTTCCACAGTTTTCGCAGTCACTGTAATCATTTCCATAACAGAACCCCCTTATTATTTTCGCTTGTCATGTGCCTCATTGTACTTCTGAACCATCGCTGCCTTGGAAGCGAGACTTCCCGGTTTCGCGTTGGTGTTGTAGTACTTGCTGGACTCCTCGATCTGTTTCGCGATCTTTTCCTTCTTAACTTCCTCAGCAGCTTTTTCCTTCTCCTCCTCAGCCTTGATAGCCTTTAAGGATGCGGTAGCGTTCTGAGTTACCTTAGCCGGCGGAAGTCCCTGTTTTGCACGTTTCTTATTTACCTTTTCCAGGTTCTTTGCGATCATATCGTCGATGTTTACCTTATCCATGTACGCGTTAACGATGAGCTGCTGGATAATTGTAACAACGCTGGTCGCGATCCAGTAGATACCAAGACCTGCCGGCATCGTGATACAGATGAACGCGGAGAATAACGGCATTGTCGTTGTCATAGTCTTCATGGACTGGGCCATCGGATTCTCTGCATCTGCGGATGTGGACGGCTGATTTCCGCTCATGAGCTTTGTGCTGAACCACTGGGATACTGCCGCAAGAACCGGGATGATCCATGCGAAGGACGGTACCCAGCCCGGTGCCTCTGCCATATTTAAACCGAGGAACGTGTTCATTCTCTCGACAACAGCAGCATTCTGTCCGATCACATCAGAGATTGCCGGGAACAGTGACTGAAGCTCTCCCCACTGGGATGTGGAGAATTTATAGAGCATGTCTACAAGACGGTTTGCATTTGTGAAATCAAACTTGTCTAATTTTCCGCCGCAGGCGGTTGCGATATTTGTGATTTCCTGTAACTTCTGAGCATAGTCAGCCTGTCCCATTAACGGGGTTACAACGTTGTCGAAATAAACGCGTACAGACGGAACGTATGCCGGGATATTGTAGATGACACGGTACAGTGCAAGAAGGATCGGCATCTGGATCAGCAGCGGAAGGCATCCGCCCGTCATGCTTGTGCCGTACTTCTCGTAAACAGCCTGGATCTCCACATTCTGACGCTGCATGGACTCCTGATCCGACTTTCCTTTATACTTCTTCTGGATTGCCTGGATCTCCGGATTCATGACAGACATGAGTTTTGTGGTTTTCTGCTGTTTGATCGTCAGCGGTATCATCAGTGTTTTCATTACGATCGTAAACAGAATGATGCACAGACCTACGTTGAACACGCCGAAGCTGCTCGTAAATCTGAAGAGGATGTCCATGACATAGCCAAGGACAGTCGCGATCGGTCCCAGAATGGAACCAGCCTTCGTCAAAACCATATCTTACCTCCTGGGTTTTTTACGGGACTGGATCATAACCGCCTTTTGCAAACGGGTGACATCTCAAAATCCGCCTGCACGCAAGATAAGTACCTTTTATAGCGCCGTATTTTCTGATTGCTTCCATGGCGTACTGGGAGCAGGTAGGCGTATAAATACAGTGAGGGCCGATACAGGGAGAGATAAACTTCCTGTAAATCTTAATCAGACCAATCAGAACCCATTTCATAAACCACTCACTTCGATTCTTTTAAAATGTTATGAAGCCCGCATAAGTGCAGAAAAGCACTCTCAATCTTGTCGAAATTTTTGTCTTTTGCCGCAGCACGTGCGACAACAATGATGTCTTTTCCTTCTTCTAATATGTCCTTATTTAACCGGAAGCTTTCGCGGACAAGTCTCGCGAACCGATGCCTTACAACGCTGTTTCCGACCTTTTTGCTGGCGGAAATTCCGATTCTCGTGTCCTCCCGTCCCGAATCCATCACGTACATGACCAGATATTTGTTTGCGTAGGACTTCCCTCCCCTGTAAACCGTCTGGAAATCCTGATTTTTCTTTAACGAATTGAACCTTTTCATTCAATACCTCTCTGAATAACAAAAAAGAGTATCCAAAAGTTTTCCTAAACTTCCGGATACTCTCTTGGTTCATTAAGCAGATAATCTAGCTCTACCTTTTGCTCTTCTGGCAGCTAAAACTTTTCTGCCACCTGCTGTTGCCATTCTCGCTCTGAAACCATGAACTCTTTTTCTCTGAGTGTTCTTCGGCTGAAATGTCATCTTCATAAACCCGGCACCTCCTCTTACTATAAATTCAAGTACCTTCTCATGTACATATAAACTAAGACATATTGAAGCATCGTATCGATTATATAAAAATTGCCGTCCTTCGTCAAGACCAAATTTCAAAAAAATCCTTAAATCATGGGGATTTCCGACTCATATCTTTGTAATTTTTCCGCCTGTTATCCACATTCCGGCTTTCCGGAGAGTCCTCATACAAACGCCCGCCTTTCTCTCTCCGTCATCCAAAAAGGGGGACAGCTTTTCGCCATCCCCCATAAAATGTATGTTTCGATTTTATGTCACTATATTTAGTATCTCTTCATTATTATATAGAAGCTGCAGCTCTCTATTTGCTGCGATGCACACTCTTCTGGCTCACGATCAGCCGTTGTTTTTCATGATCTTAAACAGAACCTTCGTGATCGCTGTTGTAAGAATACCTGCAACGATCGCCTCCGGAACTCCAAATCCGAGGATGATCCCGAGGATCACATCGTAGATGTGCTCGACTGCTTTGTTGGACGCTGCGGCATAGCTCTGTCCGAAGAAGATGTAGATTCCATTCATGACAAGCAGTGTGTTTGTCATAGCTCCTGCAATACCAGCCACCCAGAGGGCAACGGTCTGGCTGCCTTTGATCCCGTGAGCGACCTTCATGATCAGCTTATATACATAATAAGCAACGATGCCGATGCATACACGCGGCACTATCGCGATCACGGCGCTCCACATGTTTCCGCTGTATCCGCCGATCGTAACGAACGGGCTGAATACGAAGGAGGTCACACCAGGGGTAATGGTCGCTTTTACGAGGCTGGTCACACCAAATACCAGTCCTAAGTAAGCGCCGTACTTCGGTCCGAGAATGATCGCTCCGATGATGACCGGGACGTGAATGATCGTCGCATTCATAAAGCCTAACGGGATGTAACCGAGAAACGGTACGACCGACATGGCGATGATGATCGCGGTAAAGATCCCGGCGAGGGACATGTCCAGAACTTTCTTTTCAATTTTCATTTTTCAATTCCTCCTGCTACTGTTCTCTTGCGAGATACAATGCAATATAGTCACGACTTGCATTATACCGTGTCAGCGTGCCAGAGTCAAACTGTTTTCCTGCATTTTCCAATTTTTCCATTTTACAGATTTCTTCTCCCGGTATTCCGTGCCCTGCATTTTTTCTTCCTATACACAAAAGAAATTTTTCTCAGCATCTCTCCTGCTGCCCGCCTGGTTTCAGCCTCTCTGCCCGACCTGTCCATCCTTCGCGGACACAACCTGTTGTATTTTTCGTGTCCGTTCCTGGCGTACATCTTGTTGTGTGGGTATTCACATGTTTTCCACCCGCAATTATCAACTTATCCCCAAATCGTGGATAAGTTGTGGATAACTTATTGGAAAAGTTGTGGATTTTCACATTTGACATTGAAAATTATCCTCTTTTACGTTAGAATAAGATTAGATTGGGTCTATGTGCTTTTGTGGACAGGTCCCCACCTTTTCCACAGCTATGCACATCGTTATACACATGTTTAGGAGTATGAATATGCTGGAAGAAATCAAAGCTAAATGGGACGAAATCCTTTTAAATATCAAAGAAGAACACGATATTTCAGAGGTGTCCTACCGCACATGGCTGCTGCCGCTGATCCCGGATTCTGTGGATAAAGATATCCTCACGATCCTGGTGCCGGATTCTGCCTTCATCAGCTATGTGAAAAAGAAATATGAATTCCTGTTGACAATTACGATCGAGGAGATCACAGGTTTTCAGTGTAAACTGGATTTCAAACTGAAATCTGACGTGAAGGAACCGGAAAAAGAGAATCGTCTGATCAACGTGAACAATAATACGGTCAGTCAGCTTGCTCTTCAGAACGCAAACTTAAATCCGCGCTACACATTTGATACCTTCGTAGTCGGAAAAAACAACAATCTTGCCCATGCTGCATCCCTGGCTGTTGCGGAATCTCCGGGCGAGATCTATAACCCGTTATTTATTTATGGAGGCGTGGGACTCGGAAAAACACACTTAATGCATTCCGTTGCCCATTTCATCTTAAAAAATAACCCGAGCGCAAAGATCCTGTACGTGACTTCCGAAAAATTTACGAACGAACTGATCGACGCGATCCGTAACAAAAACAATGTTTCCACCACGGAATTCCGTGAAAAATACAGAAATAATGATGTTCTTCTGATCGATGATATCCAGTTCATCATTGGCAAAGAAAGTACCCAGGAAGAATTTTTCCATACATTCAATGCCCTCTATGAAGCAAAAAAGCAGATCATTATTTCTTCCGACCGTCCTCCGAGAGAAATCGAAACACTCGAAGACCGTCTTCGTTCCCGTTTCGAATGGGGACTTACCGTAGATATCCAGCCGCCGGACTATGAGACCCGGATGGCGATCCTTCGGAAAAAAGAAGAACTGGAAGGATACAACATTGACAACGAGATCATCAAATATATCGCTACCAATGTAAAATCCAACATCCGTGAACTGGAAGGTGCGCTCACAAAGATCGTCGCTTCCAGCAAATTAAATAATAAGGAGATCAATCTTGAACTTGCCGAGGAAGCATTGAAAGATCTGATCTCTCCGAATGCAGCCCGTGAAGTGACGCCGCAGCTCATTATTAATGTAGTTTCTGAGCATTTCGGCATCACTCCTCTCGATCTCATCGGTCAGAAACGAAGCAAGGAACTCGTATTTCCTCGCCAGATCGTCATGTATCTGTGCGGTGATATGACAAATGAGTCTCTCCAGAATATCGGAAAAGCTCTCGGCGGTCGTGATCACACGACGATCATTCATGGAACGAAAAAGATCGCCAGTGAATTAAAGACTGATGAGAATTTAAAGAATACGATCGATATTTTAAAGAAAAAGATCAACCCGCAGTAGGCGTGTGAACTGTAACTTTGAATGCGCAAAACAGCTTTGTGGATTTTTTCGTGGAAATCCCGTTGAAAATTTGTGGATAAAAATCGGATAATTTTCCCGGATTTTTGCCTGTGGAAAACTCTTCGGTTGTCCTTCCGGATTTTTTTAGTTACCCACAATGGTTTTCACAGCGTTTTTTTCAGTGTTTCACAGGGCTTTTTCCCCTTATTAACAAATTCACACCCCCTACTACTGTTAAGACGAATATCTTTTATATATTTCTTTATCTTATGAACGTTTCTCAAGAAAGGAAGTTATCAACAACTATGAAACTGACATTCCAGAAGACCGCTCTTTTAAACGGTATCAATATTGTTCTCAAGGCAGTTCCGTCAAAAACAACGATGCCGATCTTAGAGTGCATCCTGATTGATGCATCTACAGATGAGATCAAACTGACAGCTAACGATATGGAGCTCGGCATTGAGACAAAAGTTGAAGGTGATATCCTTGAAAAAGGTAAAATTGCACTGGATGCAAAGCTTTTTTCTGAAATTGCAAGAAAATTATCTGATTCAGATTCCCTTGTAACGATCGAATCTGACGAAAAATTCAATACTGTGATCGCCTGTGAAAACTCTGTATTCAAAATTCAGGGAAAAGATGGTGAGGAATTCTCCTATCTTCCGTATATTGAGAGAAATAAAAACATTACACTCTCCCAGTTTTCCTTAAAAGAAGTGATCCGCCAGACCATCTTCTCCATCTCTGTCAATGACAGCAACAAGATGATGACAGGTGAGCTTTTTGAGGTAAACGGCGATACATTAAGAGTTGTTTCTCTCGATGGTCATCGTATGGCAATTCGCAAAATTGTATTAAAAGATGAATATGAAAGCACAAAAGTCATCGTTCCGGGAAAAACTTTGAATGAAATCAGTAAAATTCTGACCGGAGACAACGAAAAAGAGGTCCAGATCTTCTTCGGAGCGAACCATATTCTCTTCGAATTTGATGATACGATCGTTGTTTCCCGCCTGATCGAGGGCGAATATTTCAAAGTAGATCAGATGCTTTCCAGTGATTATGCCACAAAAGTGACTCTGAATAAGAAAGATTTTCTCGACAGCATCGAGAGAGCCATCATTCTAATCCGCGAAAATGATAAAAAACCGATCATTTTGAACATCGAAGATTCAAAAATGAGCCTGAAATTAAATTCCAGTTTCGGTACGATGAATGCGGAGATCCTGATCCATAAGACAGGCCAAGATCTGATGATCGGATTCAACCCGAAATTCTTAAGTGATGCACTCCGCATCATCGATGATGAGGAAGTAACTCTCTATATGATGAACGCAAAATCTCCGTGTTTCATCAAAGATGAGGAAGAAAATTATATTTATCTGATCCTTCCGGTAAACTTTAACGCGGCTGCGATCTAAAAACAGATGAAATTTTCCCGAAATTCCGGAAAAATCCGGAGTTTCGGGCTGGTTTTTTCAGAAAACCGGAATAAAAAAGGAGAAAAATGGAAAGTATTCACTTAAAAGATGAATTTATCAAGCTGGGACAGGCATTAAAACTTGCCGGTCTTGTTGGCTCCGGAGTGGACGCAAAGTTTGTGATCCAGGACGGACTTGTAAAAGTAAATGGGGAAGTTGAGACCCAGCGCGGCAAAAAACTTTACCCTGGAGATACTGTTTCCTATGACGGAAAGACATTTAAGGTAGAAAAGTAAGGATTTTTTCATGTTCATAGAATCCATCGAGCTGTCAGATTACAGAAATTACAGTCATTTACATATCGATTTTCATAAAGGAACGAACGTTCTTTATGGAGATAATGCCCAGGGAAAGACGAATATCCTGGAGGCAGTCTATGTGTGCAGCACAACAAAATCGCATCGGGGCAGCAAAGATAAAGAGATCATCAGGTTCGGTGCAGATGAATCCCATATCAAAATGATGGTCCGCCGGGATGGAATTCCCTACCGGATCGATATGCATCTGAAAAAAAATAAGGCAAAAGGGGTCGCAGTCAATGGCGTTCCGATCAAAAAGGCAAGCGAACTTTTCGGGATCGTCAATGTGATCTTCTTTTCACCGGAAGATCTGAATATCATCAAGAACGGACCTGCCGAGCGGAGACGCTTCGTCGACCTGGAACTTTGCCAGCTGAATAAGCTCTATGTCTACAATCTGGTACAGTATAACAAAACGGTTATACAACGAAATAAACTATTAAAAGACATGAACTACAATACGTCTTTAAAAGACACACTCCCCATGTGGGACGAGCAGCTCTTAAAGTATGGTACCGAACTAATAATTATGCGTTCCGAGTTTATAAAAGAGCTGAATCCCCTGATCGCCGGGATCCATGCCGGACTGTCCGGCGGAAAGGAAACACTTTCCATTGCCTATGAGCCGAATGTGACGGCGGAGAATTTCAGGGAACAGCTCGCAAAGAACCAGTTTCAGGAGATCAAACAGAGGCAGACCCTGACAGGACCGCACCGCGATGACCTGAATTTCATCGTGAACGGAACAGACATCAGACGTTTCGGTTCCCAGGGACAGCAGAGAACGGCAGCTCTTTCTTTAAAACTTGCGGAGATCGAGCTGGTGAAAAAGATCGTAAAGGATTACCCGGTGCTTTTACTGGATGATGTCCTTTCTGAACTTGACAGCAAGAGACAGGAACATTTACTTTCAGAAATTACCCACATCCAGACCCTGATCACCTGTACAGGGTTGGATGAGTTTGTAAACAGCAAATTCCGGATGGACAAGATTTTTAAGATTGTTGAAGGAACGGTAGAGAGCGAAGACTAAAGGAGGAACTTCATGAGCGCAGAATATAATGCAGATCAAATCCAGATTCTGGAGGGACTTGAGGCTGTAAGAAAAAGACCGGGAATGTACATTGGAAGTACGTCTTCGAGGGGACTTCACCATCTGGTATATGAGATCGTAGATAACGCAGTGGATGAGGCCTTGGCAGGATACTGCGACACCATTGATGTGCAGATCAACGCGGATAATTCGATCACGGTCATTGATGACGGACGTGGAATCCCGGTCGATATCCAGAAAAAAGCAGGACTGCCTGCAGTTGAAGTCGTATTTACGATCCTTCATGCCGGCGGTAAGTTCGGCGGCGGGGGATACAAGGTATCCGGCGGTCTGCACGGCGTAGGTGCATCTGTTGTAAACGCGCTGTCGGAGTGGCTTGAGGTTGAAGTCTACCACGGAGGAAAGATCTACAAGCAGCGCTATGAGCGCGGAAAAACGATGTATCCGTTAAAGATCGTTGGCGACTGTCCGGCTGACAAACACGGTACCAAGGTTTCCTTCCTCCCGGACAAGGAGATCTTTGAGGAGACGGTCTATGACTATGACACCTTAAAGATCCGTCTCCGCGAGACGGCATTCCTGACAAAGAACTTAAAGATCATTTTACGGGATGACCGCGAGGACAAGAAGGAAAAGGTATTCCACTATGAAGGCGGGATCAAGGAATTTGTCAGCTATTTAAACCGCAGCAATGTGCCGCTGTATGACACGGTCATCTACTGCGAGGGCAAGAAGGACAACGTGCTGGTGGAGGTTGCCATGCAGCACAACGATTCCTACACGGAGAATATCTACAGCTTTGTAAACAACATCAACACACCGGAGGGCGGAACCCACCTGACCGGTTTCAGAAATGCCCTGACCAAGACATTCAACGACTACGGAAGAAAGAACAAGCTTCTTAAGGACAGCGAGCCGGCTCTTACCGGTGAGGATATCCGTGAAGGTCTGACGGCCATCATCAGTGTCAAGATCGAGGAGCCGCAGTTTGAGGGACAGACGAAGCAGAAACTCGGAAACAGTGAGGCGAGAGGCGCTGTGGACAGCGTGGTATCGGAACAGCTCACCTACTTCCTTGAGCAGAATCCGTCCGTCGCAAAGACGATCATCGAGAAATCCGTTCTTGCCCAGCGTGCGCGCGCAGCGGCGAGAAAAGCGAGAGATTTAACGAGAAGAAAGACCGTTCTTGACGGTTTATCACTTCCGGGAAAACTTGCAGACTGCTCCAGCAAACACCCGGAGGAATGCGAGATCTACATCGTTGAGGGAGATTCCGCCGGCGGTTCCGCGAAGGACGCGAGAAATAAGAGCACCCAGGCGATCCTGCCGCTCCGCGGAAAGATCTTAAACGTGGAGAAGGCGAGACTCGACAGGATCTACGGAAATGCGGAGATCAAATCCATGATCACGGCGTTCGGTACCGGAATTCATGAGGATTTCGATATCTCGAAGCTCCGCTACCACAAGATCATCATCATGACTGATGCCGATGTGGACGGTGCCCATATCAGCACCCTGCTTTTAACCTTTATCTACCGGTTCATGCCGGAGCTCATCAAACAGGGCTACGTTTATCTGGCACAGCCGCCGCTCTATAAGATCGAGAAAAACAAGCGGGTATGGTATGCGTACAGCGATGAGGAGTTAAACAACATCTTAAAAGAGATCGGACGTGACCAGAACAACAAGATCCAGCGTTACAAAGGACTTGGTGAGATGGACGCGGAGCAGCTCTGGGAGACGACCATGGATCCGGAACACCGAATTCTTTTACGTGTGACCATGAACGAGGAGATGACATCGGAGATCGATCTCACCTTCACGACACTCATGGGAGATCAGGTAGAGCCGCGCCGTGAGTTCATCGAACAGAACGCGAAGTACGGAACTCTTGACATTTAATGCGGCAGCAGGGCGCTCCGGAAAGAGATAAAATCCTTCCGGAACGTCAGGCGGCGCAGTTTACGCAGGTTTAAGGCGCAGCGCAGGCTGCATTGGAGGAAAGAATGGAACCGAATATTTTTGACAAAATTCATGAGATAGACTTAAAGAAGACCATGGAGAAGTCGTACATCGACTATGCCATGAGCGTTATCGCATCCCGAGCGCTCCCGGATGTCCGTGACGGATTAAAGCCGGTACAGAGACGTGTCCTCTACTCCATGGCGGAACTGAACAACGGTCCGGATAAGCCCCACAGAAAGAGCGCCCGTATCGTCGGCGATACCATGGGTAAATACCATCCGCACGGCGACAGCTCCATCTACGGTGCTTTAGTAAATATGGCCCAGAGATGGTCCATGCGTTACATGCTCGTGGACGGCCACGGAAACTTTGGATCCATCGACGGCGACGGTGCCGCTGCCATGCGATACACCGAGGCGAGACTCAGCAAGATCTCCGTTGAGATGCTGGCGGACATCTATAAAGATACCGTTGACTTTATCCCGAACTTCGATGAGACCGAGAAAGAGCCGACCGTATTGCCGTCCAGATTCCCGAACCTTCTTGTAAACGGCGGAACCGGTATCGCAGTCGGAATGGCGACAAATATCCCGCCCCACAACCTCCGCGAGGTCATCGCGGCTGTCGTAAAGATCATCGACAACCAGGTGGAAGAAGGAAGACAGACCTCCATGGAGGAGATCTTACAGATCATCAAAGGACCGGATTTCCCGACTGGAGCTGAGATCCTGGGAACGAGAGGAATCGAAGAAGCGTACCGCACAGGCCGCGGGAAGATCAGAGTCCGCGCCGTGACAAACATCGAGACAGCTCCAAACGGAAAGAGCCATATCATCGTCACAGAGCTTCCGTACCTTGTCAACAAGGCGAGACTCATCGAGAAGATCGCGGAGCTCGTAAAGACGAAAAAGATTGACGGAATCACCGGAATCACCGATGAGTCCAACCGTGAGGGAATCCGCATCAACATCGAACTCAGGAGAGATGTGAACGCGAACGTCCTCTTAAACCAGCTCTTAAAGCATACACAGCTGCAGGATTCCTTCGGTGTGATCATGCTTGCTCTGGTAAACAATGAGCCAAAGGTCCTCAATATCCTCCAGATGTTAGAGTACTATCTGGACCACCAGAAGGACGTTGTGACGAGAAGAACGAAGTACGACTTAAATAAGGCGGAAGAGCGTGCCCATATCTTAGAGGGCTTATTAAAGGCTCTGGACCACATTGACGAAGTGATAAAGATCATCCGCGGTTCCGCGAATGTCGCTGAGGCGAAGCGGGAACTCATGGAGCGCTTTGAGCTCACGGACCCGCAGGCACAGGCGATCGTGGATATGCGTCTGCGCGCTCTCACAGGTCTGGAACGCGAGAAGCTCGAGAATGAATATAAAGAACTGGAGGCAAAGATCGCGGAATTGCGTGCAATCCTTGCAGATGAAAATAAATTATTAAGTGTGATCAAGAAAGAGATCCTTGTGATCTCCGAGAAATACGGTGACGACAGACGGACAAAGATCGGCTTTGACGATGATATGTCCGTGGAAGACCTGATCTCCGACGATGACACTGTAATTGCCATGACCAATCTTGGATACATCAAGAGAATGTCCGTGGACAATTTCAAGAGCCAGAACCGCGGCGGAAAGGGAATCAAGGGAATGCAGACCATCGATGAGGACTTCATCGAGGATCTTCTCATGACAACGAACCACCACTATATCATGTTCTTCACGAACACAGGACGATGCTACCGGATCAAGGCCTACGAGATCCCGGAGGCAGGAAGAACAGCCCGCGGAACGGCTATCGTGAACCTTTTACAGCTCCAGACGGGCGAAAAGGTCACAGCGGCGATTCCGATGCGTGAGATCGATGATGACAAGTACCTCTTTATGGCCACAAAGGGCGGAATGGTGAAGAAGACCAGAATGTGCGAGTACAGCAACATGAGAAAGACAGGTCTTCAGGCGATCCTGCTCCGCGAAGGTGATGAGCTGATCGAGGTAAAAGTAACAGACAATACCGAGGATATTTTCCTCGCGACAAAATTCGGTATGTCCATCCGCTTCAAGGAGACAGATGCGAGAATTACCGGCCGTGTTTCCTATGGCGTGATCGGCATGAAGCTCGACGAGGGTGACGAGGTCATCGGCATGCAGATGGCAAGCCAGGGCGAGTACATGCTCGTTGTATCGGAAAAGGGATACGGAAAGAGAACGAGAATCTCTGAATTTAAGCTGCAGCTGCGCGGCGGTAAGGGACTTCTCTGCTATAATGTGACAGAAAAGACAGGAAATCTTGTCGGAATGAAACTGCTCGACGATGGAAGAGACATCATGCTGATCACCAATGAAGGAATTCTGATCCGCATGAGTGTTGATGATATCTCCGTGATCGGCAGAAACACATCCGGCGTAAAACTGATGAGCATTGATGCCGACTCCAATGTCCGCGTTGCTTCCATCGCGAAAGTGCGTGAAAGCAGCCGCCAGGATGAGGAGGACGAAAATGTGGAAGATCCGGAATCAGAGGAAAATGAGGACGGAGAAATCACAGAGTGATCATGCTCATGAATAGAAAAAACGGTTGTGAGATCATTTTCCGGCCGTAAGCAGGATTTCTGACTCTGGAGAGATTGGATACAGGAATCTGGATATACCGGGTTCCTGTATTTTTTTAAACATTATTTAACAATGAACATAGGAGGATGCGGCGATGGGAATCACAAAATCAGAGGCATTAAAAGCAGTTGACAGAGAGCGCGGACCGGTGTGTGAAGCCAGTGACAGGATCTGGGACCAGCCGGAGACTGCGTTCCAGGAATTCCATTCCACGGACGTATTGTGCGAACTTCTTGAAAAAGAAGGATTTAGGGTGGAGAGAAATCTTGCAGGGATCGCGACCGCGTTTTCCGGTACCTACGGATCAGGAAAGCCGGTAGTGGGCATTCTCGGTGAGTTTGACGCTCTGTCAGGCCTCAGCCAGGAGTCTGAGAGCCTGGAAAAGACCGCACTGGTCGATGGCGCACCGGGACATGGCTGCGGCCACAATCTTCTCGGAACGGGCTCTGTAGCGGCTGCAATCGCGGTAAAAGAGTATCTGGAGAAGAACGGGAAAGAGGGAACCGTGATCTTCTTTGGCTGTCCGGGCGAGGAAGGCGGATCCGGAAAGAGCTTTATGGCGAGAGACGGCGTGTTTGACAACCTGGATTTTGCGGTGACATGGCATCCGGGCGATAAAAATGTGGTTTCTGTCGGAAGTTCCCTTGCGAATTATCAGATCATCTACCGTTTCTACGGACAGGCATCCCATGCGGCGGCATGCCCGGAGCTTGGAAGAAGCGCACTTGACGCTGTGGAGCTTATGAACACAGGTGTACAGTATTTAAGAGAGCATATCATCCAGGAAGCACGCATTCACTATGCGATCACCAACACAGGCGGATATTCTCCGAATGTCGTTCAGCCGTACAGTGAGGTCCTCTATCTGATCCGTGCGCCGAAGAACAGCCAGGTGAAGGAGATCTACGAGCGCGTCAACGATATCGCGAGAGGTGCGGCTCTCATGACGGGAACAAAAATGGAGCTCCAGTTCGTAAAAGCATGCTCAAATCTCGTGGACAACACGGTCATGGAGGAGATCATGCAGAAGAACCTGGAGGAGATCGAAAGAGAACCGTACACTGCTGAGGAGATCGAATTTGCGAGAAAGATCGGCGAGACGTTCGGCGGAAATCATGTGGACATCCAGGATGTTCTTGTAAGATATGAAAAATCGAGAAAAGCGGCTGTGGAACAGTTCCTGGCACCTCATGCGGATGATGTGATCAACGACTTCATCGTTCCGCTTATGGATACGGAGGAGTGTTTAAAGGGATCTACAGACGTTGGTGACGTGAGCTGGGTATGCCCGACGGCGCAGATTAACGCTGTGACGGAGGCAGCAGGAACACCGGGCCATTCCTGGCAGATGGTTTCCCAGGGCAAATCTTCCATTGCACACAAAGGCATGCAGTTTGCCGGAAAGGTCATGGCGGGAACTGTCATTGACATGCTGGAAAAACCGGAGCTTATCGAAGAGGCGAAAAAAGAATTAAGAAGACGCGTCGGCGCGGAGGGATATATTCCGCCGATTCCGGAAGGAATCCGTCCGATGGCGATCAATCCAAAAAAGTAATAGGGAGGAAAATCGTCTATGAGGACCGTTCAGGCGAGTGAGATCACAAAAAATATCCGGGAAATGTGCATTGAGGCGAATCATTTCCTTTCGGATGACATGAAAAAAGTATTTGATGAGAGTGTAAAGCGGGAAGAATCCCCTCTTGGAAAGCAGATCTTAAACCAGCTTCAGGAGAATCTGGAGATTGCCGGGAGAGACATGATCCCGATCTGCCAGGATACGGGGATGGCCGTCGTTTTCATCAAAGTCGGCCAGGAAGTACATATTGAAGGGGGAAATCTGACGGATGCCATCAATGAAGGCGTCCGTCAGGGATACGTGGACGGATATCTGAGAAAATCCGTCGTTCGTGATCCAATCGACCGCGTGAATACAAAAGACAATACACCAGCGATCATTCATTATGAGATCGTCGATGGGGACCAGGTGGATATTACAGTGGCACCAAAAGGATTCGGAAGCGAAAATATGAGCCGTGTGTTCATGTTAAAGCCTGCGGACGGCATTGAGGGAGTAAAAGAGAAGATCCTGGAGGCTGTCCGCGATGCAGGACCAAATGCCTGTCCTCCGATGGTGGTGGGAGTCGGCATCGGCGGCACGTTTGAAAAGTGTGCCCTGATGGCGAAACATGCCCTGACGAGAAATCTGGAAGAAGAATCTCCGGTGGCCTATGTCCGTGACCTGGAAAAAGAGATGCTGGAGAAGATCAACGGTCTCGGGATCGGACCGGGAGGTCTTGGCGGCCGCGTGACTGCCATGGCCGTCAATATCGAGACATATCCGACGCATATTGCAGGACTTCCTTTGGCAGTGAATATCTGCTGTCATGTGAACAGGCATGCGCATCGCGTTATTTAATAAGAGGATCGGAGGAAACCATGGACAGACAGATCAGTGTACCAATTAAGAAAGAAGACGCATTGTCTCTCCGGGCCGGAGACTACGTGACTCTTACGGGAACCATTTACACGGCGAGAGATGCGGCACATAAAAGAATGCAGGAGGCTCTGGATGCGGGGGAAAGTCTTCCGATCGAGATGCAGGGAAATGTAATCTACTATATGGGACCGTCCCCGGCAAGAGAGGGACGGCCGATCGGATCTGCAGGACCGACAACGGCAAGCCGTATGGATAAGTACGCACCGAAACTTTTAGATCTTGGCCTGGGCGCCATGATCGGAAAGGGAAAGAGAAGCCAGGCTGTGATCGACGCCATCGTAAGAAATGGTTCGGTCTATTTCGCAGCGATCGGCGGCGCAGGGGCTCTTTTATCCCAGCGCATCAAAAAATCCGAGGTAGTCGCCTATGATGATCTCGGGACCGAGGCAATCCGGAAACTGGAAGTGGAAGATTTCCCGGTGGTAGTCGTGATCGACTCCCAGGGCAATAATCTGTATGAGACTGCGATCAAAGAATATCAGAAATAATATGAAATAGCAGATGGATCAGAAGCTCAGAACTGCAGCATGATCCTGCAGAGGGGGATTTTCGGGTAGTTTTCCCGGAGATTACTGTGTGCAGGATCAATTTCTGAGCTTCTTTCTGTCTGGAAGATGAATAAGCTTCAGGCTGCACTTACATAATATAGGAGTACAAGCCCATTCAGATCAGTTGTGCAGCTGCTGATCTGAGAATATTCTCTGCGAACACAGAACGCAGGAAAAACATGCAGTAAAAAATAATAAAAAAGATGGAAAAAGTTGTTGACAAAAAGAAACAGAGCTTGTATAATAAATCCTGCGTCTGGCGAGTTCGCCCGACAAACTTAATAAATGATAATTAGCTACGGTAATAAGGAG
>ERZ773259.1440-NODE-1440-length-19609-cov-4.099315_pt1 | contig 19609 bp, 14 predicted proteins | sample MGYA00511961_ERZ773259 | MGnify/ENA primary metagenome ERZ773259 (study PRJEB29015, sample SAMEA2737775) | human gut metagenome | biome: human gut; feature: human-associated habitat; material: faeces | place: China | collected 2012 ...
AAGTATTTAAAGCGGACTCTTAGAAATCCACTTTTTTCCACCAGCGCCATACCAGCACCACCGCCAGCACTGCCGTAAGGAAATCCGAGATTGCCTGAGAAGCCAGAACGCCATGATACCCTGCCACCTTAAGAGCGATCATCAGTACAACCGCAAAGACCACTCCCTGTCTGCTCACTGATAACAGAAAAGCTCCCATAGCCTGTCCTGCAGACTGAAACGTACAGGTGCTGATCAGCACGATTCCCATACACAACATTCCCGCCAGCTGCAGCCGAAGCATCAGCGCGCCATTTTCCACAACGGAAGGATCGCTCATAAAGATCTTTACCATCTGCGGGGCAAAAAATCCAAGTACCGCCATCAGTACAAGCGCCATTCCTCCCTCAAGAAGATATGCAAACTTCAAAGTTGCTTTCAACCTTGTGCGGTTTCTCGCGCCGTAATTGTATCCGGTCAGCGGCTGTCCACCAAAGGCAAAACCAACCAGGACCAACGCAGCGATCATATTAATTTTCATAACGATTCCCATAGCTGCAACCTTATCGTCACCAAATCCCAGCAACGCGCGGTTTGTCAGCGCAATTCCGATGCTCTGCATCAGATTAGTAACAGAAGCCGGAATACCAATGGCAAAAACCGCTCCTATCTCCGACCTGGAAATGTGAAATCCCCTGGGATCCACAGAAAGATTTTTGCTCTTTTTAATAAGAAACCATACAAAGAAAATATCGGTACAAACATTTCCGATCACGGTCGCTGTAGCTGCGCCGGCCGCACCCCAGCCCAGTACAAAGATCATGATCGGATCCAGAATAATGTTTACAACTGCGCCAAGTACAGAACCAACCATCGAAGCCGTCGCAAATCCTTCTGTTCGTAACTGATTGGACGGTGTCAGCGCAACAATGATAAACGGCGCACCCAGTGCAATACAGGTATAATACTGTGACGCATACTCCCAAGTGGCCTCGCTTGCACCCAGAAGTCCCAATACCAGACTTCTGAAGATCATCAGTACAGCCGCAACTGCAACACCGCTGACGATCGCGCCATAAAAGCTGAATACGCTGATCCGCTTTGCGTCCTCGTATCTTTTTTCTCCAAAAAGCCTGGAAATAAAAGAACTGCCGCCAAGTCCGAAAATATCTCCCAGCGCGATCATCAGGGTAAAGATCGGTGATCCAAGGGCAACCCCCGCCACCAGATCCGTATTGCCGGTTCCTGCGATAAAATACGTATCTACCATATTATAAACAAGCGAGATAACCATACTGAACACAACCGGAAGTGCCAGCTTAAAATATGCCTTTGGTATAGGATACTTTTCAAAAATTTCTTCCTGCATCTTATTCCCTCTATTTCTGTCTGATCACCATTTTACAGATCGGATTTCCCATAGAAGAAAACTTCTCCTCATATTCCGTCATGACATTTCCCTTCACCAGCTCCTCATCATGATGAAGATCAAAGGTACACACCTCCAGATTCCAATCGGAATCCCTAACCTCTTCCAGGGAAAACTCAAACAGACCACGGTTATCTGTCTTAAACTCTACAGTTCCTTCTTTTTTCAAAATCTTCTCATATCTTGCCAGAAATTCCCTGGACGTAAGTCTTCTCTTTGCATGACGCGCCTTCGGCCACGGATCCGAAAAATTCAGATAGATCCCATTAACCTCATCCTTCTCAAAAATCTCCGGCAGCAATCTTGCATCCACCCGGATAAAAACAAGATTGGAAAACTCCTCTCCTGCCGATTCCAGTTCCTCTCTCTTCTGCAGCGCCCGAAGAAGCACACTGTCATACATCTCAATTCCCACAAAATTTCTCTCCGGATGAAGTCTTGCCATATCCATCAGAAAACGCCCCTTCCCCATACCAACTTCCAGAAAAAGCGGTCTCTTCACTCCAAAAACCTCATCCCACTTTCCTTTAAACCTCTCCGGCTCATCAACTACCCACTCACAATCCAAAATAGCATCCTTAGCACCCGGAATATTTCGTAATCTCATAAATAACCTCCAATAATCTTTCCATAATAATGTCTCAATGATTCTTATCAAACAACATTCCAATACTCAACTATACATGTAACCCCCACCCCGCCGCAAGCAAAAAATAAAAAAAATCCTCAACCAAGCAACAACAAAAACGCCTCGCCGTCCACCCCAACACCACCGCATCCTCTCAAACCCAACCAACCAGGCGACAGCAACGCGCCTCGCCGTCCACTTCCAACACCATCCGCATCCAACACCATCCGCATCCACTCAAACCCTCTCAACCAGGCGACAGCAACGCGCCTCGCCGTCCGCATCCAACACCATCCGCATCCACATACATCGGCTCAACCTCACACATCCAACACCGCAGCATACATACACAAGTCAACAACCTCACACCGCCACAACCAAGAACTCCTAAAAAAAGCCCGAGGGGTGTGCAGAGGGGCCGTGGCTTTACGGCCCCTTTGCGGTTTTTCCACAGCTTCCCAAAGCAAAAAAACCAGGCCCTCTGCCAAGAAAGCAAAAACAAAACCAAAACCCAATCACACAATAAACAAAGAAAAAAAATAAGAAAAAAATAAAGGAGAAAAAGCATGAAAAATCTGGAACAGTTTTTCGACATCATAGTAGTAGGCGCCGGCCACGCAGGCTGCGAAGCATCACTGGCATGCGCCCGCTTAGGACTCAACACAGTCATGTTCACAGTCAGCGTAGACAGCATCGCCCTTATGCCCTGCAACCCCAACGTAGGCGGCAGCTCCAAAGGGCATCTCGTCCGCGAGCTGGATGCTCTCGGTGGAGAAATGGGTAAAAATATAGACAAAACCTTCATCCAGTCCAAAATGCTCAACCAGTCCAAAGGCCCTGCAGTCCATTCCCTTCGTGCACAGGCCGATAAACAGGCCTACAGCACACAAATGAGAAAGACACTGGAAAATACAGAGAACTTAACCATCCGCCAGGGCGAAGTGACCAAACTGCTGGTAGAAGACGGGCACATCACCGGTGTAAAAACCTTCTCAGGAGCCACCTACCACGCAAAAGCTGTAGTCCTCTGTACAGGAACCTACCTCAAGGCCCGCTGCATTTACGGTGACGTCAGCAACTATACGGGACCGAACGGCCTTCAGGCAGCCAATTACCTTACGGATTCCCTGAAAAAGCTGGGGATCGAAATGTTCCGTTTCAAAACAGGAACTCCGGCCAGAATCGCCGGAAACACCATTGATTATTCTAAGATGGAAGAGCAGTTCGGAGATGAAAGAGTCGTACCGTTTTCTTTTTCCACAGACCCGGAATCCGTACAGATCGAGCAGAAATCCTGCTGGCTGACCTATACAAATGAAAAAACACACGAGATCATCCGTGCAAATCTGGACAGATCCCCCCTTTATTCCGGAATGATCGAAGGAACCGGACCACGTTACTGTCCGTCTATCGAAGATAAAGTAGTCCGTTTTGCAGATAAAAAACGTCATCAGGTATTTATCGAACCGGAAGGTCTTTACACAAATGAAATGTACATCGGCGGAATGTCCAGCTCCCTGCCGGAGGATGTTCAGTACGAGATGTACCATTCTGTACCAGGTCTGGAGAACGCCAAGATTGTAAAAAATGCCTACGCTATTGAGTATGACTGCATCAATCCGCGCCAGCTCTATCCCACACTGGAATTCAAAAAGATCAAGGGCCTTTTCAGCGGCGGACAGTTTAACGGAAGCTCCGGATATGAGGAAGCAGCCGCTCAGGGCCTCATAGCGGGAATTAATGCGGCTATGGAGGTAAAAGGCCGGGAACAGCTGATTTTGGACCGCTCAGAGGCATATATCGGCGTTCTCATCGATGATCTGGTAACAAAGGAGAACCATGAGCCATACCGAATGATGACAAGCCGTGCTGAGTACCGTCTGCTCCTCCGACAGGACAACGCAGATCTCCGCCTTCGCAAAAAAGGCTGGGAGGTCGGCCTGATCGATGATGAGACATACCATAAATTACAGGAAAAAGAGCGCCGGATCCAGGAAGAGATCGAGAGAGTGGAACATGCAACCGTAGGTGGTTCTGCAGAGGTACAGAGCCTTCTGGAATCTCTGAACAGTACCCTTCTGAAATCCGGAACCACCATTGCAGAGCTGATCCGTCGGCCGGAGCTTAACTATAAGGTGCTTGCACCCATTGATAAAGAAAGACCGGAGCTTCCGGAAGATGTATGTGAGCAGGTAGAGATCAACATCAAATATGATGGCTATATCCGCCGCCAGATGAAGCAGGTAGAGCAGTTTAAGAAACTGGAGCAGAAAAAGCTTCCGGAAGACATTGATTACGAAGATGTAGGAAGCCTCCGCATTGAGGCACGCCAGAAGCTGGAAGCCTACAGACCGGTGTCCATCGGCCAGGCGTCCCGTATCTCCGGTGTATCCCCGGCTGACATTTCCGTGCTTCTTGTATATCTGGAAAGCAGATCCGGACACAAACACTGATAATACAAAGAATAACAGCAACTATTCAGAAGGCAGGCATTTTGGCACGTTTTTTTGCCAAAATCCCGAGACATATAAGGCAAAATGATATCACCGAAGGTGATTTGGAATGCATTTTGACTCGTAACTGTGAGGGTACTGAACAGTTACAAATAACAATAAAACACAGAAAATAAGAGAGGAAGCTGCATGTACAATTTAGAAATCCTGGAAAAAGGCTGCGAGGAGCTTGGGATCGCACTCAATGACACGCAGAAAAACCAGTTTATCCGGTTCTACGAATATCTTGTAGAAAAAAACAAAGTCATGAACCTCACCGGTATCACAGAATTTGACGAGGTTCTCGTGAAACATTTCCTGGACAGCCTCTGCTGCGTCAAGGCTGTAGATATGAACAATGTAAAAACCGTTATGGACATCGGAACCGGTGCCGGATTCCCGGGTGTTCCCCTGAAGATCGCCTTCCCGGAAGTGGAAGCCTGCCTTCTGGACTCCCTCAATAAAAGAGTAAAATTCCTGGAAGAAACCTTTGCACTCCTGGGCCTGGAGGGGATTTCTGCCATTCACGGAAGAGCTGAAGAATATGCAAAAAACAAAGCCTACAGAGAAAAATATGATCTCTGCGTATCCAGAGCAGTATCCGGACTTGCAACCCTGTCTGAATACTGTCTCCCGTATGTAAAAGTCGGAGGGCTTTTTGTCTCCTATAAATCCGGTTCTGTAAAGGAAGAAGCAGAAGCAGCAGAGAAAGCAGTAAAGATCCTTGGTGGAAAGATCAGGGATATTCAGTACTTTGACCTTCCGGGATCTGAGATCGGCCGCTCCCTGGTCATTATCGAGAAGGTAAAGAACACCCCGGGCAAATATCCGAGAAAAGCCGGAACACCGCTCAGAGAGCCACTGGCATAAGATACCTCCTGTCGAACAAAGTCAAAATTTGTCCGACAGGAGATTTTTTTGTCTGGGAGTTTCACAAAATTATCACAAATTTATCCTACTTTTATCACAAATTACTTCTACACTATAATCCGATAGAGATGCCCCTGGATTCCCCCATTCTCTGTTTCATCCGGGGGCATTTTCTATTGGTGTTGAAAAGACGCCAGAGTCAAAGGGCTTCAGTTTCAGGACCTTTTGCCTCTGGCATCTTATAAAATGGGAAATCGATAATTAAAAAAGTATTTCCCTGAGAATAAAAGGAGGAGAGTAAAGTGATCGAAGTAAGTAATCTGGTCAAAAAGTATGGCGATCATACTGCGGTTGACCATCTTTCCTTTCAGATCGAAAAGGGGAAAATTTACGGATTCCTGGGCCCCAACGGTGCAGGAAAATCAACAACTATGAACATGATCACAGGATACATTGCTTCCACAGAAGGAAAAGTGATGATCGATGGTCATGATATTCTGGAGGAACCGGAGGCAGCCAAGAAATGTATCGGCTATCTGCCGGAAATGCCGCCGCTCTATTTTGACATGACTGTTCTTGAGTACATGAAATTTGCGGCTGATCTGAAAAAAATCCCAAAAAAACAAAAAGACAAACAGATAAAAGAAGTCATGGATATGGTAAAGATCACAGACATGAAAGACCGTCTGATCAAAAATCTTTCCAAAGGTTATCGCCAGAGAGTGGGTCTTGCACAGGCAATCCTGGGATATCCGGAGGTGATCATCCTGGATGAGCCGACAGTAGGACTTGACCCGAAGCAGATCATCGAGATCCGTGACCTGATCAAAGGTCTGAAGCAGAAGCACACGGTTATCCTAAGCTCCCATATCCTTTCCGAGGTAAGAGCAGTGTGTGATTATGTTCTGATCATTTCCCATGGAAAGCTGGTAGCCAGCGATACACCGGATAATCTGGAACGTCTGGCAGCAGGCTCCAACAGCCTCCTTATGAAGGTAAAAGGCGAGAAAGACACGATTCGAAAAGCTCTGGAAACGATCGAAGGCGTAACCGGAGTGGAAATGTCCTATGACAGCGATGAGAAATTGTGGAAAACAAAACTTTCCATTCAGGAAAATGTGGATATCCGTGAAAAAGTCTTCTACGCTATGGCAAAAGCGAACTGTCCGATCTACGAGATGCAGGTTAAGAGAGTTTCCCTTGAGGATGTATTCCTTGAACTTACCGAAGGAGAGAAAAAATCCGTCGGAAAACCGGAAAGCTCACAGTGGAGACCGGTAGAAGATAGATCATCGGAAGAAGAAAAAACTCAGGAAGAAAAAACTGAGGAACCAGAGAAGGCTTCTGATGAGAAAGAGGGGGATCAGTCATGACAGCGATTTTTAAAAGAGAACTGAAAAGCTATCTGACCTCCATGGTTGGATATCTCTTTATATTTTTTGTCCTGGTGCTGACCGGAATTTATTTTTCCGCATATCAGCTTTCAGGCGGCTATTCAAAATTTGAAACTACTTTAAGCGCACTGACCTTTGTGTTCCTGATCGGTGTGCCGATCCTTTCCATGCGTGTACTTGCAGAAGAGCGCAAGCAGAAAACGGATCAGCTTCTTCTGACCGCACCGGTATCTGTATGGGATATCGTATTTGGAAAATATCTTGCACTGGTAGCTGTGTTTGCCATTCCGGTCGTGATCATGTGCGTTTATCCTCTGATCATGAGTAAGTTCGGAACGATTTCCTATGCTTCCGCATACACCGGGATCCTGGGATTTTTCCTTCTGGGATGTGCGAATCTGGCGATAGGTGTATTTATGTCAGCGCTTACAGAAAGCCAGGTAATTGCAGCAGTACTTACTTTTGTATTCCTGTTCGCTTTCTACATGATGAACGGAATTTCCTCATTCTTTTCACAGACCTCCATGTCAACCGCAGTGGCATTCGGACTTCTGATCGTAGCGATTGCTATCATCATCTATACCATGATCAAGAACATCCTGATTTCTGTAGTGATCGGAGCTGTGGGAGAGATTGCCCTTGTGATCGTATACGTTGTAAAATCCAGTATTTTCCAGGGTGGTATCCAGAAGGTACTGAACGTATTTAACCTGAGCGGACATTATGATAATTTTACAAACGGCGTGTTTGACGTGACAGGAATTGTTTATTTTATTTCTGTTATTGCGATCTGCCTGTTCCTTACCATGCAGTCCATTCAGAAGAGACGCTGGAACTAGGGGGTGAATGGAAATGAAATTCAGTGAGAAATTTAAGAAAAATAAAGGCGAGGCAGCCGCACCGGAGGCAGCACAGGACTCCGGCAAAAAGAAACATAAACCGGATCCGAAAAAGCTGGTAGGCACCATCAGCAAAAAACATATCAAAAACGGTTCCTACAGCGTGGCTATGGCAGCTGTCTTTATCGTGATCGTGGTTGTGATCAATATGATCGTCGGTGCGATCCCATCCAAATATTCACAGCTGGATGTAAGCTCATCCAAGCTTTACACCATTGGTGATGAAACAAAGAAGGTACTGAAGACACTGGATAAGGATGTTACCATTTATCAGATCGCGGCAAGCGGTTCTGAGGACGACACGATCTCCAATCTGCTTTCACGTTATAAAGATGAGTCCAAGCATATTAAAGTTGAGGTAAAAGACCCGGTTGTAAATCCGAAATTTGCATCGGAATACACAACCGATGATCTTGCGTCAAACAGCCTGATCGTAGTCTGCGGCGACAGAAACAAGGTTATCAATTACAACGATATGTATTCCTCTTCAGTAGACTATAATACCTGGCAGCAGACTACTACCGGATTTGATGGAGAAGGACAGATCACAAGTGCGATCGGCTATGTGACATCAGAGGATCTTCCGATCATGTATACCTTATCCGGACATGGAGAAAAAGATCTGGATTCCAGCTTTAAAGAAGATATCCAGAAGGCAAACATTGATATCAAGGAGTTGAACCTTCTCACAGAGGGAAAGGTTCCGGATGATGCAGACTGCCTGATGATCGTATCTCCGACCAGCGATATTTCCGAGGAAGAAAAAACAGAGCTCCTGGATTATCTTGAGGCAGGCGGAAAAGCTATGATCTTCTCAGATTATACACAGGATGATCTGCCGAACTTTGATGCGGTTCTTGAAAATTATGGTGTAAAGTGTGCAGAGGGAATCGTATTTGAGGGTGATAATCAGCATTATGGAATGCAAATGCCATATTATCTTGTACCAACGGTCAACAGCACAGATGCAAGCTCTGAGACAGCTTCTGCAGGCTCCTATGTACTGGCGCCGTATGCGCAGGGCATTCAGAAAACAGATGATGTAAGAGATACTGTAACCATCGACAGTATCCTGACAACCTCTGACAAGGCTTACTCTAAAACAAATATGCAGAGCAGCAATATCGAAAAGGAAGACGGAGATGTAGACGGACCGTTTGATCTTGGGGTTGCCATCACAGAGAAACTGGATGATGATAAGGAAACACAGATTGTTTACTACTCCACAGCAAATCTGATGGAGAGCCAGGTGAACCAGATGGTATCCGGCGGAAATGAAAAGCTCCTTCTGGAGTCCTTGAACTGGATGACCAGCACGGACGACAGTAATTCCGTTTCTATTCCATCCAAGAGCCTTGAGTCCACAAGTCTGACAGTAACCGATTATGATGCAGCCTTCTGGAAGATCTGTACCATTGGTCTGATCCCGGGAGTGTTCCTTGTTGCAGGATTCCTAATCTGGCTTAAGAGGAGAAAAGCATAATGAAAAAATCGACCAAACTTGTTTCAGCAGTTGTTGTTCTGGCAGTTCTCGGCGGCGTTTATGTGGGACTGAACACCTATGTATCCAAAGAAGAAAAGGCAGAGAGCAGCAGCGAAGAGGAAAGCAAAACAGAAGTGTTTTCCGTGAAAACGGATGACATTAAATCTCTGGAATTTATCGTAGACAAGAAGGAAGTGACCTTTGAGAAAAAAGATGATTCCTGGGTGAAAAAGGATGAGACTGCTTTTCCTGTAAATCAGACAACTCTGGATTCCGCAGCTTCCGCCATCGAAAAGGTGGAAGCGGACAGAGTCCTGGAGGATGTGGAGGATCTTACGGAATACGGACTGGATTCTCCATCTAACACAGTAACCGTTGATACCGCTGATGGGACAACGAAGCTCAACATCGGAGATGAGAATACGTCTACGAATCAGTATTACATTTCCAAGGATGATGATGACAGCACGGTATATGTAGTGGCAGCGGACACAGTGTCTCCGTTTATGAATTCCCTTTACGATTATGCACAGGGAGAAGATTTCCCAACAATTGATTCTTCCACAGTGAAAAAGGTCCAGGTCAGCGAGGATAAAGATTCCTATGTCCTGGAAGAAAATTCCGACGGAGCTACCTGGGCTGTTTCCGGTGACGGAAGCAGCGATAAAGAGTCTGCCGATACAACGGCAGCAGGAAACATAACCTCCGGACTTGGAAGCTTTGCATTTGACCAGTTTGTAAACTACAATGCAGAGGATCTTTCCCAGTATGGCCTTGATAAGCCCTATGCGACGATTACAGTGGATTATCAGGAAGAGGTGAAGAATGACAGCACAGACAGTACAGAATCCGGAGAAAACGATTCTACGGCCTCTGAGAGCGATTCTGAGAGCAGTGACACTACTGACACGGACAGCAGCTCAGAAGATGCAGACAGCAAGACAACCACAGTGGATAAACAGCTTGTCATTTACGTTGGCGGTGAGGCAGGAGATGGCAGCAGATATGTAACGGTAGATAACAAACAGATCTATACAATGTCAACGGATACACTGAGTGCAGTTATTGACAAGACGCCGTCAGATCTCTGGTCACTGATCGTCAATTATCTGTCTGTAAAAAATCTGGATCAGCTCCAGGTTACTTACGGTGAAACAACAAATACTGTAAATGTTTCACGTGAAACATCCACAGATGATGACGGAAACGAAAAAGAAACAACAACCTATCAGCTGGATGGTAAGGAAATAGAAAGTACAACCTTTACCACCTTCTACAACAAGCTGATAAACATGGCAGGACAGAAGAGACTGACAGACGCTTATACACCGGTTGCAGATCCGGAGATGACCGCTGTATTCACAGACTCTGACAAGAACCAGACAACCGTTACCTTCTACACATATGACACAAACTATTATGCAGCTGTCGTTGGAGACAAGGTATTTCTTGTAAACAAAATGACAGTAAAAGAAATGTTCAATGCATATGAAACCATGGTAAACGGTGAAACAGAGACAGAAGCCACAGCAACACCAACAGCTGAGACGGAAAAATAAAATATTAAGAAAATAAATAAAAACACCTCGGAGATTCGCAAATAATAAGGTGATCTCCGAATATCCACTTGATGATCAGATATTCGGAGACACCACATAAATCAGGATTTCCCGGGGTGTTTTTATGTTGCTATTATTTTACGGTCCTTACAGAAGAATAAGGTCCGTATATTTTTTACCGTTTGTGATGCGGTATGCACGGATACGGTATTTGGTTGCGGTGCCTGGCTTTTAATCGGTGTAGGTTGTATTTTTTGTATTGCCGTTTCCGTCCAGAAAAACATAGGTGATAGCAGATGAAGACATAAAAAAACTGTACAGAAGCTCATCTGAGCAACTGTACAGTTTCAATTTTTCTATATCTAACAGAAGGTTCGGGGGAGCTTCTGCCAGTAACTAAGTATTATGCAAGACCTCTTTCTTCCAGCCAGTCGAAGAAAACGATTTTTCCTGTTTTCTTTCTCTTAGTCATGTGATTGAACTGAAGGATCGTCAGGATTGTGAAGATCACTAACAGCGCAACCATTACAATAATGGAAAAGGTAATGCTTCGGCCACCGCTGATCGTTGCACGGAATGCATCGACCGTGTAAGTAAACGGAACGTATGCATGGATCTTCGCAACGAATGAAGGTGAAACCTCAACCGGATACGTTCCGGCAGATCCTGCAAGCTGAACGACCATGAATACCAGCATCAGGAAGCTTCCTACCTTACCAAGAGTAATGTTGAAGAAGTACATGATAGAGGTAAAGGTCATTGATGTCAGGCAGGCGAAGAGTACGGTTTTGCCCATCTCTGCAGGTGTGAATCCGTTAAATGCATGTAACAGCATGATCAGGCAGATTCCCTGAAGGATAGCTACCGGATAAAGGACGGAAGCCTTGCTTGCCCACCATGCGAAACCGGATTTCAGTTTGCCCTTATACTGAGCCAGAGGATACATCAGGCAGAATGCCAGCGCGCCGACCCAGAGGCCTACAGACATCATGTAAGGTGCCATTGCGTGTCCATTATTCGGGACATCGGTAAGTTTTGTTTCATCGTTTACAACAGGAGTTGCGAACATTTTGATCGTTTCATCACTTGCTGAATTATCTTTTACAGTGGTAGCTCCATCGCTGAGGCTTGTGGTCAGTGTCTTGGAACCGTCTTTCAGTTCTTTCATACCGCTTCCAAGCTTCTTGGAGCCATCATACAGCTGAGAGGAACCGCTCTGGATCTGGGCAGCGCCATCTGCAAGCTGTTTTGCACCATTGTTAAGTGTGCTGTTGTTACTTACAAGCTTCTCGGTACCGCTGAGAAGTGTTGAGGTACCGTTTGCTAATGTCTTAGTACCGTTTGCAAGAGTAGTAGCACCGCTGGAAAGGGTTTTGGCTCCTGTTGAGAGCTTTTTGGTACCGTCTGTAAGAGCGGAGCTGTTTTCGGAAAGCTTAGCAACACCATCGGTGTAGGTTGTGATTCCGGTTGTCAGTGTTCCGGAACCATTGGCTAATGCTTTTGTTCCATCTGCAAGAGTAGTAGCACCGCTGGAAAGAGCCTTGGCTCCTGTTGAAAGTTTCTTGGTGCCGTCTGTAAGAGCAGCACTGTTTTCGGAAAGCTTTGCAATACCATCGGTGTAAGTTGTGATTCCATCTGTCAGTGCCTTAGAACCATCTGCCAGCTGACCTGCACCGGATTTGATATCCGGAAGTGCGTCAGTGATCTGCTTGCCGGCTGTTTTCAGATTCTTTGCACCGTTGTTGAGCTGCTTATCATAAGATGTCAGTTGGTCAAATCCATCGTTCAGAGCTTTGATTCCTGCTGCTGCAGCCGGGAAGGCTTCGACTGTGCCGTCTTCCAGAGACTGAAGTCCTGCGGAAACGTTCTTGGTTCCTGTGTTTACAGCCTGTGCACCCTGATACAGCTGGGTAACACCTGCAGAAAGCTGAGCGATCAGATCTGTAGGAAGCTGACTTGTAGCTGCAGATAACTGCTCTGCACCTGCGCTCATGTTTGTTGCACCTGCACTCATCTGGTTTGCACCATCTGTCATGGTTGTTGCACCCTCAGAAAGTGTACCGGCACCCTGAGTCAGTCCGCCGGAGATCTGAGTCAGTCCGGAAGCTGCTTCGTTAAGCTTGGAAGCAACAGCATTCAGGTTTTTCTGAGTAGAAGAGAGCTGACCGGATACACCAGCTGCAAGCTGTGAAACCTGATCAGAATAGCTGCTCATGTAAGAACCGTCCACGCCAGTCATTCCACCGGCTACGCTGTTTAAAGCGTTGATCACATCATTCAGAGCTGCTGCGGAAATGGTTCCGTCCTCAGAAGCGGTTGCCTGAATCGCCTGAAGCTGTGCTGCTAAATTGGTCATTGTCTGTCCGGCAGTACCGATCTTGGTATTTGCATCAGTAAGTGCTTCCGTTGTCTGCTGTCCGTATCCTGTAAGGATGCTGCTGACCTGATCACCTACCTGTGAGAACTGTGTGCCTGCATTCTGGAGAGCAGGGATTAGACTGTCTGTGATACTGCTGCTGGTCTGACTTGTGATGCCTGCGGCCTGAGTGATATATCCGGCTGCGTTGTTGATTCCATCTGCGGCATTGTTCATACCAGCTGCAGCACTGTTCATACCAGCTGCGGCTGTGTCCATACCATCCTTTGCGGAAGTAAGGCCGGCTGCAAGCTTGTTGATGGATTCCTGTGTTGTTCCCTCTTTCAGAGCAGAAACCTTATCGTTCAGGGCTTTCAGTCCGTTTTCCAGCTGCTGTGTTCCGGATATCAGTGACTGTGAGTCATCGGTTCCTTTGGTAACACCGGTATTCAGCTGAGAGATACCATTGGAAACTGTTGTGAGTCCGTCTTCAAGTTTTGCAAGCTCTTTGGCACCGGCTGCGAGTTTGCCAGCACCAGCCACATAGGTGGTAGTTCCATCTGCAAGAGTGTCAGCACCAGCTACATACTGTGTTGCTCCGTCGGAAAGAGTATCAATACCTGCACTTAATGCATTTGCACCGGATTCCAGGCTGCTTGCGCCGGATTTCAGCGTATCAGAATTTTTATTAAGCTCATCCACACCAGCGGTGTACTGCTGAACACCTTCATCCAGAGTATCTACACCGGTTGTCAGCTCAGGAACCTTTTCTGTCAGAGCTGCAACACCGCTGTTCAGCTGGTTTGCACCGGATTCCAGGCTGCTTGCGCCGGATTTCAATGCATCAGAATTTTTATTAAGCTCATCCACACCAGCGGTGTACTGCTGAACACCTTTATCCAGAGTATCCACACCGGTTGTCAGCTCAGGAACCTTTTCTGTGAGGGTTGCAACGCCGCTGTTCAGCTGCCCTGCACCATCGTTCAGGCTCTTTGCGCCATCGTTAACCTTTGCAACACCATCGGTGTAGGTCTTAAGACCTTCTGTGAGACTGTCAGCACCGCTTACAAAGGTAAGAGTGCTGGTAGAAAGCTTTTTCAGGTTCTTAGTGATCGTTGTATTACCATCAGCTGCTGTATTCAGTCCGTCTTCGATCTTTCCGGATCCGTCTGCTGCTTCCTGCATTCCGTCACCTGCTTCTGAGATAGAATCAAAAACGGTTTCTGTATAGGTTTCTGTAACCTTGGAAGCGATGTTATCGCGAAGCTTCAGCATTGCTGTCTCACTGAGCTTGGAGGCGATATAGTTGGTTCCCGGGTTAGTCTCGTAGGACAGTTCCATTTGTTTTGGATCGTCATCCATTACAGTGGCTGCATTTGCGGAGAAATTTTCCGGAATTTTGATAACCATGTAATAGGTTCCATTGGCCAGACCGTCCTCTGCTGTCTTGCTGTCTACAATGTTAAATGCCATTGAGTCGTTGTCTTTCAGCTCATCCGCCATGTCCTTACCTATGCTCAGGGTCTTGCCATTATACTCGACAGGTTTGTCTTCGTTTACCACGGCCACTGGCAGGCTGTCTACGTTTCCGTAAGGATCCCACATGGATTTCAGAAACAGACCTGCATAGATGATCGGGATTACGATAATGGCGATTACGACGATAAGCATGAGCTTGTTACGAAGTAAGCTTTTCCATTCGTTTTTGATCATATTACCTATCCCTTTCTTATTAAATTGTATTATCAAACATAGTTGATTAATCAAACTTTATTCCAGTAATGGTAACGAGATCTATTAATCATATTAAAATCTATTAATAGCTTTATGCTCCATTATCAAACAAAGTGTTGATTTTCTTTACGTGATGTATTATACTAAACACATACCACAGATACAACCATTAAAAATTTACTGAATGTATATTAATAGACGAAAATAATGGAAGTGTCTATTACAAATAAAAAACTGCATAATAGACAAAAAGTACTTTATTTACTTTGAATTTATGTGCAGTTGGTAATATTAAATGCAGACAGGATTCCTCTGTTTCAACTAAATTGCGCAGCAGATTTCTGGTACCATGTAGATCAGTGTAGAGAAAGAGAATGCTTTTGCTCGTTTGAAGGATGCACATTGTATGACAGTTGCAGAGTATCGTAAGTAATAGGTGATGGAGGAAACAGGCTTGCTTTTTTGAATTGCAGGGGGGATTAAGATGGCGGAAAAAGTTGACAGAAGAGTACGTAAGACCAAGGCACAGTTGCGAGCGGGGCTTGCCCGTCTTATGCAGAAGAAGAGTATTAAGGAAATTACGGTAAAGGAACTGGTAGAAGAAGTTGATATCAACCGCTCCACATTTTATCTTCACTATACAGATATCTATCAGATGCTGGAATCCATAGAGGCTGAATTGATGGAGGAAATCACGCATTTGGTGGCAGACTATCCTCTGGATCCTCTTAATAATAAGGAGAGCTCGTATCCTTTTATTGAGCAGATATTTACGATCCTGGATCATAATAAGGATATTTGTATCGCACTTCTTGGAAAGAATGGAGATATGGCTTTCGTGAATCGTATAGAAAAACTGATCGCAGATACAGTGCTGCATCGCTTGTCAATTCGTCTTCCGAAAGACAACCGTGATATTGAGTATGCGTATGCGTTTTGTCTGAATGGATGCGTGGGAATGATCAAGACATGGTTGTCTTCTGAGAATCAGGAGAGTACACAGCATATGGCAGAGTTGACACATAAGCTGATCGATAATACAACACACATGTATCTGGAGCAGGCACTTATAGCAACTCCATAAATTACTGCAAACAATCCAGTCCATCATAGCGTGAAATCCTGCGTCAGATATCTTTGCCGTACGTCAGCACGCCTGCAGGTATCTTCCTTGTCCTTCACACTCTGCTGAACTGTCTTGATTGTATTATTTTATGGAATTGCTATAGATAAGAGAAATGTCCGGATGTATGAGGTGAGTCTGGTAAAAATAAAGAGTATTGTTTCACATTTGCTTGAGGGAAAACTCATGTTTCACGTGAAACAATACTCTTTTTTTATTGGCTTTTTGTCGGTTATAGCATCTCCACAAATTACTGCATGAAGTTCAACGGCTCCGAACATGAACAATGTTCTTTTAATGCGTTGATTTCCAAAATCACTATAGAGAAATTTTGTCTTTGTTTCCGAATCATAAGTTGTTTTTACAGGAAAATAGATACCTGTTCCAGGAAATGTTCAGGATCTTCCAGATGAGGAAGATGTCTGGTTTCCGAGATCACAGCGGTTTCAATGGAAGAATTCAGCTTCTGGTATTCCTCTGCGATAAGAGAAGCGGAAGCTTCTTTTTCTCCGGAAATAATATAGATGCATGCATCGGAAGATTCTACGGCATTATTAATGCTGATATTCAGGTATTTGCCAATGTAGCTGGAATACAGATATTTGGCGTTGGAACCGCCCTTGTGAGCGGATTCATAATAGGTGTCTACCAGTGTATCTGTTACATGGAAGGGATTGTAGAAAAGCTTTTCCATAAACAGACTGCTGATGGATTCGCGGGAAGCCACCATATGGTAGATCAGAGTTCCGAAAATCGGAAGCTCGATAAAATACTTAAAGAGTTTGTTGTCTTTACAAGGAGCCTGCTTCAGAGAACTGAAGCTTGGTGGATTAACCAGCATAATCTTGCGGAAATGGTCGGAATTGTTACGGTAAGCCATGATCGCAAAAGAACCTGAGAAACCACTGGCAATAACATCGGTTTCCTCACGAATTACATTCTTGGCAAAATCACAGAGTAACTGAGCAAATACAAAATTGGTATAAGTAATATCCGGTTTTTCGGAACGTCCACATCCAAGAAGATCAAGGGTGTAAACTGTATGTTCGGTTGCGAGCTGCTTCTCTACAGCATTCCATTCATAACCGGAAGCACCTGGCATGATATCGTGAATAAGAAGAACAGGGGTGCCATGTCCCTGTTTTGTATAAAAAATCTTTCCAAAACGCCAGTCATAGGTTTTGCTATGTGGCTGTTCCAACATGTCTTTAAGCTGAGATGTGGCATCTATGAAACGGTTAGCAATATGAATAACACCTGCGGCAGTTCCGACTAAAGCTGCAAGAGTAAGTAGTCTGTGTCCATTTTTCTTCATAAAAAGCCTCCTGGAATTCGTAAAAATAATCAGGACAGATGTAACGGAATTCAGGTATCTGATCTGATTTTTTCTGAATATTTCTTTGCTTTATTATACGACAGGAACGAAAAATTTACAATGCTTTTGTAGGAACCTTAACCTTGTTATTGTTTGCTGGCTGCTGTTCCTTCCGTTCTCAGTAACACGCTTCGTGATGCACAGAATTTATGCTGATCGCGTAAATTGGCGCGGTATGTCTTGGATTTTCTGTGATCTTCACTCACAAAAAACACCTCGCCGGACATTACCAGTTAACAGTAACGTTTGCTGATACTACTGCCCATTCTGTTCTTGACAATGACCGCCAAGGTGCTGTCGTTCTGTCTTTAGCAACACATTTCGTAATGCAAAGAATTTAAGTTAATCGCATAAATTGGCGCGGTATGGTCTCAGGCTTTCTGCGACCGTTGTTTACAAAAAAACTTACGGAATATTGTAACGATCGCTAAGTTGCTGTTTGGTTTGTTTTCAGTAATACGCTTCGCAATGTAAAGAATCTAAGTTAATCGCATAAATTGTCGAGGGGTATGGTCTTGGGCTTCCTGCGACCTTCGTTCACAAAAGCCACTTTGCGGGATATTACGATATTACCAGTGAACAGTGGCATCGCCAATACGCTTCATGATACATAGAAATCAGATTTTGAACCGAATTAAGTAAGTCCCCTGCTTCAATTGCGAAGAGCAATAAGCAGAGGACGGGGACTTGCTTGTATCAAAAGGAGTGAAAGTTCCTTCTGATAAACTGCGAAGTAGTTATTTGGTTATGAGTAAGTTGCGAAGCGGATGCTTTTATCCGCTTGAATAACTGCGCATCGCATCCTATAGCAATCCTCTAAAATAATGCATCTTAATCCAGCCCATCAGAATGTGAAATCCTGCGTCAGATATCTTTGCCGTGCGTCAGCACGCCCGCAGATACCTTCATTGTCATTCGCGCTCTGCTGAACTGTCTTAAATGCATTATTTACGAGGATTGCTACAGTTACTTCAGTGATGAGTTAGACACGCAATTTTTATAAAAAATATATGGAACAAATGTTTACTTAAATGATTTTATACTTCAGTAAAATACCAAGTGTTTCACGTGAAACATTGGACTTGTTATCCGCCAGACCTGGAGTCATACAGGATTGCCGAGGATAATGTTGATAAGAGTTTTGTTCAGCATTAGTGTACGGTTCCATGGATTGAGAATGACTCCCTCAATAGACGGTTCCTGCAATGCAGAAGCAAAAATCTTATCAATATCTGCAGTAAATGTGGACATGATCTTGTCACTGCCTTTTAATTCTTCGTCGAAGCTGGTGAATGCAGCCCACCATTGCTTTCCATCATTGGTTTTGATCGCGTGGAGAGAAATTTTACCATCACCTTTTGGAGGTTCTATGGCAATGATCAGCTGCGCCTGCTCCTTCATTCTGCGGCGGATTACTGTGAGAGCATAAGCAAGCATTTCTTCGCTTGTTTCTTTTTGGAGTGCTGCGATGGCAGTTTCAATCTTTTCATTGCCATTTAAAGTCTTGTCTAATTGTTCTTTATAGAAATCGTTGCGATTATTTGTGGTGTTCATGTATAAAATATTCCTTTCGATCAGATGATAAATTACAAGTGGTCAGTACACTAGCCGCAAACTGCGGGGAGTTTGCGAATACTTTCTTTATGGATTATAGCATTTCAAGGGAAAATGAAGCAAGAGAAGAAGCGTTTTTAAATGAACAGCTGGCTCTTCCCTATGCTGATCGGAACATCGTCTTTGTTATCGGCCAGGGCCACGAATTGGGCGGACTGGTGGGGTTTGTCATCACCGATAATATTAATCATCGCACCGAGATCGGTTATTGGTTGATCCCCGAATATCAGGGCCGTGGTATAATGACCCGTTGTGTCCGCCATCTCTGTGAATGGGCGGTCAGCGAACGGGGAATGAACAGTATTCGTATCCGTTGTGCAGCCGGAAATGCACCTAGCAATGCCATCCCCCGCCGCCTGGGTTTTACCCTTGAAGGCGTTGAGCGCGAAGGGGAATTGATGGCTGACGGGCAATATGTGGATTTGAACGTTTATAGCATTCTGAAGAGAGAAATAGAAAATTGGTAATCTCGTTTATTTTTGTTATCTTAGTACTTCAAATATAAAGGATTATTGGCTGATTTCATTAAACAAATAGTCTTATAATCAAAATGTAGATTTATCTGGATTAGCGTTATTTCGTTCCTGATCAGTGTCACCTTGCAGATTCCGGATAGGTGAAATCCTTCGGATTTCTGATTGGCGAACCTTTGGTGCTGGAGTGGCATTTTTATC
>ERZ773259.1454-NODE-1454-length-19397-cov-4.574294_pt1 | contig 19397 bp, 9 predicted proteins | sample MGYA00511961_ERZ773259 | MGnify/ENA primary metagenome ERZ773259 (study PRJEB29015, sample SAMEA2737775) | human gut metagenome | biome: human gut; feature: human-associated habitat; material: faeces | place: China | collected 2012 ...
GGGCGTAGCGGATCGGCAGGTCGGCCATCCGGCGGCGGCTTTCGGGCATCGCCACGGGGTCGTAGGCCCGCACCTCGGCTCCGGCATCGAGCAGGCGGCCGATCACCACCGTTGCCGGAGCTTCGCGCATGTCGTCGGTCTCGGGTTTGAAGGCCAGCCCCCAGATTGCGACGACCTTGCCCCGCAGGTCGCCCAACGCGGTCTGCAATTTCTCGAAAACAATCCCTTTCTGCTGCTCGTTGACCCGCTCGACGGCCTCGATGACCTGCATCGTGTAGCCGTGTTCCCGGGCCGTGTGGGCCAGCGCCTTCACGTCCTTCGGGAAGCATGAACCGCCGTAGCCGCAGCCGGGGTAGAGGAACTTGTTGCCGATGCGGGCGTCGGAGCCGATGCCCTTGCGGACCATCTCCACGTCGGCGCCCACGCGGTCGCACAGATTGGCGATCTCGTTCATAAACGAAATGCGCGTCGCGAGCATGGCGTTGGCTGCGTATTTGGTCATCTCGGCCGAGGGAATGTCCATGAACAGCACGCGGAAATTGGTGATCAGGAACGGCCGGTAGAGCTTGGCCATCAGCTTGCGCGCCCGTTCGCTGTCGACGCCCACGACCACGCGGTCGGGCGACATGAAGTCCTTGATCGCCGCACCTTCCTTCAGGAATTCGGGGTTCGAGGCGACGTCGAACGGGACCTTGCAGCCGCGCTTCTCGAGTTCCTCCTCGATCACGGCGCGCACCTTCTGCGCCGTGCCCACGGGGACGGTGCTCTTGGTGACCAGCACGGTGTATTTCCGGATGTGGCGACCGAAGGTGCGGGCCACGTCGAGAACGTATTTCAGGTCGGCCGAACCGTCCTCGTCGGGCGGGGTTCCGACGGCCGAGAAGACCACCTCGACATGGGGCAGGCACTCTGTGAGGTCGGTGGTGAAATGCAGGCGTCCCGCCTCCACGTTGCGCCGCACAAGCTCCTCAAGTCCCGGCTCGTAGATCGGGATAACGCCTGCGTTCAGACCCTCTATCTTTTCGGCGTCTATGTCCACGCAGGTGATGTCGAGTCCCATTTCGGCGAAGCAGGCCCCCGATACGAGTCCTACGTAACCCGTTCCCACGATTGCAATTTTCATCATAATTCCTGGAGTTTTTTCTTTCGGAATGTAAATATAGTCTTTTTTTCGAAATATCCCCGCCGCAGTACGAAAAAGGGCGGTCCGAAGACCGCCCCTGCGTCGTTCTATTTTCCGCACCTGCATCCGGCGACAGCCTCCGCCAGCGTTGCGCAGGGATCGCACATCTCGTGCGAGTAGCCCTGTTTCATCTCCACGGGATCGCACAGGGGTTCCCACTTCATCTTCTGGGCGAACTCCGCGAGCAGGCGCACCGAGGCTCCGGCCCAGCAGAACGAACCGAACCAGCCGAATCTGCGCCGGGGAATGCCGCGCGCGGCGATGCGGTCGAGCAGTTCGGCCACGGGCGGGAACAGGTTGCCGTTGTAGGTCGGGCCGCCGACGATCAGCGTGTCGAAACGGAAAACGTCGCGCAGGACCACTGACGGGTCGGCGTAGGAGAGGTTGTAGACCCGGATCGGGCCGACCTCCCGCGAGGCCAGTTCGCGCGCGATGCGCTCGGCCATCTGCTCCGTGTTGCCGTACATCGAGGCGTAGGCCACGACCACGCCCGGTTCGCCTTCGTAGCGGCTCAGACGGTCGTAAATATCCAGAACCTTTGCGATCTGCCGCTGCCATACGGGTCCGTGCGTCGAACAGATCGTTCCGACGGGCAGCGTGCGGACCTTCTGGAGCGCCTTCTGCACGGGACCGCCGTACTTGCCCACGATGCAGGCGTAGTAGCGGCGCATCTCGTCCCAGTAGCGGTCGGTCTCGACCTGCGAATCGGTGATGCCGCCGTCGAGCGCCCCGAACGTGCCGAAGGCGTCGCCGGAGAAGAGCGTCCGGTCGCCGGCGCACCACGTGACCATCGTCTCGGGCCAGTGCACCATCGGGATCATGTGGAACGACAGCGTCTTGCCGCCCAGATCGAGCGTGTCGCCCTCCTTGACCTCGACCGTGCCCCCGGCGATGCCGTAAAACCCTTCGATCATCTGGAGCGTCTTGGCATTGCCGACGATCTCGATGTCGGGATAGATGCGGCGCAGCGCCGCGATCGACGACGAGTGGTCGGGTTCCATGTGGTTGACGACCAGATAATCGATCTTCCTTTCGCCGATGGCCTCGCGGATGTTGGCTTCGAGGCGGCTGCCGAAGGACTCTTCGACGGTGTCGATCAGGGCGATCTTTTCGCCTGCGACCAGATAGGCGTTGTACGACACGCCCATCGGAAGCGACCAGAGGGCTTCGAAGCGCGTGGTGGTGCGGTCATTGACCCCGACGTAGTGGATGCCGGGAAGTATTTCGGTAATTGCCATAAACCTTTTTTGTTTTGTTTTGGCACAAATTTACGAAAAATATTTTTCCGGCGCTACTGCCGGCTTTTTTATTGCTTCGGCAAGTTGCATGCCGGGGTGCGGAAGAGTCCCGTGCGCGGCGCGGCCTTCGCCCGGAAACAAAACGCCGCAACCCGGTGAAGGGTTGCGGCGCATGCCGGCAGGACGGCGGTTCAGAGGAACCGCGGCATATCTTCGGCCCTGCTTTGGGGTGTGGACTCCAGCGCGCCGGAGATGATCTCCGACGGGATTTCGGCCTTGACGAAGACCGAGACGTCGCTCGTGCTCGAAGTGCTGGTCAGCGTCATCCGTGTTCCGTCCGCGTTGAACGAAACCCGGTACGAGGCGCTTCCCCACGGGGTGTTGTCGCTGTACCGGCCGCTGAGCGTGGGTTTGTCGTAGGAATACGTGCCGTCCAGATGGACGTATTCGGGCTTGTAGAGCCGCTGGTAGATGTCGAACGAACCGGACTCGCTGAACGAGAGGTAGACGTCGGCGGACTGGAGCGAACTCCACGAAACCAGATGCCAGCTGCCGACGACGTTGCCGTCGCCCTCGGGTTCGGGCGTATCCTTGGACGAATCGCCGCACCCGGTCAGCGCGAACGCCGCGGCGAGGCCGATCAATAACAGTTTGATGCTTTTCATAATGTGTCCTTGTTTTATAACCAACCTCCGTTCTGGGAATGAACCTCACGTGCGATGAAGGCGAATTCCTTCGTGATCGGCATGCCGTTCATTCCGCTGTTGTTGCCGTTTCCGGCGAGCAGCTTGATCCGGACCACCGCCGAACCGGGTTTGGTGCACTTGAGGATGATCTGGTTGGCGAATATGGTCGGGTTCGCCGAAATGCCCAGCCGGTTCATGTCTTCGGCCGAAATGGAGATTTCCGTAATCTTCAGGTCCAGATTTCCGCCGCCGAGGTACGGTTGCAGGTTCAGCGTGTACTGGCTGCCGACGGGAATCGGGATGCAGGTGATGCCGCGGACGTTCATCAGCACCTGGTAGGCGTCGATGTAACCCGTGCCCATTCCCTTTTTGTACTGCGACAGGTCGAGCGTCGCCAGACTGCCCTTGTCTGTGAAATACTGTTTCGTTCCGGTGCAGTATTGGTTGATGTCGTTTACCGATGTCAGCAGCAGCGTCGTGAATTCGTTCTGGGTGAAGGTCTTGCCGAGTTGCAGCGCATAGGAGAGCCCGAGCGCCGCCACGCCCGAAACGTGGGGGCAGGCCATCGACGTGCCCTGCATGTAGCCGTACTTTCCGCCGTTGACGGTCGATAACACCTTGGACGCTCCGGTCTTTATGTTTTCCAGATACGACTGGTAGGCGTCGCCGCCGGGAGCCGCAATGTTGCAGGCGGGACCGTAGTTGGTGTAGTAGGCCGGGGTGTAGTCGCACGACATGGCCGTTACGGAGATGTAGTCGCGGTAAGCGCCGGGGTAGCTCGACATGCCGGTCATGTCGTTGCCGGCGGCGAATATGGCCAGTCCGCCGCTGACGGCCGCACAGTTCTGTTTGGCGATGAAGTAGTCGATGGCCTGCTTCTCGGCGCTGGCGCCGCTGGAATAGGCCGCGTCGGAGGTTACCGAGCCGGCAGGGTAGCCGTAGCTGCACTGGATGATCGCCGCGCCGTTGTCGGCGGCGTATTTGATGGCCTTGGCCGCCGTGGCCACGTCGCCGCCGTCTTTGTCGTGGAAAATCTGACAGGACATGATCTTCACGCCGTCGTTTTTGCCCGAGCCGCCTGCGATGCCTGCGACGCCCGTGCCGTTGTTGTTCACGGCTGCGACCGTTCCTGCCACGTGCGTGCCGTGGTCCGGTGCATCGCCTTTGGTGCTGATGGTCAGCGTCGTATTGTCGACGAAGTTGAACCCGTGTATGTCGTCGGCATAGCCGTTCGAGTCGTCGTCACGGCCTTCCGAGCCGTTCAGCTCGGCGGTGTTGGTCCACATGTTGGCGGCCAGGTCGGGATGGTCCCACTGCACGCAGTTGTCCACGACCGCGACGATAACGCGCGGGTCGCCCGTGCAGAGCTGCCAAGCCTCGTCGCAGTTGACATCGGCTCCCGCCTTGATCTTCGAATAGATCGACTTGTCGCCGGTGTTGATGTAGTGCCATTGTTTGCCCAGGTGGGGATCGTTGAACCCGACGGCCGCACGGGTCTGCGGCGCAGCGCCGGTTTCGGCCAGCGGGATGACCCGGCCTTCGTGCACGTGCATCAGCTGCTGGTTGAATTCCACCTTGCTCACTTCGGCGATCCGGGCCATGTCGAGGGCCGCCTTGTCGAGATCGGCGGCGGCGTCGAACTCCACAACGTACCAGCGGTGCAGACCGGCGGCGCGCGTGCGCTCCTCGTTCCGTTCGTCTACCGGGAACAGACGCTGTAACGCCTTTACCCCGATGCTGCCGAGCACGGCGTCGAAATCAGCGATGCCCGAACGGGTGGCGACGCCGCCCGAACGCGTAACCTGCATGACCGACGATTCGATGCCCGCTACGGCCTCTTCGCCGAAGCAGACCAGCAGTTCGCCCCTGACGGCGTTCTCCGACGAGAATACGAGTTTGGAGGCCGCTTTCGCTTCCGGTTCGGGACCCGTCGCCTGCTCCGTCGCATCCTTGGTGCACGACCCCAGGGCGAGCGCCGCAGACAGGAGCAGCAGGCTCCATAAAGTTGTTGTCCTTGTCATAATCTTATAATCCTAATATTAGTGCATGTCGTGACCGATGTTTCGTTTCATTGGACCACAGAACCCGACACGGTCGCTCGGACTGTGTCGGGTCGTGTGGAACAATATGCGTCGGTTATTTCAAAACCGGGAGGTTTTCGCGGATTTTGAAATCGGCGCGGCGGCCGATCTGTTTCGGCAGCGGCTCGCATTTCGCCGTCTTCACGCTTAACGTGCGGACGCCGTGGTTCGTGTTGTCGCTGTTCCTGACGAATGTGGCGTTCATCTGGAGACCACGGCTGTCGAGCGACTTCCCGATATGGGCCGGAACACGGACGCTGCTGAACGGGATCTTCGTGCGGACGCCCTGAACTTTGGCTGCGGATGCTGCGGATGTCGTTCCGCTCTGCTTCGTGATGGTCGTTCCGTCGGTATAGTATGCTGCCAAGGCTCCGACGATCTTGTTGACGGTGAAATCAGCAACGGGAACCTCGACGTCGGTCGTCAGCGCTGAAACTTGTTTCGACGCCGGATCGATCGTCAATACGATCGGATCGCTGCCTTCGCTCTCTTCGGTTGCGAACGAGAAGATACCGTAACCGCGGGACTTGTCCGGGGTGAGCGCCTCCGTGAATTTGCCGAGCAGGTTGCCGTTGTCCTCCCGGCCGAGCTGCACGCCGCTCATCGTGAGCGTCGACTTGGCCGAGTCATAGGTTGCGTACCATTGGGTGCCGTCCTCTACGGCGAAATCCTTCACGAAAAATTCGGTGTTGCTTCCGACGGTAGGTATTACCTCGAATACATTTTCGAACGTGTCTTCAGCGCTGGCCGCGTAGGACATGCCGTATTTCCCGATGATCAACTCTCCGGTATAGGGCGGTATGTCCGTCACGAACGGTTCGCACACGATCAGTTTTTTCTTGCCGTAGTTGTTCGTTGCTTCGACAACCAGCGTATAGGATGCGCCCGGTGTCAGATTGATCATTATGTCCCAATACTTTCCGGTCGTTGCAAGTTCTTCCATCGCATCGGCATTGAGTTCTTTACCGTATTTATCGACTACATCCTGCAGGGTCAGGCCTCCGGTTTGAATCTCGATATTGTCGATTATGGAAGTTTTGTTGAAGTAGGTTTTGATCTTCTTCATCTCCGTGCCGGTGATCTCGTACACGGCCGATGAGTAATCGGGATACTTCGATACATATGCTGCGGCATCGGGATAGGCGCTGACTTTATAGAGCGAGCCGGCGATGTCGTTGGGAACCGAGGTCCCTCCTATGCCCGGGAAGTAGAACGATGCTGCGGAAGCTTCGCCGGAAACCGGTTTTTGCGCTTTGTCAAGGGGCAGGGCGACTACGGTATAGGTTCCGGGTCCAGGCAGTACGGCTTCGGCGGAGACTTTCTCGCCGCCTACGGTGAAGTCCTGCAACTCGTTGATGTTCTCGGCTGATCCGTCGGCGATCGCTGCGACAAGCGTAGCGGTTTCGGCCTCGGTCAATTCATTTTCGACGAGAACATAGCGGATGTTCGTAACGTCGGCGCCGTAGGTGAAGTCGATGACGGCGCTCGCCGTCTCTCCGTCGGCGCTGACCTTCATGCCGTCGTATACGGCGGAGAGCGTATAGTCGACTATTTCGGCGCCCGGCAGCATGATGCGGAACGTACCTTGACTGTTAGCGGGAAATTCGCGATCCAATCCGACGAGTTTTGCGGTCAATCCGTCCTTCGGGAAGGTGATGACGCCGTTGACCAATGTGCCGGGTTCCGCCGAGGCGATCATAAAGTTTCCGTAACCGTTACTGTTTTCGGTAATACCCGACCATTGTTCTTCAATCGTCACTTGAGTCGCATTGCTGCAATCGATGACGATATTGGACGGAGTGTAGCTGAACTGCTCCGAAAGCTCTTCTTGCGTAGCTCCGAAGAATTCGGTCATATAAGGCCAGCCGAGCATCTCTTCAACCATGTAGATACCTTCTTTCGACTTATGGCTGTGTACCGTGACATCGATTTCGAACATATTGCCGGTGAATACATCGCTCAACCAGCCTTCGCGGAATTTGCCGGTTCCCATTTTCACCCACGGCCAGGGCATAACCGTAATATCGAGGCTGCGGTTGCCGTAGGGCGTCGTGTTGTCCTCGTCGTTGATCAGGAACGAAAGGGGGTATTCCTTGCCGTCTTCGAGTTTGGTGCGGTCGAAGGTGATCAGCAGTTCGGAAGTCTCCTTGCCGGCTGCGAACGATACCGACGACGGAATGGTGAACAGACCCGACTCGTCGCTGGCGAGAACCGCTACGGTCAGCGCCTCGTCCTTGGCGATGCGTTTTACCGGGATGGCGATGGAGGAGACGTCGTCGCTGATGCTATGCTGGGTGGTCACATTCTCGGGGAAGTAGACCTGTGCGCCGTCGAACCTCGGGACCTGCTTTGAAGTCATCGTCGCTGCAGGCCGTGAACAGCCCCGCGACGATGGCGACAGTCGCCAGAAAGAATATTTTTATACTTTTCATAAATAGCGATGTTTTTTATTTAACAGACTTGACCGTTTGGGTCGGGTTGGGGTTGTTCTTGCCCGAAAGCGCCTTATTCTGCTGTACGGCGTTCAGCGGGAACACGCAGTTCCACCAGGGGGCGCGTCCGTCCGTGGAAAGCTGGGCCATCGGGGGAGCGTTCGTGCCGGTGTCGCCGTTGTGCATGCCGATGTTCAGACGCTTCAGGTCGTAGAAGATGACGCCCTCGCCCCAGAACTCGATCCGCTTCTGGAAAATGATCTCGTCGATCAGGTCGTTGGCCGCCGGAACCGTATAGGCCGGATCGCGGTTGGCCATGAACGACTGCAACAGCGACTTGCCGGTGGTGGCGTCGTAGTGCGCCGTAGCCTCGGCCTCGATCAGGTACATCTCCTCGACACGCATCATCGGGATGCTCGTCACGTTACCCGTGGAATAGTTTCGTTTTTCGCCGTTGGCCGCGTGGAACTTAAACGATGCGTAGGGGGCTATCGTTGCGAACTCCTCCTCGGTCAGGGTCGTATAGGGTGCGATGGCGTCGAACGAGCGGTCGGCTCCGACAAAGCTCTTTTTGCGGAAGTCGCCCGACGAAATGCGGTTGTAGCTGAATACCGAGATACCCGGCTGCGCTCCGTAGCCGTAACCCCAGATAGCCTCGGTCGCCATGTGGGCCGACCACGACAGCAGGTTGTTGAGCACGGTGTCGGTGGTCTGGATCATGGCCCACATCCACGACGAATTGACCGTGTTGAACCCGGTCTTCGGGTCGAGCCACTGGCTTTCGGTCATAATCGTGCAGCCCGAAGCGTCGATGGCCTTGCGGGCGTATTCGGCGGCCAGACGGTAAGCGGCGTCGCCGGTCGGAACTTCCGCATACGATTCGGTGAATCCGCCCAGCCAGAGGTAGGCGCGGGCCTTGAGTCCGTAGATCACGGCCAGCGAGGGCAGGTTTTTCGTTGCCGGCGTATAGTTGGCCAGCAGGGTCTCGGCGGTGTTGAGGTCCTCGAAGATGAACTTGAACATCTCCTCACGCGATACGCGCGGGTTGTTCTCCAGTTCCTCCATGCTCGTATCTTCCCGGACGATGGGAACGGTCAGCCCCTTGACGGCTTCCAGCTCGGTCTCGTAGGCGGGACGTTCGGGAGCCTTGGCCGGCAGCGCGTCGTAGAGACGGGCCAGGTCGAGGTAGCAGAGCGCGCGGAAAGTCTTGGCAATGCCCATCATCTCCTCTGCGCCTTCGCTCTGGTTTGCGATGTCGATGGCCTCATTGGCCGTGAAGATGAACTTGTAATAGTTGGTGTAGAAGAACGGGGACATCGTGCCGTTCGCTGCCAATCCGGTCGAGTTGCCCGGATAGAGCCATGCCTGCCAGCGGTCGTAGTACTGGTTGCCGCCCGGCAGGTTGCCGCTGACGGGGAACACCTCGCCGACCATGCGGTCGGTGGCGCCGAAGATGCCCGGGTAGCCGAAGTCGATGTGCTCGCCGAGGTCTATATAGTTGGTGATGAGCACCGTCGGCATCGCAGTGATAAGACCCTCCTTTGCGAACGGAGATTCGGCAGTCTGATCGCTGGTGGCGTATCCGCTTTCGGGGAAGGTCTCCTTGATACAGCCCGAAAGAAGCACGGATGAACCGAGAAGCAGCGCCGTTGTTTTCAGTATGTTGTTCATTTTCATAATATTCGTCGTTTAACAAATTAGAACGTTACGGTTACACCGCCCGAGAAGGTGCGAATCGGGGCGTAGTAGTACGGGTTCGTGATTCCGTTGATGGACTGACGCGGGTCGAGACCCTGACGCTTGGACCAGTACCATACATTGTCGCAGGCGAGGTAGATACGCAGATTCTCGACGAGGAACTTGCGCGTGATACGCTTGGGCAGCGTATATCCGAGCGTGATGTTCTGGATGTTCAGGTACGATGCGCTGGTGAGGAAACGGTCCGAGACGGCTGCCTGATTCGAGTCGTTGTAAGCAAAACGCGGAATGTTCGAACCGGAGTTCTCGGGAGTCCACGAATTGAGCAGGTCGTGGTGGTAGTTGTTTCCGGTCGACGTTCCTGCCGGGGAGTTCATGTAGAACCTGTAGCCCTGGTCGAGAACCTGTCCGCCGAGCTGGTAGGTGAAGCCGATCGAGAAATCGACGCCGTAGAAGCGCAGCGACGTGCCGAAACCGCCGCAAACGTCCGGCAGGGCGTCTCCGTGCATTTCGCGGCCCTCCTGCGAGGCCACCGAGTAATCGGAGGTCTTGATGCGCTCCTTGTTGCCGGCATCATCGGTCTTGTAGGTGTACCACAGCGATTTTCCGGTCTCGGGGTCTACTCCCGCGTAGGTCGGAACGTAGAACGAGAAGACGGATTCCCCTTCGGTGAGGAATTTGGTGTCCTGCCAGCGGCCCACGTGTTTGCCGTCGGCCGTCGTGTTGTTTTTGAACTGCTCCGGCAGGTGGGTCACCTTGTTCTTGTAGTGGGTCATGTTGAGCGAGAAGTCCCACACGAGGTTTTTGGTCCGGATCAGGTCTGCGTTCAGTTCGATTTCGAGACCGCGGTTGACCATGTCGCCGATGTTGGTGAAAATGGTCGTGTAACCCGACTCGATCGGAGTGGCCAGCTCGAACAGCATGTCGGTGGTCTTGCGGTTGAAGACATCGATGCTACCCGACAGACGGTTGTCCCAGAGGCCGAACTCTACGCCGACATTGAGGTTGGCGTTGGTCTCCCAGGTGATGTCGGGGTTGCCTTTCTGGTAGAGTACGCTCGTAACGCCGTCGCCGCTGCTCAGGATCTCGCGGTAGTCGGTATAGCGGTAGTAGGATTCCGCTTTCGATCCGAGGTTGTCGTTACCCTGCGAACCGTACGATGCTTTGACCTTCAGCATGTTGACCCACGAAGCGTTGAACCAGCTCTCGCGGTTGATGATCCAGGCTGCGCCGAGCGACCAGAAGTTGCCCCAGCGGTGGTCGGGGTGGAAGCGCGACGATGCGTCGCGGCGGTACGATCCCGAGAAATAGATGCGGTTGTCGTAGTCGTACTGTCCGCGGAAGAAGTAGCCCTCGTTGTTGTACTCCAGAACCGACGAACCCGACCGCGACGAGTCGACGACGGCGCCGCTGAGTTCGGTGTTGTCCGGCGAGAACATCATGGTCTTCGAGCCGTACAGACCGTAGGATTTGCGGTTGTACATTTCATGGCCGAAGAGCAGGTCGAGGTTGTGGACGTCGGCGAAGGTGTTGGTGTAGGTCAGGAACTGCTGCATGTTGTAGGCGATCTCCCGACTGTGGCTCTTGAAAACGGCGCCGCCCGATTCGGCGAACTGTCCGTAGTAGGGGTTCGACACCTGCGTACCGCGGGTTTCGTCGAGCGACACGCTTCCGTTGAGGGTCAGTTTCAGGCCCTTGTACAGGGAGAAATCGGCAAAACCGTTGGCCATGAAGGCATTGCCCTCGTTGATGTATTTGTTGAGCTGAATGTCCTGCAGGTCGTTGCTCTTCCCGCCGTTGGTGCGCAGTGCGCCGCCGTTGCGGCCGTCGCCGGTATCGTACATCTTGAATCCGTACTCGTCGATCATAATGTTGCCGTTGCCGTCGCGCATGTAGACCGGATAGATCGGCGCCATGCGGATCGCCGTGGCGAATGCGTTTCCGCCGTCGGCGTTGCCTTCGCCCTGACCTTCGCCGTCGTCGTTGGTTTGGTTGCCGTTGTTCCAGACGAAATGGGTGTAGGACATGTTACCGCCGACTTTCAGCCACTTTTTGGCCTGGTAGTCCGCGCGCAGACGGGCGGTGTAGCGCTCGTTGCTCGAACCGTCGACGATACCCGTGTTGTCCAGATAGCCGAGCGATGCGAAGAAATTGGCGCGGTCCGTCGCGCCGGAAACGCTGACGTTGTACTCCTGACGGAACGACGACGATTTGTAGATTTCGTCGAGCCAGTTGTCGGGTTGCAGGTAGAACTGCTGGCCCTTGGCGTCGGTTACCAGGCGGCCCTGCTTCGCACGCGGATTGAGACGGCCGTTTTCGCCGATGAGGTTCTGGCCGTCGGGCACGGTGAAGACGTTGTAACCCAGACCGCCGGGATCGTTCGACGTCAGCAGCTTGTTGGCGGCGATGTTGGCGGCCAGGGGAGTGTACTTCTGGTCGAGCGTGTAATAGTTGTACAGCGACTTGTAGTGCATCTCGTAGTATTCGCCCGCATCCTCCACGATGTCGTAGGTCTGCAACGCACGGGTGTTGATGCCCCACTTGCCGTCGAAAGTCACGGTGGCCTCGCCGGCCTTCGCACGCTTGGTTGTGACCATGATTACGCCGTTCGCGCCGCGGGAGCCGTACAGGGCGTTCGACGCGGCGTCCTTGAGGACGCTGATCGACTCGATGTCGGCAGCGTTGATGTTGTTGATGTCACCTTCGTAGGGCACGCCGTCTACAACCCAGAGCGGGTCGTTTTTGGCATTCATCGAACCGTAGCCGCGCACGTAAATCTTCTGACCGGAACCCGGACGGCCCGAGGCGGAGGAGAACTGCACGCCGGCGATTTTGCCGACGAGGGCATCCCCGACGTTCGAAGACTGCGTTTTTATCAGATCGTCGGATTTGATCACCTTCGCCGCTCCGGTGAAGGCGTCTTTCTTGGCTGTACCGAAGGCCACTACGATCACGTCGTCGATGGCCTGTGCGTCTTCTTTGAGCGAGATGTTGATTCGGGTCTTGCCTCCGATGGCCACCTTCTGGGTTTCATAGCCGATGAAGGATACGACCAGCGATCCGTTTCCGGGAGCCGTGATGGTGAAGCTACCGTCTCCGTTTGAGGTCGTGCCGACATGCGAGCCGTCGACCATAACCGTTGCTCCGGCGACCGGTTTCCCGTCGGGACCGGTGACTGTTCCGGAAATTTGCTTACTCTGGGCCAGCGAGAGTAATATTCCCCCCCCCAATAAAGCAATTAACGATAGTAGAATTTTTCTTACCATAAGCGTTAATCTAATAGTTTTTTTTAAAATAAAAAGTTCACAAGCAAAGGTATGAAATTGCTAACTCGTTTACAAATAAATTATTAAAATAATTCACCAGTATAACATATGTGTAGAAGATTGGTCGATAACGGTTACGATTTTGAAAATATCATCTCAAGGGGATTACAAATTGTAATCCCCTTTTCGGGTGTTTTCGGGTGTTTTGAGCGAATGTGTTAGCTGCGTGAACTTCTGCGTATATGTGAATCGGTCCTCAAAGGCGCTCCCGGACTTTTTCCAGGTCGGTATCGCGGTACAGCGTATCGAGGCGTTTCGAGAGCCGCTCCATGTCACCGTCGAGTTTCGAGTGGGTGATGGTCGCATAAATCTGCGTAGTCCGTATGTTCTTATGTCCCAGCAGCTTGCTGATCGTTTCGATCGCCATTCCCTGCGAAAGCGTGATCGTCGTGGCGAAGGTGTGCCGGGCCGAATGGAACGTGATGTGCCGGGGAATGCCCGCCAGAGACATGATGCGCTCGAGGCAGATGTTGCACCAGCCGTTGCTCGGCAGGCGGAATATCCGCGCATTCCGCTGCATCGGTTTGTATTTCAGCAGAATGGTGTACGGTATCGCGAAGATGCGCACGTTGACCGCAGATCCTGTTTTGCGGCGGGTGGTGCTGATCCACAGCTGTTTGCCGTCCTGCTGGATATGCTGCGGGGTCAGCGTGCAGAGGTCGATGTAGGAGAGTCCCGTGAAGCAACTGAACAAAAATGCATCGCGTACCAACTGTAAGGTCATGTCGTCGAGGTCCAGACGGATCAGCTTGCGGATTTCGGTCATGGACAGGTAGTTTCGCGCGACGAATTCGCTGCGCAGTTTGTAATTCGCGAAGAGGTCCTTGGCCATGTGGCCCCGGCTGCGGGCCAGCATGAGGATGTGCTTGAACGCGATCATGTAGATCCACGTCGTGTTTTTCTTGTGTCCGCACTCCTGTGCGATGTAGTGGTGAAACCCCGTCAGGAACTCTTTGTCGAGTTCTTTGAACAGCAAATCCTTGCGGTTGAATTTGTCGTTGACGTAGTTTTCGAGATGCTTGTAAACACACCTATATTTATAGTAGGTCGTTTTGCTGCGGCTGATGCCCACCATCCGGCTGAACTCCTCGTTGTGATGCCTGAAGAAGGCCAACAGCGTTTCGTTGCGCTGGTCGTTGCCGAAATACATCTCCTTGACCATTTTCGGAGTGACCAGGGCATGCTCGTAAAACAGCGTGTTGTAACATCTTTCGATGTGGAAACGAATCTGCGAGAGTTGTTCGTTGACATGTGAGGCAACCGCGCTGCGCCCTGCCGCCCGTCCCATACTCACATCCCAGAGATTCGGATTCACGGATAGTTGCGTGGACAGCTGCGTTCGCTGTCCGTTGATCGTAATGCGTCCCATGATCGGCGTGTTTCCATTGCGTAAAGGCGCATTCTTCTTGATGTAAAACAGTACTTTGAACGTGTTTCTCATTCCCTTCCTAACCTTTTTTAAACAATAAACAAACCGCGATAAAGGTAATGATAAAGTTACTGCCAAACGGTATATCAATTGGACCAAATAGCTTATACGGCACGGTTTAACCCTTCTTGTCCGGTAACTATCTGGTAACACAACCCGGACGCGCGGAGGTGTCGTCTGTATATCTTACACGCTTAATACCAAACTATTAGGCATTTCTCGGAAAATGCGTTCCGGAACGCTGTAATTATCCTATATCCAGCAGTTTATTATCCGGAATCCGGGGCGATTGTTTTTTATTTTAAAATTTTATTAAAATTAACGCTTATGGTAAGAAAAATTCTACTATCGTTAATTGCCGTTTTGGGACTTTGTGTATATGGATTCGCCCAAAACCGGCAGGTTTCCGGTAAAGTTGCCGATGCGGAGGGTAAGCCTGTCGCGGGCGCAACCGTTATGGTCGACGGCACGTCGACCGGTACGACCACGGGCACGGATGGTAAATTCACCATCGCCGCACCCGCCGACGCTACGCTGGCGGTTTCGTTCATCGGTTACGAGACCCGGAAAGTGGCTGTCGCCGGAAAGACGCATGTCGAAGTCGTGATGCACGAAGATGCGCAGGCCATCGAGAATGTCGTGGTGACCGCTTTCGGCACGACGACGAAAAAAGACCTTACGGGATCAATCGCCACCATCCGCGGCGAGGAGCTTGCGAAGCGTCAGGTTTCGACCGTTTCGAAAATGCTCGAAGGAGCGGTTCCCGGCGTGCAGCTGACTACGGCCACCAACCAGCCCGGTACGGACGCTGCGATCTACGTCCGCGGCGTCGGTTCGCTCAATGCGGGCACCGGCGCGCTGATCGTGCTCGACGGCTCGCCCTATCAGGGCAGCCTGTCCGACATCAACCCGGCCGACATCGAGTCGATCTCCGTGTCGAAGGACGCCACGGCCAACTCGCTCTACGGTTCGCGCGCCGCGAACGGCGTGGTTTTCATCACGACCAAGCGCGGCAGCCTGGACAATCCCACGATCAGCGTCGACACGCGATTCGGTATCAACACCCGCGCTGTCCCCGAGTATGACATCATCACCGATCCGGGCGAATACCTCGAGGCGCAGTGGCGCACGATGCGCGACACGAAGTGGGCGTCAAGCCCCGAAGAGGGAGGCGGCGATCTGGCTGCCGCGGCGCTCTATGCCTCGCAGGAGGTGCTGGGGGCACACGGAAATTACAACCCCTACAAATATTTGTCGACCTACCTGATCGACCCTGCGACCGGCAAACTCGACCCGTCGGCCCGGCGCATGTACAGCGAGCGCCTGCAGGACGAACTCTTCAAGACCGGATTCCGCAACGAGACGAACGTTTCGGTCAGCGGCGGGAACGAGAAGTCCGACTATTTCATCTCGCTGGGTTACCTCAAGGACGAATCCTATGTGATCGAATCGGATTTCGAGCGTTACAGCGCTCGTGTGAACGTCAACACCAAGCTCCGCACGTGGATCAAGGTGGGCGCCAACCTCTCCTATGCCCACACGGTGCAGAACAACATTCTGGAGGGCAGCAGCCTCGCTTCGTCGGCGTTCGCCACGGCGCGTTCGTGGGAGCCGGTTTTTCCGGTCTACGCCCGCGATGCCGAGGGGAAAATCAAGTATGACGAAAACGGCGACAAGGTCTACGACCTGGGTACGGGGCAGACCGACGGCACGACGACCCGTCCCGGAACCTCGGGCCAGAACATCATCGCCACGCTGAAGATGGACACGCGCGACATCAAACGCAACAACTTGCAGGGCCGCGCTTACGGGGAGATCTATTTCCTGCGCGACTTCACCTTCACCTCGAGCATGTCGCTGGGCTATCGCGCCTCCGACGAACTGCTGTTCTATAACCCCACGATCGGCGACGGACGCGGTTCCAAGGGCCGGATCAACAAAAAGTCTACGGACGTTTACGATCTGAACCTGATCCAGATGCTCAATTACAAAAAATCCGTCGGACGCCACAATATCAATGCGCTGATCGGGCATGAGTACAACAGCTGGGTGCGCGATTACGCCGAGGTCGAGAAGACGAACATTTACGATCCCAAGAATCCGCAGCTGAACAACGCCGGCGAGATGGGGTCGATCAACGGCTATCAGGACGTGCTGCGCATTCAGGGTTTCTTCGGCAAACTGGAGTACAACTACGACAACCGTTATTATTTCTCGGGCGGTATCCGCCGCGACGGAACCTCGCGTTTCAAATACAATCCCTGGGGCACGTTCTGGTCCGTCGGCGCTTCGTGGCGCATCGGAGCCGAGAAGTTCATGGAGAGTACGCACAGCTGGCTTTCGGAGCTGAAACTCCGCGCCACGTACGGTACGCAGGGTAACGAGGACCTGGCCAACTACTATCCCTATACCGACCAGTATACGGTTACCATTTCCGAAGGCAAGCTGGGTACGGAGATCTATTACTACGGCAATCCCGATCTGACGTGGGAGAAGCAGAGGACGTTCGATCTGGGTCTGGACGTGGGTCTGCTGAACGACCGCATCAACCTGACGATGGACTACTTCATCCGCGTGTCGGACGGTCTGCTCTTCAAGCGTACGAAGGATATTTCGACGGGCCGCGCCTACGACTGGTACAACGTCGGCAAACTGCGCAATTCGGGCTTCGAATTCGACTTGAACGTCAAGCTCATCCAGAAAAAGGACTGGTACTGGGACATGTCGGTCAACGGTTACACCTATGCCAACAAGATGCTCAACCTGCCCGACGAGTACAAAGTCTCGGGCATGCCCAACGGCAACCAGCGCATTTACGAAGGCAAGGACATCTACCGCTGGGAGATGCGGCAGTTCGCAGGTCTGGATGAGAAGGGCAACTCGCTTTGGTACATGGATCAGGATATTCTGGACGACGCCGGCAACGTTGTCGGCGTGGAAAAAGTCACGACCGGCGATGCTACCGAGGCCACGCAGTACCTGCTGGAGAAGAGCGCGCTTCCCGATTTCACGGGCGGCCTGAACACCACGCTGCGTTGGAAGAGCCTCGACCTGACGATTATGACCAACTTCCAGTTCGGCGGCTACGGCTACGATTACGACTTCTCGGCGTTCAGCAGTGCGAATTTCCCGATGAACCGTCTGAAGAACTATGCCGACGCCTGGAATCCGGAGACCGGGAAAGGTTCGGCGCCGATCTGGAACACGAACGACTCGAACATCAACGCTTCGTCGGATCGTTTCCTGATCAGCAAAACCTACTTCAACCTGCGCAACATCACGCTGGGCTACACCTTCCCGGCGAACTGGATGAGCAAGATCGGCATCAAGAGCGTTCGCGTGTACTTCGCCTGCGACAACGTCTTCTTCGCATCGAAGCGCAAGGGCTACGATCCCCGTACGAGCATGGGCGGTCAGGGCGCGACGGTCGCTTTGAACAGCGTGGACGGTACGTATTATTCGCCGATCCGCACCACTTCGGTAGGTCTCAATATTAACTTCTAAGCAGCGACATTGATATGAAAAAAATACTGATATTTTTAATGAGCGCGGCAGTTGCGGTATCCTGCAGCGACGATATCTTCGACGTGGACCCTTCGGGAAAAGTCTCTTCGGAGACCCGTGACGAGGTGGCCAAGGAGGACCCGGACAAGGTGCTTCAGGGTATCGAGGCGTCCATTTACACCCACTATGCCACCTATTACAAGAACGACCTTCAGTGGCTGACCGGTTTCAATGGATTCGAACTTGCGTTCGGCATGGCCGGGCAGGACATGACCCTGCTGCTGCAACACAGCATGAACCTTTACATGTACATCAACGACTACTGGCAGGAGGAGTATACGCCGACTTTCAACGTGTGGAACATGTTCTACATTCCGATCGCCACGGCCAATGAGATTCTCGCGACGGCGACCCTCGACGCTTCCGCCGAGTCGGAGACGATGAAGGCCTACCGCGCCCGTGCGCTGACCTCCCGCGCGTTCGGCTACTACCACCTGATCAACGTGTACCAGTATCCCTACTCGGCGGCGAACAAGGACCTTCCGGGCGTGCCTCTGGCCACCGAGGAGACCCTTGGCCAGAATCTGCCGCGCGCCACGATGGAGCAGGTCTACAAACGCATTACCGACGACCTGGACGAAGCGCTGCGTATTTTCGAGGAGATCGGATACGACGACACCGGTTCCCGGACCGATTTCGACGCCAGCGTGGCCGCCATTCTGCGCGCCCGTGTCGCATTGGTCATGGAGGACTGGGGGAAAGCCGTCTCGTTGGCCGACGATATTCTGGCCAAATACACGCTCGTCTCCAAGGAGAACTACAACAACGGCTTCAACCGTATCGAGAACGTTCCGAGTCTGATCTTCGGCTTCAAGATGACGGCCGACAACTGCCAGACATGGGCTACCTGGTGCTCGCAGATGGACCCTTACATGAGCGGTTATGCGGGTATGTGGGCCGAGCGTCCGATCCACTCCTACCTCTATGCGCGTCTGAATCCGACCGACGTGCGTCGCGGCTGGTGGCTCAACAAGACGGACAATCCGGACCCGGACGCTGCGACGAGCGGTTATGCCTGCCTCCTGCCTTCCAACCTGCCCAATACGCTTGCTTCGGGCGTGAAAGCGCGTTCGGAGTACGTCTCGGTCAAGTTCCGCAGTTACAACGGCGACTGGAACAATACCGATCTGATCTATATGCGCGCCGAAGAGGCCGTCTTCATCAAGGCTGAAGCCGAGGCGCACAGCAACATCGCCGCGGCCAAGAAGACGCTCAAGGATTACGTGACGACCTACCGCGATCCGGGTTATGACATCACGGCCGCTTCGCTCGACGATGTCGTCGAGGAGATCATTCTTCAGAAACGTATCGAGATGTGGATGGAGGGCGCTCTGGAGTGGCTCGACCGCCGGCGTCTGAATATGCCGATTGATCGTCGGGACGATGCCGCGATGACGGCGGCAGGCGTTGCGAACAACCACATTTACAAAGCCATGTGGGAGCAGAACGAATCCGGCATGCGGTTCCAGCTGCCGCGTTCCGTCGTGATTGCCAACCCGGAAATCGGCGAGGCGAACCAGAATAAAACGAATTAAGCGTCTCTGTATCATGCCTGTCAAGTCCGCTGTCCGTTTGAGCAGCGGACTTTTTTCTGATTTCCGGGTCGGTCGTTTTTTGCCGGGCCGGGAAAAATTTACCGACAAAATTGCATGAGGCATTTGCAGTATTAAATTTTTTGCTTATCTTTGCACCACGATAACAGGGAATACCCCGTTTTTCGCGGATGGTGCCATAGCTCAGTTGGTAGAGCAAAGGACTGA
>ERZ773259.1492-NODE-1492-length-18972-cov-40.780092_pt1 | contig 18972 bp, 18 predicted proteins | sample MGYA00511961_ERZ773259 | MGnify/ENA primary metagenome ERZ773259 (study PRJEB29015, sample SAMEA2737775) | human gut metagenome | biome: human gut; feature: human-associated habitat; material: faeces | place: China | collected 2012 ...
CTGACCTGACTCGTCTGCCGTCTGCATTGTTCGTTATCGACGTAATGAAAGAAAACATCGCAGTTCGCGAAGCTAACCGTCTGGGTATCCCTGTATTTGGTATCGTTGATACTAACTCTGATCCTTCAAACGTAGATTTCGTAATTCCTGCTAATGATGACGCTACTAAATCAGTAGAAGTTATCTTGGATGCTTGCTGCGCTGCAATGATCGAAGGTTTGGAAGAAAGAAAAGCTGAAAAGATCGATATGGAAGCTGCTGGTGAAGCTCCTGCTAACAAAGGCAAGAAGAAATCAGTGAAAGCTAGACTCGACAAGTCTGACGAAGAAGCTATCAACGCAGCTAAAGCTGCTGCTTTCATCAAGGAAGACGAAGAGGCTTAATATATAAAATGTGCCAATTTGCTAATGTGCAAGAGTATATTTATACGCTTGTATCTTGATTGGCAGATTGGCACATTTTTTGTTTCGAAAATTATTATTCATTTAAATAAAGGAAATTATTATGGCTGTAAGTATGGCTGATATTACCAAGCTGCGCAAAATGACCGGAGCTGGTATGATGGATTGCAAAAACGCGTTGACTGAAGCTGAAGGCGATTTCGACAAGGCAATGGAAATTATCCGTAAGAAAGGACAAGCTGTTGCTGCTAAGCGTTCGGAACGTGAAGCTTCTGAAGGTTGCGTTTTGGCTAAAACTACCGGTGACCGTGCTGTTATCGTTGCTTTGAAGTGTGAAACTGACTTTGTGGCTCAGAATGCTGATTTCGTGAAACTGACTCAGGATATTCTTGATCTTGCTGTGGCTAATAAATGCGCTACTTTGGACGAAGTAAAAGCATTGCCGATGGGTAACGGTACTGTACAGGATGCAGTGACTGACCGTAGCGGTATCACAGGTGAGAAAATGGAACTGGATGGTTACATGACTGTAGAAGGTGTATGCACTGCTGTTTACAATCACATGAACAGAAATGGTCTTTGCACGATTGTTGCTTTCAACAAGGAAGTGAACGAGCAGTTGGCTAAGCAAATAGCTATGCAGATTGCTGCCATGAACCCGATTGCTATTGATGAAGATGGCGTTTCTGAAGAAGTAAAACAGAAAGAAATTGAAGTTGCTATTGAGAAGACAAAAGCAGAACAGGTACAGAAAGCTGTAGAGGCTGCTCTGAAGAAAGCTAACATCAACCCGGCTCATGTGGACAGCGAAGAACACATGGATAGCAACATGGCTAAAGGATGGATTACAGCTGAAGATGTAGCTAAAGCAAAAGAAATCATTGCTACTGTTTCTGCAGAGAAGGCTGCACACCTGCCTGAACAAATGATTCAGAACATCGCGAAAGGTCGTTTGGGCAAGTTCTTGAAAGAAGTTTGCTTATTGAACCAGGAAGATATCATGGACGGTAAGAAAACTGTAAGAGAAGTGTTGGCTGCTGCTGACCCTGAACTGAAGATTGTTGATTTCAAGCGTTTCACTTTGAAAGCTGAATAATCAATCAGATTCAAATTCTATGATGTGGTCCTTAAAAATGAACACATTAAGGGATATTCATTAAAACTCCCTATTTGAAGATATAAGAACGGCAATTAATTCGTTACGAGTTAATTGCCGTTCCTTTTTAATATAACTTTCATTACTAGATATCAATCTAATAGATGATTTTACTTTTGATACACCATCTTTTCTCTTAATCTGATTTTATCCATTCCTTTTCTCAAGAGCTTGCCATGTATAACATGAAGCATATTCTTTAGGAGGATTATTTTAATGCTTTGTCTATTTCCTTCATCAGTTTTTCTGTATCCCCTTTTTCGTAACCGACAGTGGCAGATATCACTTTTCCTTCTTTGTCGATTAAGTAACTTCTAGGAATGTATTGGCTGGAGAATTTCTTTGTGACTTCCCGTTTGGGGTCCGGGTAGAGAGGAAATGTAAACCCTTTACGATTGTTGTATTTCGTTAATTGCTTGTCTGTATGTTCGCGCCCGATTACTAATATACGGAAATCCTTGTTGGCTTTATACTTAGGCCAAAGTGTTTTCTGGATTTCAGCCAGTTCGTTTTGGCAAGGACCACACCAGGTGGCGAAAATATTGATTAATACAACTTTCCCTTTCAGGTCTTCAGAGTTTACGGTACCGTTCACTGTTGAATGAAGGGTGAAAACAGGCATATTATCGCCTACCTTGACGATATCAGCATTGTTGTCTTGTGCGAATGACAACAGTGAGAATAGTGCTGCTGCAAAGAATAATGTTACTTTTCTCATATCTTTAAAATATTTAGTTATAAATACTATTTAGTTTAACCTCCTATGCCTTTGGTTTTGGCATATCCTTCTTTGATAAGCAGCTCTATGATTTTGGTTTTGAAATCTCCTTGTACCATAATCTCTCCGTCTTTAGCCGATCCGCCTACTCCGCATTTGCTTTTCAGTAGCTTACCCAGCTCTTTCAAATCATTTTCTGTACCTATAAATCCGGTAATTAATGTGACCACTTTACCGCCCCGGTTCTTTTTGTCAATGGAAACTCGCAGGTTTTGTTTGTTTTTGTCGAGAGTAACTTGCTCTTCATCGTTATCCATTTCATAGCCGAAGTCCGGATTCGTGGAATACACTACGTTTAATCTATCTTTCCAATCATTATTTTTCATACTCGTCATTTTTAATCCTTTTCAAAAGTATTAAACTTATGGAAAAGAGCAAAATTTGAACCTCTTTTCATTGTTTTGTTTAATCTCTATTAAGGTTTTCTGTTATAGGGTTGTCAGTCTCAAAAAAGATTGTACTTTTGCAAAATACCAAATTTAGTAAGAAGTATGAGCACATCTATACGAAAAGAGGCGGATAAAGTGCCGGAGCCTACCTTGCGCAGACTTCCCTGGTATCTGTCCAATATAAAACTAATGAAAGAAAAAGGAGAGCAGTACGTCTCTTCTACACAAATCTCTAAGGAAATAAATATTGATGCTTCTCAAATCGCCAAGGATTTATCCTACGTCAATATCTCCGGGCGCACGAGAGTAGGGTATAACATTGATGCGCTGATTGAAGTGTTGGAGAGTTTTCTTGGATTTACCAATATGCACAAAGCCTTCTTGTTTGGTGTAGGTAGCTTGGGAGCTGCTTTGCTTCGGGATTCAGGTTTGCATCATTTCGGGCTGGAGATTGTGGCAGCTTTTGATGTGAATCCGGAATTGGTGGGAAAAGACCTGAATGGTATTCCTATTTTTCACTCTGATGATTTTGAGGCAAAGATGAAAGAATACGATGTAAATATCGGTGTGTTGACCGTGCCTATTAATATTGCTCAGGAAATTACAGATAAGATGGTAGACGGAGGTATAAAAGCTGTATGGAACTTTACTCCTTTCCGAATTCGTGTACCCGAGAATATTGTGGTGCAGAATACGTCTTTATATGCTCATTTGGCTGTTATGTTTAACCGATTGAATTTTAACGAGAAATAATGAAGATTATTGCAGTAGGCATGAACTACGCCCAGCATAACAAAGAACTGGGACATACACAAGTAAATACGGAGCCGGTGATTTTTATGAAGCCTGATTCTGCTATTCTGAAGGATGGCAAACCGTTTTTCATCCCCGACTTTTCCAACGAAATACATTATGAAACGGAACTGGTAGTCCGTATCAACCGATTGGGGAAAAATATCGCTCCCCGTTTTGCTAACCGTTATTATGATGCTGTGACAGTTGGTATCGACTTTACAGCCCGTGACCTTCAACGAAAGTTCCGTGAGCAGGGGAATCCCTGGGAGCTTTGTAAAGGTTTTGATTCATCGGCTGCTATTGGGACTTTTGTTCCGGTAGAGCATTATAAAGATATTCAAAATTTGAACTTCAATCTGTTGATCGACGGTAAAGAAGTACAGCGTGGCTGTACAGCAGATATGCTTTTCAAGATAGATGATATTATCGCTTATGTCAGTCAGTTTGTAACGTTGAAAATCGGTGATCTACTCTTTACGGGGACTCCTGTCGGTGTAGGTCCTGTTAGTATCGGACAGCGTTTGCAAGGTTATCTAGAAGAGGAAAAACTGCTGGATTTCTATATTCGTTGATCTTTTTTATTCATTAGTACTCATTTGTTATACAAAATATGAAGATAAGAGTAGGTTTTGGCTTCGACGTACATCAGCTGGTCGAAGGGCGTGAATTGTGGCTGGGCGGTATTCTTTTGGAACATACCAAAGGATTGTTGGGACATTCGGATGCTGATGTATTGTTGCATGCGGTTTGCGATGCTTTGTTAGGGGCAGCGAATATGCGTGATATCGGCTATCACTTTCCCGATACGGCTGGAGAATTTAAAAACATAGATAGCAAAATACTGCTGAAGAAAACAGTGGAATTGATTGCTACCAAAGGATATAAAGTGGGTAATATCGATGCAACCATTTGTGCCGAACGCCCGAAGTTAAAGGCACATATTCCTTTGATGCAAGAGACGATGGCAACTGTCATGGGAATTGATGCGGATGATATTTCCATTAAGGCGACTACTACCGAGAAACTCGGTTTTACGGGTCGTGAAGAAGGTATATCAGCCTATGCTACCGTATTGATAGAGAAGATTTCTTAACCCCTAAAACAAATAAATATGATTCGGCTCTTAAAAATTTACTTAACACTTACCTTTTTGTTGGTAACAACTTTTGGTATGGCTCAAAAGAGTGAACTGAAATTTAGTAAAGATGGTAAATTCAAAATTGTGCAATTTACCGATGTGCATTTTAAATACGGCAACCGGGCTTCTGATATCGCTTTGGAACGCATAAATCAGGTGCTTGATGATGAACGCCCGGATTTGGTGATTTTTACCGGCGATGTTGTTTATTCTGCTCCGGCAGATTCCGGAATGTTGCAGGTATTGGAACCGGTAGTTAAACGCAAACTGCCTTTCGTGGTCACTTTTGGTAATCATGACAATGAACAGGGAATGGCACGGGAACAGTTATATGATATTATCCGTAAAGTTCCCGGCAATTTATTGCCAGACCGGGGAACAGTCTTATCGCCGGACTATGTATTAACCGTGAAATCGTCTTCTAATGTAAAGAAGGATGCAGCTTTGCTTTATTGCATGGATTCTCATTCCTATTCTCCTTTGAAAGATGTGAAGGGATATGCATGGCTTACATTCGATCAGATAAATTGGTATCGCCAGCAGAGTGCAGCTTATAAAGCGCAAAATGGTGGACAGCCTTTGCCGGCTCTTGCCTTTTTCCATATTCCTCTTCCTGAATACAATGAAGCTGCCCGTACCGAAAACGCGATTCTTCGCGGAACTCGTATGGAGGAAGCTTGTGCACCTAAATTGAATACGGGAATGTTTGCGGCAATGAAAGAAGCGGGTGATGTGATGGGTATGTTTGTAGGACACGATCATGATAATGATTATGCAGTGATGTGGAAGGGTATTCTTCTGGCTTATGGACGCTTCACCGGTGGAAATACGGAATATAATCATTTGCCTAACGGGGCCCGTATCATCGTATTAGATGAGGGTGCTCGTACATTTACGTCCTGGATTCGTCAGAAAGACGGAGTGGTGGATAAAATTTCCTATCCGGCAAGTTTTGTCAAGGACGATTGGACTAAACGTTGAGGCTTGCGAACTTCACATGGCTAAGGCGCGTGTACTTTGAACCATAGCTTTCGTATTGGCGTGATACTTTCGCCGATGCAATGTAGATAATATCTCCCAGTCGGTATTCATGTTCTATCCCTGATAGAGTGCATGAAACCGCACTGGGATTTTTTGATGGAATACTTATAATAACCAGGTTTCCACTGGCATCGGTTAAAGTTAGTATCTGCTTGACAAAAAACTGTGGGGTAGTGCCGTTCACTCTTGTTTTGTATGGATCGTCTTCCAGTCGTACGCGTGTGACTTTTAATTTTAAGTCAGTCAGTTTTTCCCCTAATTCTCCCAAATAGCGGCTTGATGAACGTTTCTCTCTCGACTTTCTGATCATGATATCCAAATGTATGGAATGATAAGCCTGTGCTATTTTGACGAAGCGTTCCTGTTTAGGTATTTTGGGGGTGAACTTGTAAGCTACCCAACTTAAATAGGCAGGATCTATCTTTAAAATTTCATGAAGAAAATGTCCCCGGTATTTTCCGAAAAAGATAAGGTCGTCACCGTTACTCTGCATTCTTTTTTCATTGTAATCCATAAGAATAAGGCAACGCCTTGAATAGTAAAACATCGTACTGGCGATCCGGAGGGATTCGTTAATGTCCGGTGACAGGTCATGTATATAAAGAATGGATTGCTTTTCGGGCAGGGGAGAGTACAGCCAAAGGGAATAGTTTGGTTTCCCCGGTCGGGGCAACACCACCAAGTAGACTCCTGCCTCTTTAAAAGAGGCTCTGCCTCGGTTGTACTCATTCAATTTGGCATACAATAAGGCTTCTTCGTTTTCGGAAATGCCCGGTAATCTAGGGTTAGCCATAATTGTTCTCGCTTTTGGTATATTTCAAATATAAGGATTTTCTTTCAGAAAAGCAACTTTTCTCTTTGAAATCTCGTACATTTGTAACCATGTAAATTTTCAAAATTCGAATGGAAGAACGAAACAAGAGAGTATTGGTAGGTATGAGTGGTGGCATAGACAGCACCGCTACTTGCTTGATGCTGCAAGAACAAGGATATGAGATTGTAGGGGTTACCATGCGCGTGTGGGGAGATGAACCGCAGGACGCCAGGGAGTTAGCAGAACGGATGGGGATTGAACATTATGTGGCAGATGAGCGTATTCCTTTTAAAGAGACCATCGTAAAAAACTTCATAGATGAATATAAGCAGGGGCGTACACCGAATCCGTGTGTGATGTGCAATCCGTTGTTTAAGTTCCGTGTTCTGACGGAGTGGGCGGATAAGTTGAATTGTGCATGGGTAGCTACCGGACATTATTCGCGATTGGAAGAGAAAAACGGAAACATTTATATAGTAGCCGGAGACGATGATAAGAAAGACCAGTCGTATTTTCTCTGGAGATTGGGGCAGGATGTGCTGAAACGTTGCATTTTCCCGTTGGGAGATTATACGAAAGTAAAGGTTCGTGAGTATCTTGCGGAGAAAGGATATGAGGCAAAGTCGAAAGAAGGAGAAAGTATGGAAGTCTGCTTTATTAAAGGAGATTATCGTGATTTTCTTCGTGAACAGTGCCCTGAACTGGATAGTGAAATCGGACCGGGATGGTTTGTCAACTCTGAAGGAGTAAAACTGGGGAAACATAAAGGGGCACCTTATTATACGATTGGCCAACGAAAAGGACTGGAGATCGCTTTAGGAAAGCCTGCTTATGTGTTGAAAATCAATCCGCAGAAAAATACAGTGATGCTTGGAGATGCCGACCAATTGGAAACTGAATACATGTTGGCGGAGCAGGATAAGATTGTGGATGAACGGGAACTGTTCGGGTGTGAGAATCTGACAGTGCGGATTCGTTATCGCAGTCGTCCGATTCCCTGTCGGGTGAAAAGACTGGAAGACGGACGTTTGTTGGTCCGTTTCCTCGAAACGGCTTCAGCCATTGCTCCCGGACAATCTGCTGTGTTTTATAATGGAAGACGGGTGCTGGGAGGAGCTTTCATCGCTTCCCAAAGAGGAATCGGGCTGGTGATTATAGAAAATGAAGAATTATGATTGATTAAAATAGAAAGATAACTTATGAAGAAGTTTATAGTATTGATTCTCGCTCTAAATATGTATCTGGGGGTATCTGCCCAATTTACTCCGGGAGATACCTTAAAATACCGGATTAGTCTGAAAGACAAAGCGGCTACGGACTATTCCTTGCAAAAACCGGAAAAGTATTTGTCTAAGAAATCTATAGAACGGAGAAAGAAACAGGGATTGCCCATTGATTCTACCGATTTACCGGTTTGCAGGACGTATGTAGATGCCATACGAAAAACAGGTGTTCATGTACTTGTGACCGGGAAATGGGATAATTTCATTACTGTTTCTTGTAATGACAGTACTTTAATCAGCGAAATAGCTCAACTGCCTTTTGTACGTTCTACAGAAAGGGTATGGAAAGGTATCACGCAAAGAGCATTTCAAAGAGACTCATTGATAAATAAACCGTTGCGCACCGATAGCCTTTACGGTCCTGCAATCACGCAAGCGGCTATGAGCCGCGTCGATCTCCTGCATGATGCCGGCTTTAAGGGTCAGGGAATGACCATTGCCGTAATTGATGCCGGATTCCATAATGTGGATAAGATTGATGCCATGAAAAATATCCGTATTCTCGGTGTGCGTGACTTTGTGAATCCGGAGGCAGATATTTATGCAGAAAGCAGTCATGGAATGTCTGTATTATCCTGTATGGCTATGAACCAGCCGCATGTGATGATTGGCACTGCTCCTGAAGCTTCTTATTGGTTGCTGCGTAGTGAAGACGAATATTCGGAAAATTTGGTAGAGCAGGATTATTGGGCGGCAGCTATCGAGTTTGCCGATAGTGTAGGAGTGGATTTAGTGAATACATCGCTTGGTTACTACTCATTTGACGATCCTGTGAAGAATTATAGATACCGTGACTTGAATGGTCATTATGCGCTGATGTCCCGGGAAGCTGCGAAGGCTGCCGATAAAGGAATGGTAGTTGTGTGCAGTGCCGGAAATTCGGGTGCCGGTTCGTGGAAGAAGATTACTCCTCCGGGAGATGCGGAGAATATCATAACTGTAGGAGCTGTAACAAAAAGAGGAGAACTGGCGCCGTTTTCTTCTGTAGGAAATACGGCTGACGGACGTGTGAAGCCGGATGTAGTGGCTGTCGGTCTAAATTCGGATGTGATGGGAACAGATGGAAATCTTCGTCGCGCCAATGGAACTTCTTTTGCTTCTCCGATTATGTGCGGTATGGTAGCTTGCTTGTGGCAAGCTTGTCCGAAGCTGACGGCAAAGCAGATTATTGATTTGGTGCGTCAGTCAGGTGATAGAGCTGATTTCCCGGATAATATATATGGATATGGTATTCCCGATTTGTGGAAAGCATATCAATCAACTCAACGTTAACTGTTCTTTTTTATGGATTCTCTTTCCCTTTTAGAACTGAATTCACTTGTCCGCCGTAGTCTGGAGCAATGCCTGCCCGATGAATATTGGATACAGGCAGAGTTGAGCGATGTCCGTTCCAATACGACGGGGCATTGTTATCTGGAATTTGTGCAGAAAGATCCTCGTAGTAATAATCTCGTAGCCAAAGCACGGGGGATGATTTGGAATAATATCTACCGCTTGCTGAAACCCTATTTTGAGGAAAGCACCGGACAACTATTTACCTCCGGTATTAAAGTGCTGGTGAAAGTAACTGTTCAGTTTCATGAGTTATACGGTTACAGTTTGACGGTGCTTGATATTGATCCTGCTTACACGTTGGGAGATATGGCTCGCCGTCGTCGGGAAATATTATTGCAGTTGGAAGAGGAGGGAGTCTTGACGTTGAATAAAGAACTTGAAATGCCGGTTCTTCCCCAACGTGTTGCTGTCATTTCTTCGGCTACCGCAGCCGGATATGGAGATTTCTGCCATCAGTTACAGCACAATCCGGGCGGATTCTATTTTTATACAGAACTTTTTCCGGCTTTAATGCAAGGCAATCAAGTTGAAGAGTCTGTATTGGCGGCTTTAGACCGTATCAATGCCCGCATCAATGAATTTGACGTAGTGGTCATTATTCGTGGCGGTGGGGCTACTTCCGATTTATCCGGTTTTGATACTTATCTACTAGCAGCTGCATGTGCGCAATTTCCATTACCTATCATTACCGGTATTGGTCATGAACGCGATGATACAGTCCTTGACTCTGTAGCTCATACCCGGGTAAAGACTCCTACGGCTGCTGCCGAGCTTCTGATTCATCAGGTAACGGAAGTAGCAGAGCATCTGGAAGAATTATCTGTACGTCTTCAACAGGGAGCTTATATGCTTCTTGAGCAGGAACAACGAAGGTTGGAGGCGCTCCAAATCCGTATTCCCAATCTTGTTCACCGCAAACTTGCGGATGCTCGTTTTTCTTTGCTGGCAGCAAAGAAGGATTTATCACAAGTGGCGAAAGCATTGTTGGCCCGTCAGTCTCACCGGTTGGAACTTTTGCAACAGCGGATAGCAGACGCCTCTCCGGATAAACTCTTGAGCCGGGGATACAGTATTACAATCAAAGACGGGAAAGCGGTGACGGATGCATCTTCGCTGAAACCGGGAGATCGCTTGACAACCCGGTTGCTGAAAGGAGAAGTGCAATCTGTGGTGGAAAAGTAACTATCCGTCGACTGTTTATTTGTAAGAACATTCATCATTAACCATTAAATATCAATCATCGTGGCAGCAAAAAAAGAAACATATTCCCAAGCAATGGAACGTCTCGAAAAGATCGTTCGCCAGATAGATAATAACGAACTGGATATCGACATTTTGAGTGAGAAAATAAAAGAAGCCAATGAGATTATTGCCTTTTGCAAGGATAAACTGACAAAAGCCGACCGGGAAGTCGAAAAATTATTGCAAGAAAAGAGGCTATCTGAAGAATAAAAGTTATTTTTGCGTTTCAATGCAATAGAAAATAAACTAATACATAACAATATGAAAGAAATAGACTGGGCGAATCTGTCATTCGGATACATGAAGACAGATTACAATGTGAGAATTAACTTCCGTAATGGTGCATGGGGGGAATTAGAGGTTAGTAGTGATGAACACCTTAATTTGCACATGGCGGCAACCTGTTTACACTATGGTCAGGAAGCCTTTGAAGGGTTGAAAGCATTCCGTGGAAAGGATGGTAAAGTACGTATTTTCCGTTTGGAAGAAAACGCAGCCCGTCTGCAATCTACTTGCCAGGGAATTCTGATGGCAGAACTTCCGACAGAACGGTTTAAAGAAGCAATTTTGAAAGTCGTAAAACTGAATGAACGTTTTATCCCTCCTTATGAAACCGGTGCTTCTCTTTACATTCGTCCGCTATTGATCGGAACAAGTGCCCAAGTAGGCGTACATCCTGCTGAAGAGTATATGTTTGTAGTGTTCGTAACTCCGGTAGGTCCGTATTTCAAGGGTGGTTTTTCTACCAATCCGTACGTTATCATTCGTGAGTTCGATCGTGCCGCTCCTCATGGAACAGGTATTTATAAAGTAGGTGGCAACTATGCAGCCAGTCTTCGTGCTAATAAGAAAGCACACGATCTGGGGTATTCCTGCGAGTTCTATCTCGATGCGAAAGAAAAGAAATATATTGATGAATGTGGTGCTGCCAACTTCTTCGGTATTAAAGATAATACTTATATCACTCCGAAATCAACTTCTATTCTGCCTTCTATTACCAATAAGAGTTTGATGCAGTTGGCAGAAGACATGGGTATCAAAGTGGAACGCCGTCCGATACCGGAAGAAGAATTGGAAACGTTTGAAGAAGCAGGTGCTTGTGGTACTGCCGCAGTAATCAGCCCGATTCAGCGTATCGATGATTTGGAAAACGGAAAATCATACGTTATCTCTAAAGATGGTAAGCCGGGACCTATCTGTACAAAATTGTACAATAAGCTGCGTGGAATTCAGTATGGCGACGAGCCGGATACACATGGCTGGGTGACGATTGTAGAATAACGATATATTATGAAATAACACATTTATCAATTAATATTATTCACTATGTTAAAACTAAACTCAGAACTGCGTGCTCAGGCGCGTGAGGCACTTCAAGGAAATTGGGTGATGGCGGCTGTAGCTGCCTTGATTTATTCGGCTATTGTCAGTGCAACAAGTTATTTACCTTTGGTAGGAACATTGCTTGTAGGATTGCCGGTGGCATACGGATTCACGATTCTCATGTTTAGCGTGATAAAAGGAGCAAAAGACATTGACTTGGGAATCTTGTTTGAAGGATTCAAAGACTACAGCCGAATCATGGGAACCGTAGTTTTAGTGTTTATTTATACTTTCTTGTGGTCGTTGCTACTAATTATTCCGGGCATCATTAAACACTATTCGTATGCGATGACACCGTATATTCTGAAGGAAGAACCCGAAATGAAAAACAATGCAGCTATCGAAAAGAGCATGGTTATGATGGATGGCAATAAGATGAAGTTGTTCATGCTTGATTTGAGTTTCATCGGTTGGGCTATCCTTTGCCTCTTTACTTTCGGTATCGGATTTTTCTTCTTGCAACCTTATATGCAGGCTTCTCATGCTGCTTTCTATGAAGATTTGAAAGCACAACAAGGTGGAAATGTAGAAGTAAACGTTGAGGTGAATGTTGAGATTTAATAACACGAATCATTCAATATTATAGAAGAATGGAGCATAGAGAAATCTGTGCTCCATTTCTTTTTGTCGGTTGCGTCAAAATCAGTACCTTTGCGACCTAATCAGGATTGATATGGGAAAGAATAAATTAGAAAAGTTTGCCGATATGGCGAGTTATCCACACGTGTTCGAATATCCTTATTCGGCAGTAGATAACGTGCCTTTTGATATGAAGGGGAAATGGCATGAGGAGTTTTTTAAAAACGATCATCCGATTGTGCTCGAACTAGGCTGCGGACGTGGTGAGTACACCGTCGGCTTGGGTAAAATGTTTCCCGAAAAGAACTTTATAGCAGTTGATATAAAAGGTGCCCGTATGTGGACGGGAGCAACGGAATCATTACAGGCCGGAATGAAGAATGTCGCTTTTCTGCGTACCAATATTGAAATCATTGAACGTTTTTTTGCCGAAGGCGAAGTAAGTGAAATATGGCTTACCTTCTCTGACCCGCAAATGAAGAAAGCAACCAAGCGATTGACTTCTACCTATTTTATGGAACGGTACCGTAAATTCTTGCAGCCGAATGGTATTATCCACCTGAAAACGGACAGCAACTTCATGTTTACCTATACCAAATACATGATTGAAGCGAACAAACTTCCGGTTGAGTTTATGACTGAAGATTTATATCATTCTGATCTGGTAGATAATATTCTCGGTATTAAAACCTATTATGAACAACAATGGCTGGATCGTGGTTTAGCTATTAAGTATATCAAGTTCCGGCTTCCGCAGGAAGGTCAATTGCAAGAACCGGATGTAGAAATAGAACTTGATCCTTATCGTAGTTACAATCGTAGCAAACGTAGTGGATTAAGTACAAGTAAATAGTTTTGTACAGTAACAATCGCCCTTAAAGTGAACTGACACTTAATCGAATGGTGATTTTAAATTGTAAATAGTAAATCGTCAAATAGTAAATAAAATGACTCTCTATCCTAAATTGATATTAGATGCATTGGCAACGGTGCGTTATCCCGGTACGGGAAAGAATCTGGTGGAAGCGGAGATGGTTGCCGATAATCTCCGTATTGATGGCATGACTGTCAGCTTCTCATTGATCTTTGAGAAACCGACTGATCCGTTTATGAAATCAATGTTGAAGGCTGCGGAAACAGCTATCCATACGTATGTCTCTTCTGATGTGCAGGTAACGATTACAGCGGAAAGTAAGCAAGCTGCCCGCCCGGAAGTTGGCAAGCTCCTTCCGCAAGTGAAGAATATAGTTGGCATATCTTCCGGTAAAGGTGGAGTAGGCAAGTCTACGGTGTCTGCGAATCTGGCTGTTGCTTTGGCTAAATTAGGTTATAAAGTAGGTTTGCTTGATGCTGATATTTTTGGTCCTTCTATGCCGAAGATGTTTCAGGTGGAAGATGCACGCCCTTATGCTGAACGTATCGACGGTCGTGACATGATTATTCCGGTAGAAAAATATGGAGTGAAATTATTATCTATCGGCTTCTTTGTCGATCCGGATCAGGCAACTTTGTGGCGTGGTGGAATGGCTAGTAATGCGTTGAAACAGTTGATTGCTGATGCAGCTTGGGGAGAGTTGGATTATTTTCTGATAGACCTTCCTCCCGGAACCAGTGATATTCATTTGACAGTTGTTCAAACGCTGGCCATGACAGGGGCGATTGTTGTCAGCACTCCGCAGGCAGTGGCTTTGGCAGATGCCCGTAAGGGAATCAATATGTTTACCAATGATAAGGTAAATGTACCTATCCTTGGTTTGGTTGAAAATATGGCTTGGTTTACTCCTGCCGAACTTCCCGAAAATAAATACTATATCTTCGGAAAAGAAGGTGCAAAGAAGTTGGCTGAAGAGATGAATGTTCCTTTGTTGGGACAGATACCTATCGTACAAAGCATTTGCGAAGGGGGAGATAATGGTACACCTGTTGCGTTGGATGAAGATTCCGTAACCGGACGTGCTTTCTTATCCCTGGCTGCCAGTGTCGTTCGTCAAGTAGATCGACGGAATGTAGAGATGGCTCCGACTCAAATCGTTGAAATGCATAAATAGGTGGAATCTGGAGTTGGATAGCTTTGCAGTAAGTTATCCATAGGATATAAAACGAGCCTCTGTAGTCTTTTCAAAGACTATGGAGGCTCGTTTATTTATTGATTTTTAGGATTACGTATTCTTGCAAAATAATCTTATATTATAATCCGCGTAATCCGTGCCTAAATATATTATATAAACTAATTATGATGACATACTTATATAGCAATTGTTGTTGGCGGATTTTCCTCTATAAGATAGTGACGGTATCATTATCATATACCGTCACTATCTTTTTAACGTTCGAATTACTTGTTCAAAGCTTTCATAAGCTCTTTTTTCATGGTGTCTACTCCGGGAAATCCAGTTTGCTTGAAAGTAATATTACCCTCCGGATCAACAACAAAATAAGTGGGAACTCCCCGGATATTGAAGCTGGACATCAGAAAACTCCATTGTTCATTTGTCACACGGAAATGCTCACCATGAATGTCGGTAATCATATTTTCCCAAGTGCCTTTGGGTGAAGTTTCGCCTGTGATGTAGAGGTAGATAATATCCTTGTCTTTTAATTCCTCTTTCATTGGAGTAATGGCTTTATTGGCTGTGCGACAAGGGCCACACCAAGTTGCCCAAAAATCGACTAACAACGTGTGTCCGCGGAATTTAGAGATAATGGATGGGAATAAATCCTCATTGGAGACTTGTCCCGTCTCGTTTACAGTGAAGCCTGTCTTTCTTTTGTTTAATTCAATTTTCTTTATTATTTCTTTGTTCGTTTGAGTAAGCATCTCTGCGTATGCCGGGGAAGAAAAAGTTTTTAGTTCGGCATTCTGCTCTGCTGTTAACGGGGTAAAATCCTTTATGGATTGATACAGCTTATTAAATTTAATGTTATCGAATAAGGGTCCCTGTCCCGTTCCCAGTGTCTCTTTAAGTACATCTAAAGAATTTGGCAGAAAACTTATCAAGTATATTGTTGATGCGTAATATTTACCGTATAGCGCTTTCAGAGTGTTGATAGAAGTGAACTCTTTCAATGTGTCATAGTATTCTGTAGGAATATCAATGCGGGTATTGTAGAAATAGTCGTCAGTCTGTTCTTTATTCAGTTTATTAACAGCGATATATGCTGATTTTAGTTCTCTCTCCGTCATGGCGATTTTACCAGTCGCTGCCAGATCTACCTGAATATTTAATAGCTCTTTACACGCATTGCTGTATGGGGATTGTGCAATTTCTTTTCGAATGGATGGAAGACGCTCCAATACATAAGCCTTGTATTCATCTGCGCTTTTCCCGGCAATGTCGTTATACATATCCATGTAATAAACTCTTTTCAATACAATATCTATATCTACGGAAGCTAATTCTTGTTGCAGACTAGCCAGATAACCATTAAAGTATACAGGTTCTCCATACGTTTTATCCTTTTTTTGCAGATGCGCCTGTCTACGGCATAGTTCCTTTGTATTGATGATGAGCGATGTCTCTTCGTTGGGAGCTATCAGACACTCGATCCAGCCAAAAGGAAGTTCTAATGATACACTTGTAACGGACGTTATTTTGACCTCCGCCTGAAAAGTGCCGTCTTCTTTGATCTTTATGATATTCTGTTCGTTGTGGACATTCAATGCAGGGCTTTCTATATGCATCTTCATTTGTTGCATCATCTCTTTCTGATAGTCCAGCATTTTCCCTTTGAGTGTAGCAGTCCCATAAACCAACTTTGGAGTAGGCAATATCGCTTTCTTGTTTATTTTGTGTACGACTGCTTCTTTGGGAAGTTTTTGTTTATAGAATGTATCTTTGTCTAATTGTATTCCCCATATCTTATAGGCCCCGTCGAAGTCCCCTTCCGAGAAATCCAGACTGGTTACATTTTCAGGTATTGGGGGAAATAAGAGTTGAAACTCCGCTTCTCCCGATTCCGGCATCCAGAATTCCTTATCCAATGTGATTCCAACTCCCTTTCGGATAGGATAAAGCATTCCGTTATTATCTTTCAGAAAACTGCCCGTTGCTATTTTAATCCAGTATTTCGGACGATAAAAAGCCTTTATATACACTGTTGTCACGGTATCACTCATGACAATTTTATCAATCTCAATACTATTGGAGCTCCATGCTAGAAAAGGAGGCCGCTCGATAACTCTGTCTTTGGCTTGTATGGTGCAGATTGTGCAGAATATTAAACCGATAATCCATGCGAATCTTTTCATGTGAATAATGTTTTATTACACGAACAAATATAAGGATCTTTTTATAACTATCCTTGCGAAAAGCTGAAAAAGAAATGACTTTTTTCAGCACCGGGGAAAGATACGTCCGGCACCGGGAGGAGAGAGTTCCCCACCGATGAACGCCCGTTCCTCACCGATGAGGAAAGGGAGCGGTATCGGGGAAGTTATTTATTGTAACCGGAACGTGATAGGGAGGGTATACTTAACAGGGACAGCCTGTCCTTTTTGCATTCCCGGTTCCCATTTAGGCATGTTTCCCACTACACGGATGGCTTCTGCATCCAGTGACGGAGATACGCTACGTAATACTTTTACGTTTGACAAACTACCGTCTGTTCCGATAATCATTTGTATGATTACCCTGCCTTGTTCTTTGTTTTTTTGAGCAATGACAGGATATTTGATACTTCTAGCAAGATAACGCATCAACCCGGCTTGTCCCTCCGGGAATTTGGGCATTGTTTCTACTACAGTGAAAGCCTGATCTGTGTTTTCTCCTTTCACACCTACTGCACCGGGAGTTGAATCTTCCTGTGGACCGTATCCCACTACAACTACTTCGTCCAGATCAGACTGCTTGATCTCTTCCGCTTTGGGGGTGGGGGGATCGGATAGTCTGAAAGCAACGGGAACTGTAAATCTTACATTTACTGCTTCCCCTCTTTGTTTTCCAGGTTGCCATTTAGGCATGGCAGCAATGACACGCATGGCTTCTTTGTCGAGATACGGATTGACACTTCGTTCTACTTTTGTGTCAGCTATACTTCCGTCCTTTTTAACAGTAAAGCTTACAATTACACGTCCTTGTGCACCGATTGCATGTGCTTCAGCCGGATATTTGACATTTTTAGACAAGTAATCCATCAATGCCTTCATCCCTCCCGGAAAATCCGGCATTTCTTCTACAACCTGAAAGACAACTGAATCCGGTACACTCTTGATTTGTGTTTCCGTTACTTCCTTTCCTTTTGTACCTTGCGGAAGGCTGATTTCTTGAATTTCTCTTGTAGAAAGTTCGGGAATATTTGTGGTTTCAGCTTGCATGGCAACTTCTTCCGTTACTTGTCCCATCATTTCTTTTGCAAATTTTTCAGTAGTACGTGCTACCATTTCGATGTTACTGACAATCATCAAGATGCCAGCTAAGGGAAGAAACATCAGATATTTGGTTCTTCCTATTTCTTTCGTTCTTCGTTTATTCATCATTTTAATACGATTTTTGAGTGGTAAAACATTGAAACTATTTGATAAATTTGCTGCAGCCTTGTGATGTGCCAGTCCCAATAAGTGGTACTGGTATGATTTACTATCATGTCCCGTTTCTAATACACGATGGTCTGCCATGTATTCGAGGTTTCCTCTGACCTCCCGTTTCATTAACCAGATAAATGGGTTGAACCAGCAGAATATACACATTATTTCGCTGAAAAGCACATCCACCGAGTGGTATTGTCGGGCATGGGTCTCTTCATGCGTAATGATTTCACTGATTTCAGATTCCGTATGTGATTGCGGGTGTATGAATATCCAGTGGAAGAAAGAAAAAGGACCTGTTTCTTTTTTTAATAGATGTACGCGTACTCCTTGTATATTGCTTTTTGAGCATTGGAAATGCAATCGGATGATGCTACCCAGTTGTACGAAGAAACGTGCGGTAAGTAATAACATTCCGCTCCAATAAATAATTTTAGCGAACTGCGTGATAACCTCTTGCCAATTTATGACAGTCGCTTGTGTAGGAGTCACAACTTGCTCCGGAAGCAGGATGGTTGCATAAAGATCTGCCATTGCCACCATTGGTTCGTGAGCTTTTATCCATCCCTGAATATTCAGTAAAGGATAAAGCATGGAGATGGCAAAGAAACATAGCAAAGCCATCCTACGCCAATGGAAGAAGGTGTCTTTATGGAAAAACAACCGATAGAATGCATAGAACAGAGCTATCGCTACATTTATCTTTAGAAAATAAGCTAGTTCCGGAGTCATGGTGATGAATGTTTTCTATTAATTTTCTTTTCCTTTTTCAATGAGTTCGATAATATCTTTGAGATCATCGGTCGAAATTTTCTGGTCTTTGGCAAAGAAAGAAACCATTTCTTTGTAAGAGTTCTCAAAGTAGTTACGAACTACGCCACTCATAAAATGGCGTTTATATTCATTTTCGCGAATGGCAGGAGTATATTGGTAGGTATTACCCACACGTTTCGGTGTGACATATCCTTTCCGCTCGAGGTTCTTTACGATAGATGCTACTGTGGTATAAGGAGGTGCCGGTTGCGTATACTTTGCAACAATGTCTTTTACGAAACAGCATTGTAACTCCCAAATGTAGATCATTACTTCTTCTTCTTGTATAGTTAACTTTTCC
>ERZ773259.1494-NODE-1494-length-18968-cov-5.555914_pt1 | contig 18968 bp, 14 predicted proteins | sample MGYA00511961_ERZ773259 | MGnify/ENA primary metagenome ERZ773259 (study PRJEB29015, sample SAMEA2737775) | human gut metagenome | biome: human gut; feature: human-associated habitat; material: faeces | place: China | collected 2012 ...
CATCAGCATGTTGCGCGTGCCCTTGGCCGCACCGGCAGTCGCTTCGCCGAGCGCGGCGCAGTTCGCGTCGTTATCCAGATGCACCGGACAGCCGAACTCAGGCAAAAACGCATCCGCAAAGCTGACGTTATTCAGACCCAGATTGGTGCCGAACCGCAGGGTGCAGGTCGCCTTGTCAAACGAGCCGGGCACACCGATGCCGATTGTCGTTACGTCCTCTACCGCGCAGCCATGCGCCCTGCACAGCGAGAGCGCCAGCGCTTTCATATCCGCTTTCAGGCCGGCTGCGTTGCCGGTCTGGGTCGGAAGGCTGTCCCTCAGCAGCAGCGTGCCATCCTCTGCGCAGAGCGCCGCCTTAACGGTCGTGCCGCCCAGATCAATACCGATGCGATACATGAAAACGCTCCTCTCCGAAAACGGGAGCGGTCAGCCGCTCCCGTTGGTCTGTTTTTTTCGACAGCTTACTTATTCCGGCGATAGCCGTCCTGCAAATGGGTCACGAAAGAGCTGTTGACGCTGACGGTGCGCCCCGTCTCCGAGGACTTGATGCAGCCGAAAATGGTCCGCATGGTGGTCAGCGCCTCCCGCCCGGAGACCTCCGGCTCCCGATCATGCTCCAGTGCGTCGATGAACTCGTCGATGACGCCGGAGCGGGTCTGGTGCTCGAACTGATAGGCGGTGATGGTGTTGTTCAGATCCCGCACCTCGATGGGGGCGGTGAGACTGTTGTAGATCCGCATGACGCCACGGGTGCCGAACAGGCAGGTGGAGTTGCTCTCCTGACCGTATACCGTCCAACTGGCGGCCATGGTGCCGGCAGAGCCGCCGTTCATCCGCAGGATGCATAGGGCGTTGTCGTCCACGCCGATGAGGTGATCCTCCCGGTCGTGCTTGTTGAGGGTCAGGATCTTGGCGGTGGTTTCGATGACCGTCTGTCCCGTCAGATACTGCATCAGATCGATCTTGTGGATACCCAGATCCGACAGAGCGCCCATAACGGCCTTTTTCTTGTCGAAGAACCAGTTGCCCTCCATGGACCAGCCCTCCGGCCCGGAGGTTCCAAGCCCCGTACGGAAGGTGATGACGTCACCGATGACCCCCTGCTCCAGCAGCTCCTTGGCCCGGCGATGCACCGGATCGAAGCGCATATTGTGGCCGATCATCAGATGCCGGTTGTTGAACTCCGCCGCCGCCACCATGGACTCGCACTCCGCCAGCGTTACGGCCATGGGCTTCTCGCACAGCACGTGCTTCCCGGCGTAGAGAGCCGCCGTGGTCATCTCCGCATGGCTGCGGTTCTCCACACACACGGATACGGCGTCGATCTCCGGATCCTTCAGCAGGTCGAAGTAGGAGTCGTAGACCTTTCCGCCGTATTGGGCGGCCACCTCGTGAGCCCGCTGGCTGTTCTTGTCATAGTAGGCCACCAGCTGTGCGTTGGGGTTGGTGGCATATTCCGGCAGATGGCGCACCTGGGCGATCTTGCCGCAGCCGATGACAGCAACTCGTATCATACCGTTCGCTCCTTTCGCAAAATGCCTGTTGTCGCCCCTATTATAGCAAATCTGCCTGCGGGATGGAATCCCCTTTTTATAGAAAATTTCACCCCGGATGCAGACCGTCCCGCTGTCTGCTTTCAGCCGCCGCATGGCCCGCAGGTTCTCAGTGCGGGACTCGGCTCTCCTCGGCAAAAAGTCTCTTTTCCCGAAATAAGTTTCCAGGTTTACGCATAAAATAACAGCCTGCAACCTCCGCAAATGGCTTATCTACTGGGTTTTGCACAGTTTCCACAGACTTTTCCACATCGTTATGTCAACACAAAAACCCTCCAAAAAGAGTGGAAATTGTCGATGCAGCGGTGGCCCTCCGGCGGAGTGGTTTTGGGAGGTTACTTTGTGTCTTCCTGACACGGCGGTGAGGGCCGAATAAGCGAAAAAAACACCACCCTTCGGGTGGTGTTTTTGGAGCGGGCGACGAGGCTCGAACTCGCTACCTCGACCTTGGCAAGGTCGCGCTCTACCAGATGAGCTACGCCCGCAAACGCAAGATTGATTATACCTGCGTTTTTCGGATTTGTCAAGCGCTAATTTGTATTTTTTGTATTTTGTTCTGCACCCTCTGCGCTCCCTGCGCCACTCAGCAGCACCTCAATGATGCCGGCGTTCCCCGAATCCGGGTAGAAATTCACCGTCCACGGCTCCTTGCTTTCCGGCTCCACCTCGGCCTGTATCTGCGTCACCTGTGTGCGGACCTCCTCCGCCTGATGGTCGAAGTAGCCCACCTGCACCACCAGCTCCGCAGCGTGGTTCCGTGCGGCCTCCCGCAGCAGATCCCCCAGAGCGGAGGTGCTGGTGATATGCACAATGCCCGCCACCTGAGCCGCCGTGCGGCGATAGCCGACGGTCAGCTGGATGGCGTCATAGTTCCGAGGTGTCTCGTCCACCGTATAGGTCAGGTACTCCACGGCGTAGGCTCCCAGCGGCGTCTCCTTCTGCACCTCCAGACACGCCCGCTCCGCCGCCTGCGGGGCGGGAAGCCCGCTGTCGTCGGGGTAGAGCCAGATGGTTCCCTCCTTGGCCCCGCCGCTGATCAGCACCAGCAGGGCATTCACCAGATCCTGATAGCTCTCCGCCCGGAGGACGGATCGGTCCTCGCTCTCGTAGTAGCTGGAGCTGTGGGGCTCGGTGACGCTGTAATCCCGGTTCAGCAGGGAGCCGCAGCCGGTAAGGGGCAGCATCAGCAGGGCCGCCGCCAGCGCCCATACACGTTTTCTCATGGCCGCACCTTACAGTCCGCCCGGCGCATATACGCCGAAGCCCTCGCCCAGTATCTCGTGGGCGTCGCAGACGATGACAAAGGCGTCTGGGTCGATCTCCTGCACCGCCCGCTTCACGGGGATGATCTGTGTCCGGGCGCAGGCGCACAGGATCACCTGCTTGTCCTTGCCGCTGTAAGCGCCCTTGCCCTGCAAAAGTGTCACACCACGGTCCAGCTCCAGCAGGCGGCGGGTCAGCTCCTCATGGCGGTCGCTGATGATATAGGCCACCTTGGCGGCATTGGGGCCGTAGACCACCTTGTCGATGGACACGGAGATCAGAGACAGGGAGATCATGCCGTACAGCGCACGGGTCAGATCCCGGAAGATCAGGGCGTACGTCACCGTCACCAGAATGTCGATGGCAAGACACAGGGTACCGATGCTGAGGCTCTCCAGCTTCAGCTTCAGCAGCCGGGCCGCCAGCTCCGTGCCGCCGGTGGTGGCCCCCTCCCGCAGCATGATGCCGCAGGAGACGCCGATGATGACGCCGCCGTACAGACAGGCCAGAATGGGCTCCATAGGCTTGAAGGTATGCACCGCCGCCAGACCGTCGATCATCAGAGAGCTGACGGCCGTGGCATAGACGGAGGAGAACAGGAAATCCTTGCCGATGAACCGCCAGCCCAGCACGAACAGCGGCACGTTGAGGATAATGACGATGGTGCCGATGGGCAGGCCCGGCAGCAGGTAGTTGATGATCTGCCCCAGACCGGTGAAGCCGCCCACGCTGATGTGGTTGGGGTCAAACATCCAGTTGAACCCCACGGCATACAGGGCGCAGGACGCCGTGATGATGAGATACTGCGTCAGGACGTTCCGTTTCATAGGCTCCTCCTTTTTTCTTACAGCAGGGTCAGCTGCTCCTCGCCCCGGTCCTCCGGCCGCAGGAGAGCGCCGGTACCGGGGATGCTGCGGGCCCGATAGCGGGGGAGATTCACGATACCGGACTCCTCCGGTGCGCAGACTCGTTGCAGCTGGTATTTTGGCTTCAGGGTCATGACCGCCACGCCCTGTGTGGAGCGGGTGGCCTTGGGCAGCAGCAGGGACGTGTGGAAGATCAGCGCCCTGGGCTCCGTGGACAGCAGCACCAGCTCCCGATCCTCCGCCAGCGGCAGGATGGCCACCAGCCTGCTCTTGTCGGAGTAGGCCCCGGTGAGCTTGCGGCGGTTGGAAACGGTGGCATAGGCCTTCATCTCCACACGGGCGGCCTTGCCGTTTTCAAAGAAGAACAGCAGGTGGCCGGAGTAGTCGGCGGTGACACAGGCCCACACGAAGCCCTCGCCGGGATCCATGCCCAGCTTGGTGGGCAAAAAGTCGCCCAGCAGGCTGGCCTTGGAGTCGTCGAAGTCGCTCAGGCGGGCCTTGTAGCACTGCTGCCGGTCGGTAAAGACCAGCAGCTCGTCCCGGTTGGAGGCCTCCCACTGGAGCCAGGGGCCGTCCCCCTCCTTGTACTTCTGCTCCCCGCTCATGCGCAGGGACTGGGGGGTGATCTTCTTGAAGTAGCCCTCCCTGGAGCAGAACACGTGCACCGGGTAGTCCGGCGTCTCGTCCTCCGCGTCCTCCGCGGCGGCGGTCTGGTACTCGTAGACGATCTCCGTCCGCCGGGGGACGGCGTACTTCTTCTGCACCGCCTGGAGCTCGGCCACGATGAGCTTCTTGATGCGGCCGGGGTTGTTCACGATGTCCTGGAGGTCGGCGATCTCCTCCTCCAGCCCGGCCACCTCCTCAATGCGCTTGAGGATGTACTCCTTGTTGATGTTGCGCAGCTTGATGTCGGCCACGTACTCGGCCTGCACGTCGTCGATGCCGAAGCCGATCATCAGGTTGGGCACCACCTGGTCGTCCTCCTCGGTCTCCCGGATGATTTTGATGGCCCGGTCGATGTCCAGCAGGATCTTTTTCAGGCCGCGGAGCAGGTGTAGCTTGTCCTGCTTCTTCTTCATCACGAAGTAGGTGCGCCGCCGCACCCCCTCCATGCGCCAGCCCGTCCACTCGTCCAGAATCTCCCGCACCCCCATCACCCGGGGCATACCCGCAATGAGGATGTTGAAGTTGCAGGAGAAGGAGTCTTGGAGGGTGGTGGAGCGGAAGAGCTTGGCCATCAGCTTGTCCGGATCGGCCCCCCGCTTGAGATCGATGGTGATCTTGAGGCCGTTCAGGTCGGTCTCGTCCCGCATGTCGGCGATCTCCCGGATCTTGCCCCCCTTCACCAGCTCGGCCACCTTGTCCATGATGGCCTCCACCGTGGTGGTGTAGGGGATCTCGTAGATCTCGATGAGGTTTTCGCCCTTGAGGTAGCGCCACTTGGCCCGCACCTGGAAGGAGCCGCGGCCCGTCTCATAGATCTGCCGCAGAGCCCCCTCGTCGTAGAGCAGCTCGCCGCCGGTGGGGAAGTCGGGGGCCTTCAGGTGGTCCAGCAGGTTCACCTGGGGGTTCTTCAGAAAGGCCACCGTGGCGTCGCACACCTCGCCCAGGTTGAAGCCGCACAGGTTGCTGGCCATGCCCACCGCGATGCCCTGGTTGGCGCTCACCAGCACATTGGGGAAGGTGGTGGGCAGCAGGGCGGGCTCCTTCAGCTTGCCATCATAGTTGTCCACGAAGTCCACTGTGTCCTGATCAATGTCCCGGAACAGCTCGCCGCAGATGGTGTCCAGCTTGACTTCGGTGTACCGGCTGGCCGCCCAGGCCATATCCCGGGAGTACACCTTACCAAAGTTGCCCTTGCTGTCCACAAAGGGATGGAGCAGCGCGCCATAGCCCCGGGACAGGCGGACCATGGTATCATAGATGGCCGCATCTCCGTGGGGGTTGAGCTTCATGGTGGCCCCCACCACGTTGGCCGACTTGGTCCGCGCCTTGGTCAGCAGCCCCATGTCGTACATGGTGTACAGCAGCTTCCGGTGGGAGGGCTTGAAGCCGTCGATCTCCGGGATGGCCCGGGAGACGATGACCGACATGGCGTAGGGCATATAGTTGACTTCCAGCGTCTCAGTAATGGGCTGCTCCAGCACCTCGGCGTGGAGGCCCATCACGTTGGGATGATTCGTTTTTTTCGCCCCCTCCGCGGGGGTTTTCTTCTTTGCCATTTTTGTCCGTCCTTATTGTATGCCCCATTTCAGGGGATTTTCTTGGAGATCTTTGCGGATCCATGCTGTGGCTGCAACAGCCGCACCGGGCCCTGCGGCCCAAAAGCTGTCTTGCGTGTCTTACGAAATATCCGCCAGCTCCAGATACTTATATCCATTATCCGCGATGTGGCTCTTGCGGCCCTGGAGGTCGTCTCCCAGCAGCAGGTCGAAGAAATAGGCAGTGCGCTCCACATCCTCGGGCATGACCTTGATGAGGCGGCGCGTTTCGGGGTTCATCGTCGTGAGCCACATCATCTCCGGCTCGTTCTCGCCGAGGCCCTTCGAGCGCGCGACGGAAATCTTCTTTCCCTCGAGCGTTTTCAGAATGTCGGCCTTCTCCGTCTCGTTGTAGGCAAACCACGTCTTGTCCTTGCAGGTGATCTCGAACAGCGGTGTCTCCGCGATATAGACATAGCCCTCGCGGATGAGCGTGGGCACGAGACGGTAGAGCATCGTGAGCACGAGCGTGCGGATCTGGAAGCCGTCGTAATCGGCATCGGTGCAGATGACGATCTTGTTCCAGCGCAGGCTGCCGAGGTCAAAGGCCGTCAGGTCCTTGACGTGCTTGTCGCGCACCTCGACGCCGCAGCCCATGACGCGCAGCAGGTCCGTGATGATCTCACTCTTGAAGATGCGGGCGTAATCCGCCTTCAGGCAGTTGAGAATCTTGCCACGGATGGGCATGATGCCCTGAAATTCCGCGTCGCGCGAGAGCTTGACCGAGCCCATGGCGGAATCGCCCTCGACGATATACAGCTCGCGGCGGCTGGCGTCGCGGCTGCGGCAGTCGACGAATTTCTGCACGCGGTTGGCGATGTCGAGATTGCCGGAGAGCTTCTTTTTGACCGTGATGCGGGCGCGCTCGGCCGTCTCGCGGCTGCGCTTGTTGATGAGCACCTGCTCGGCGATACGGTCGGCCTCCTGCTTGTTCTCAAGGAAATAGACCTGCAGGCGGCTGCGGAAGAACTCCGTCATGGCCTCCTGAATGAAGCGGTTGTTGATGGACTTCTTCGTCTGGTTCTCATAGGACGTCTGCGTAGAGAAGCAGTTCGTCACGAGCACAAGGCAGTCCGCCACATCCTGAAACGTGATCTTCGATTCGTTCTTCGCATATTTGCCGTTCTGCTTGAGATAGGCGTCGATGGCGGAGACGAACCCGCTGCGCGCGGCCTTGTCCGGCGCGCCGCCGTGCTCGAGCCACGAGGAGTTGTGATAGTATTCCAGACGGCTCAGATTGCGCGAGAAGCACAGCGCCGCCGTGATCTTTACCTTATATTCCGGCTTGTCCGCCCGGTCGCGGCCGCGCCGCTCCGTCTCCCAGTACTGCGGCATGGTGAAGGCATTGCCGTCCGTCAGCTCCGTGATGTAGTCGAGGATGCCGTGCTCATAGCAGAACTCCGTCGTCTCGAACTTGCTGCCGGCCTGATTGCGGAAGCGGAACGTCACGCCCGCGTTGACGACGGCCTGCCGCTTGAGCGTGTCAAGATAATACTCCACGGGGATGTCGATGTCCGTGAAGACCTCGAGGTCCGGCTTCCAGTGGAACAGCGAGCCGGTCTTTTTGCGGTCGGCGGGCTTTTTCTCCATCTGGCCGTCGATCTCGCCCTTTTTGAAGTGCAGGTGATATTCGAAGCCGTCGCGGAAGACCCGCGCATTGAAATACTCCGAGGCATACTGCGTGGCGCAGGTGCCGAGGCCGTTCAGGCCAAGGCTGTATTCATAGTTTTCGCTGGCGTTGTTGTTGTATTTGCCGCCCGCGTACATCTCGCAGAAGACCAACTCCCAGTTGTAGCGCTGCTCCTTCTCGTTCCAGTCCACAGGGCAGCCGCGGCCGAAGTCCTCGACCTCGATGCTGCGGTCGGCGTAGCGCGTGACGATGATGAGCTTGCCATAGCCCTCGCGCGCCTCGTCAATGGCGTTCGACAGGATTTCAAACACGGCGTGTTCGCAGCCGTCCAGCCCGTCGGAGCCAAAAATGACCGCGGGGCGCTTGCGAACGCGCTCCGCGCCTTTGAGCGTGGTAATGCTCTCGTTGCCGTATGCTTGCTTTTTGGCCATAATGTCCCTCGCTCTGCATGGTTTCATGATCGTGATAATAAATATAGTATATCCCGGCGGCTGCAAAATGTCAAGAAATCTGCGAAGGGCCGGACTCGCGGAATTTATTATGGATATCATTCCTGTAGCGGCTCTCACTGCGCAGCCGGTGTGTCCGTTTTTATCGACAGCCTGTACGAATCGCAAGCGCAGCGCCGGGCCCGGCTGTCCGCTCCCCTGCAATTACAATGTTCCGCGAAAAAACGCCTTGTATTTTCCCCTCATTTCCGGTACAATAGGAAAAAATCAAGTCATACGTTATAAAGATAGAGAGGTCGATTTCCATGAAACACAATCGCGGCGGGATCCTGATCGCCGTTCTGCTGCTGGTCATCGCAGTCGCCGTAGCCGGTATCGTCTATTACGTCCTGCGTATCACGCAGACAGGCCCGGCCACGGCCACCGGCGGCGTGGAGCCGACGGAGCCTTCCTCCTCCGCCGCGCCGACCGACGCTCCGGAGACGGATGCGCCGACCGAAACGGAGGCCCCGACGGAGACCACTTCGCCCGAGGAGCTGGCCGCGCAGGAGATCCTGGACGGCATGACCCTCGACGAGAAGCTCTGCCAGCTCTTCGTCGTCACGCCGGACGCACTGACGGGCCTCTCCCCCGCCACGGCGGCAGGGGACGCCACGCGCGAGGCGCTGGCGCGCACGCCCGTCGGCGGGCTGGTGTATTTCGCGCAGAACATCGTATCGGCAGAGCAGGTCACGCAGATGCTGCAGACCACGCAGAGCTACAGCAAGATCCCGCTGCTGCTGGGCGTGGATGAGGAGGGCGGGCGCGTGTCGCGCCTGAGCGGCGTCGGCCTGACGGATGTACTGGACCCGATGGCGACCTACGGCGCGGCCGGAGACACGGCCGCCGTTGAGGACATGGGCAAGAAGCTGGGCGGTCAGGTGAAGGGAGCAGGCTTCAACGTGGACTTTGCACCGGTGGCAGACATCGTGACGAATCCGAACAACACGGAGATCGGCGACCGCTCGTTCAGCAGCGACCCCGCCGTCGCCTCCGATATGGTCGCCGCCATGACGCGCGGCCTGCAGGAGGGCGGCGTGCTGGCCTGCCTGAAGCACTTCCCCGGCCACGGCAGCACGGAGGCGGACTCCCATCTCGGCACGTCCGTCACGGACCGCACGCTGGACGAGCTGCGCGAGGCGGAGCTGCTGCCCTTCCGCGCCGGGATCGAGGCGGGCGCGGGCATGATCATGGTCTCGCATATGTCCGCCCCGGCCGTCACGGGCGACAACACGCCCTGCGACCTCTCCCCCGCCGTTGTGACGGACCTGCTGCGCACGGAGCTGGGCTATGACGGCGTCGTCATCACAGATGCGCACAACATGGGCGCCATCACGGCGAACTATACACCCGGCGAGGCAGCCCTGCTTGCCATCGAGGCCGGCTGCGACCTCATCCTGATGCCGGACGACCTCGACGCCGCCCTGCAGGCCCTGCGCGATGCCGCCGCAGACGGCACGCTGACCGAGGCCCGCATCGACGAGAGCGTCCTGCGCATCCTGACGCTGAAGGCAAAGGCAGGACTGCTTGGATAATCCGCTGTAATTGCAGGGACAGGGCAGCGTAAGGACGCGCCTTCCTCCCGTGTCATTGCGAGGAGGGCGTAAGCCCGACGTGGCAATCTCAAGCAGGCACTTACGAATCCGCCGGGGCCTTCCTGTGTTCCAGCCAGTCCTGCGAGATTGCCACGGCCCCGTTGGGGCCTCGCAATGACAAGTCAGGAAGCCTGCCGCTGAACGTACAAAAAGCGCCGCGGGTGCGGCGCTCAGACTGTCGGAAAAGCCTCGCAGAGTTTGCGCTCGCAAGCGCAAAGAAAGTGGGAATCATTTTCTCCGGCGGCGTGTACGTCGGAGAAAATACCGCTCGGCTCGCAAACGTGCGAAGGGTGCGCCGCAGGCGTGCCCTTCGTGCGCTGCAGCGAGCCGCAGCCTTTTCAAACGAGAGCCCAGTGAAACGGGTCTCGTTTGAGAGCGTGTCGAAAAGGCTTTTTCGACACGCTCAAGCGCCGCGGGTGCGGCGCTGCCCAGATCAGAACGTCATGGGGCGCTGCGGCCGCAGCGCCCCGCCCCATGGGGGTATCTTTCGTACCGTCCGCGGCAGTTTTACGCCGCGCGGCGCACTTGACACAGGCTATGGATTCCACTTTCTCTTCGAATTGGCCGTTCGAAGTGCATTGGCCCGATGCCGGAAAATGTTCCAGGACTGTGTCCGCTTTCAGTATGCCCCGGCGCGGCAGAACAATGCACGCCGCGTTGGTTCATTTTTTCGCATTTCAGGAGGAATTTTCCATGACGCAGGTTTTATCCGTTGCACTTTCCGTCGCCGCCGTGTTTCTGCTCGTGCGGCTGCTGTCCACGCCGCTGCGCTGGTTCTGGAAGCTGTGCATCAACACGCTCTGCGGCGCGGTCCTGCTCGGCCTTGTCAATTTACTCGCGCCCCTGACCGGGCTCTATATTGCCGTCACCGCGCCCGCGGCCTGCATCGTCGGCTTTTTCGGCCTGCCCGGCTTTGCAGCCGTCGTGCTGATGCAGCTGTTTCTGTGAGCCGCGCTGGTGCGGCGTCACGCCCCACTGCGGCAGCGGCAGGCGCTGCATCGCGCCGAATACACGCGCTTTGAGGTCGGGATACGTCTTCGACAGCACGGCGACGAGCTCCTTGATCTCCTGCCGCTTCGTGTGCTTGTCGGCCGGGCACGGGTTGTGTACCACGGGAAGCTCATGCTCCGCCGCGAACGTGCGCACCATGCCCTCCGTCAGATAGAGCATGGGCCGGATCTGCGTCACGCCGGTCCGGTCGAGGTACGTCACCGGCTCGAAGCAGCCGATCCGTCCCTCGAACAGCAGGCTCATCAGGAACGTCTCGACGGCGTCGTCATAGTGGTGGCCGAGCGCCACCTTGGAAAAGCCCTGCTCCAGCAGCGCCTGATTCAGCGCCCCGCGGCGCATCTTGGCGCACAGCGAGCAGGGATTATTTTCCTTCCGGTGCTCGAAGATGATCGGCCCGATCTCCGTCTCCACGCGGGAATACGGCACGCCGAGGCGCTCACACAGGCGTGCGACCGGCGAGAAATCCATGCCGCCGAGGCCCATGTCGATCGTGATGGCCGTGAGGTCATAGGAATAGGGCACATATTCCCGCAGCGCAGCCAGAAGCGTCAGCAGCGTCAGCGAATCCTTGCCGCCGGACACGCCGACGGCGATGCGGTCGCCCGGCTCGATCATCCGGTAATCCTCGATGCAGCGGCGCACGAGTCCCATCATTCTTTGCATGCGAATTCCTCCGTTTTTTCGAAAAATTGCCCCTTGAGCATTTGCGAGTATCCGGGAGAAAAACGGAGCATCCGAGAGTTCTTCCGGAGAAAAATGAAATTTCCGAATTTTGTGCTTGACAGCCGGTTTTTCCTGTGGTATAAAGAATAGGCTGTGCACGGGAATATTGTACGCGTGCAGCCCGGTTTTGTCAAAATATTTATTTTCAATATACGGAGGAACTCACTCATGTCCACGACACTGGTCAGAAAAGAGGACGTTCAGCGCAAGTGGTACGTCCTGGACGCAGCGGACAAGCCCCTGGGCCGTACCGCCGTCATCGCCGCCAACCTGCTGCGCGGCAAGCTGAAGCCCGATTTCACCCCGAACGTTGACTGCGGCGACTACGTCATCATCGTCAACGTCGAGAAGGCTGTTCTCACCGGCCGCAAGCTGGAGGAGAAGTATTATCGCCGTCATTCCGGCTGGATCGGCGGTCTGAAGGAAACGAAGTACAAGACCCTCATGGCCGAGCGTCCCGAGTTCGCCATGGAGCTGGCCGTCAAGGGCATGCTCCCGAAGAACACCATCGGCAGAACTGCCATGACTCGTCTGAAGCTGTTCAAGGGTCCGGAGCACATCCATGCTGCCCAGAAGCCCGAAGCCTGGACGCAGGACTAATCAGGAGGTAAAAGACGATGTACGAGAGCAAGAAACAGTATCATTACGGCACCGGCCGCCGCAAGTCCTCTATCGCCCGTGTCCGCGTTTATGAGAACGGCACCGGTTCCATTATTATCAACGGCCGCGAGATCGACGACTACTTCGGTCTCGACACCCTGAAGCTGATCGTCCGTCAGCCGCTGGTCACCACCGACCTGCTCGGCAAGGTGGACGTGGTCTGCACCGTCCAGGGCGGCGGCGTCACCGGCCAGGCCGGTGCCATCCGTCACGGCATCTCCCGCGCGCTGCTGGGCCTGAACGCCGAGTACCGCGCCGCTCTGAAGGCCGCCGGTTTCCTGACCCGCGACCCGAGAATGAAGGAACGCAAGAAGTACGGTCTCAAGGCCGCCCGCCGCGCACCTCAGTTCTCCAAGCGCTGATCGAGATTTCAAAATGCCCAAAAACCCTGGAAACTCAACGGTTTCCGGGGTTTTTCTTTTTGTCCTGTTCTGGCTCAACCTGACCCAACCAAATCGTTTTTACCGGGGACAACTCGGGGACAACTCCCCTTTTTTCGTCTTTATGGGACAACTTCGGGGACAACCACGGGAACAACTTTTAGGCATTTTGGGGTAACAATATCGGCGCTTATCCTGCCTATCTCTTTCATTTGAAACGCTTTGTCACAACGTGAAGTAAAGAAAACCGAATAAAACCATCTTGTAGCCCTTGTGGAATCACCTAAGATTTCACAAGGGCTTTTTTGTTTTGTCCGAAAAAATTTTTTTGAAGGGCACCCATAAAAACACCCCCTCTAATTCCTTACTTAGTGAAGGGGCTCTTCAAAAACTAACAGAGGTGCCGCTTCATGATCTTTGAAAATTAAATAAACAGGTCATCAAGTACCTTAATCAAACTGATGAGCCGAGCAGCATGTACGCTCCTGCGAGAATCCAGTGTTGTAAATATCGGGTTGCTCCTGATATGGCCATGACAGGTTTGAGGACAATGATACTTCCCTACGGGGCTGGCGGAGAACCCGGCAGAGGTGAGACTCCTATGAGATTGTGAAGCACACAGTCGCTTGATGACTTCCTATAGCGCAGAGGGCGTTGAGAACAAATACTGCGCTTTTACATGATCCAGAGCTTAGCTTAATGGGTCGTGAATTCCAAGAAAGGAGGAAAACGCATGGAAAACTGTAAGGTGATCGCTATCACGAACCAGAAAGGCGGCGTCGGCAAAACGACTACTACAGTCAATCTCGGCGTGGGCCTTGCAAACACCGGTAATAAGGTTTTGCTGATTGACGCTGACCCGCAAGGGAGCCTCACGGTGAGCCTCGGTGTAAAGAACCCTGACGAGTTGGATGTGTCGCTATCTACGCTTATGCAATCGGTTATAGAAGATGAACAGCCTCCCGGCAACGCGATTATCGCCCACAATGAAGGCGTTGATCTGCTTCCTTCCAACATTGAACTGTCCGGCATGGAAACGGGCCTGTTTAATGTTATGAGCCGTGAGTACGTTCTGAAATCCTGTATCGAGGGTATGAAAAAGAACTACGACTATATCCTTATCGACTGTATGCCTTCTCTGGGAATGATGACGGTCAATGCGCTTGCTGCGGCAGACAGTGTGATTATTCCATCTCAGCCGAACTTCCTGTCAACCAAAGGTCTTAACTTGCTTCTGCGCTCGATTGCGAAAATCAAGCGGCAGATCAATCCGAGACTGAGGATCGACGGCATTCTGCTGACGATGGTAGATAACCGCACCAACAATGCAAAGTCGATTATCACATCGCTCCGTTCTTCAGTAGGAGAAAACATCCGCGTGTTCGAGTCTGAAATTCCCTTTTCGGTAAGAGCAGCGGAGTGCAGTCTTTCCGGAGAAAGCATCTTCTCCCACGACAAGAACGGGAAAGTAGCAGCAGCGTATGAGGCACTCACGAAGGAGGTGACAGAGATTGAAGAACGTGCAAAAAATCGACCTGGGCCTGACTGGATACGATGAGTTGTTCGCAAATGACGAGGAACGCAAGGTAAACAAGCTCCCTCGCATTTTCGATATTCCCATCTCGGAGATTGATGATTTTCCCGACCATCCCTTCAAGGTGAAAATTGATGAGGATATGGACCAGCTTGTTCAGAGTATCAAAGAGCGCGGGATCATCACCCCTGTCACACTTCGCCCGAAGGAAGACGGACGCTACGAGATTGTATCTGGTCATCGCCGGAAAAAGGCTTGTGGGCTTGCAGGACTGGACACCGTTAAGGCAGAAGTCCGCGAGATGAGCCGCGACGAGGCCATTATCTTGATGGTTGAATCCAACCTACAGCGTTCCACCATCCTTCCGAGCGAAAAGGCATTTTCGTACAAGATGCGTCTTGAAGCCATGAACAGGCAGGGACAGCGCACAGACCTAACTTCGACACCAGTGGTGTCAAAGTCTCGTTCAAACGAGGAATTGGGAAGTGAGCATGGGGAAAGCCGTGAGCAAGTAAGACGATATATTCGACTAACAGAGCTTGTTCCTCGTCTGCTTGACCTTGTTGACGAGGGACGTATCGCGTTCAGACCGGCAGTTGAATTGTCCTACCTCAAAAAGGAGGAGCAGGAAGACTTGCTGGAGGAAATCTCCTATGCTGACGCGACGCCATCCCTTGCCCAGGCAATCAAGATGAAGAGATTCTCCCAGGAAGATAAGCTCTCCAATGAGGTCATTGAGTCCATCATGAGTGAAGAGAAGCCAAACCAAAAGGAGAAGATCCGCATTAAGTATGAAGATGCGAGACGGTTCATTCCTGACAGCGTTCCGTACAACAAAACCGGTGAGTATATTATGAAAGCGCTTGAGTATTATCACCGGGTACAGGAACGTCAGAAAGACCGAGGTGAAGCAAGATAACCCTTACGCCAAGGGAGTGGTGTACCCTTTGGGAGAAGCTTTGCTGTTTCCCCCTCTCACACTCTCCCCCTGTTTCACCAGCTTACCAGCTCAAAGGAAGAAGAGTAAGGAGATAGGCATACCTTTGCCTTACAAAACGGATGACCGTACAATGATGGTGAGAAAAATCAAGGAGGCGATCCTATGAGAAAGTCACTTATCATCACGGTTGTCATTGTCCTGCTGTGTTTATGCGGATGCGAAGCCGTTGTAACGGTTCCAGAGAGTCCTGAACCGACTAAAGCAAGCGAAATGCTGCTGACAACGACTGCCGCAGAAGAAAGCACAGGTAAGCTGGAAGCAACCACCACATCAAGCGTTGAAATAGATGTACCTGAAAAGAACGAAGAAGAATCAGGAACCCCGACAGAAGATGTTGTCTCTGTGGACAATAAAGCTGACCTGGCAGAGAAGAATGGCCTGGTAAGTTCAGAAAGCACTGTCCCTTCTTTTGAGGAAGTAAAAGCGGATAAGCCTTCGGAGCAAACCGAGACTCAACTGTCAGCACCGAGTGAACCACCCAGGGAAACGGAACAGTCCAAGCCTACAGAGCAGCCGGTTGCCACTGAACCCGATGAAGCACCGGCAGAACCTCCGGCACCTACGGAGCCAACTGCGATAACCGAACCACCGATCCCTTCTGAGACAGAACCACCGGTGGAGACACAGCCAAAGACCGCATACGATTATGAGTTTGATATCAATGCGATCCGTTCTGACTGCATTGCTATCGGTCAGGGTATGGGCTACACGCTGAATACCTCGCTGTCTCCGCAGAATGCGACATGGTGGAACCCGATAACAGCATCGGAGTCCAATCAAGGAAGCGGACTGCGGTCCAGGCTGGAACAGTATATTTGCTTCCACACCGTAGAAAACCTCAGTGCCTATGGTCTCGATGAGATCACGGAGTTCAACATCTGCTGCGAATCAATCGGCGGCGGCTCTTACGTCATCTACTTTGTATTCGCATAACATCAAAACACAACAACAAGGACGAAGTCCTCTGCTGAAATAGCGGAGGGCTTTTTCTTTATCAAAAAAATGAAAGGATGAAAAGTCGATATGAATGGTATTACCAAATCCAAGAGCACGAAGCTGCTCTCGGCACTTCTTGCTGTCCTCATGATCGTCGCAATGCTTCCTACAACGGCGTTTGCATGGTCTGTCGAGGAAGGCACGAAGTGTACCTCCACGTATGGAGATCATTATGTCGGTTCTGATGGAGAAATGTTCTACAGCAAGCCGACCACCACGGCCATCTTCTATAACGATGACGGCAGTTTCTATGTGAAGACCTACAGCTCCGGCAATGCCAAGTACAAATATATGATGATCGACGGCAACGGCAATCAGCATCATGTGTAAGAGGATGTATGCGCGTACCTCTGACGGCGATTTCATCCTTCCGATGATGCGCGAAGCGATGAATACCATCATTGCTGACAACACGCATCTGACTGAACGCTGCGAAGCAATGCTGACGGCGTTGAACAGCGATCTGGCGAGACCGCTGGAACCTTCTTATGACGAGCTGAACCCTCCACCGGAGCCGGAAAAAGAGTATCGTTTCTCCCTTGGCGATACCGTCTATCTTGGAACGCATGAGTATGAAGTGCTTTCCTTCGACGAGAATGAAGTGGTCCTGTATGATACGCAGTTTCCTCTGTTCAACAAGACCATGACACGCGGGGAGTTTGAAGACCGGCTAAAGGAAAACCCGTTGAACGATCACTTGCTTCACGCGGTAGAAGAACCTCAGATTGAAGCGACTGACGAAACAGCGGTTGCTGTGGAAGAGCCAGAAGAATCGGTAGAAAGCGGTCCTTTCATCGACCACTATTATGTTGTCGAAGACCTCTCTGCAGCGCCATTATCGGTAACGGAATACCCTGATCGAGAAGAAGCGCTGGAAGCATACTTTGCTCTGCCGGTAGATACCATGAAAGCCTTTGGTGTAGTCAATACCAAGGAGCTGCCCGGCAGTCTGGACTTCATTCAGTGCAGAGATGGCAAAGACACTCTGATTGAGGACTATGCCAAAACGGATGATGACTCATGGAGAAACCCTGAAATTGAAGGGCTCGTTGACCAGCTAAAAGAAAAGCTGGCCGAGCGCGACAAGCCGATTGCACCGCCTCCGCAGAAACAGCGCAGCGGCAAGGTGACGCCCCATGTACTGCTTCCCGAAATCAATACCGACTACAGAACCAACTTCAGAATCGAACGTGACGATATCGGTGTTGGTACACCGCTGGAACGGTTCCACCACAACAGGATGGCCATTCAGCTTCTGAAAAAGCTGGAGGATGAACACCGACTGGCAGATACAAATGAGCAGCGTATCCTTGCGGATTACGTCGGCTGGGGCGGTCTGTCAGATTATTTCAAAGAGGACAATCCCCATTATCAGGAGCTGAAGGAGCTTCTGGCAGAAGATGAATACGCTTCTGCCAGAGAGTCCACGCTGACGGCGTTTTACACGCCTCCAGTCGTTATCAAGGCGGTCTACAGCGCACTTGAGAATATGCACTTCAGGACCGGCAACGTGTTGGAGCCTTCCTGCGGCATCGGCAACTTTATGGGGCTTGTACCGGAGTCTATGGCAAGCGCAAAGTTCTATGGTGTTGAGCTTGACAGCATTTCCGGCAGGATCGCCCAACAGCTTTACCAGAACTCCAGCATTGCCGTGCAGGGCTTTGATGACACCAACCTTCCGGACAGCTTTTTCGACGCGGCTGTAGGCAATGTCCCCTTTGGCCAGTTCAAGGTGCCTGACAAACGCTATGATAAGCACAACTTCCTGATCCACGATTACTTCTTTGCCCGCACCCTGGATAAGGTTCGCCCCGGCGGTGTGGTGGCGTTCATCACATCAAAGGGAACGATGGACAAGGAAAACCCGGCAGTCCGCAAGTATATCGCCCAGAGAGCTGACCTGCTTGGGGCGATCCGACTGCCAAACAACACCTTCAAGGATGCAGCAGGCACAGAAGTCACATCGGATATCATCTTTCTGCAAAAGCGAGACCGTCTGATCGACATTGAGCCGGAGTGGGTTCACCTCGCAACAGACGAAAATGGCATCCGCATGAACTCATACTTTGTCAGCAACCCGGAAATGGTGCTTGGCGATATGCAGATAATCAGCGGTGCACACGGTCCGGAGTCGGCTTGTGTAGCTTATGAGGACGCGGAGCTGGGAGATCTGCTGCAGGACGCTATTCAAAACATCCACGCTGAGATTACCGAGTTCGAGCTGGATGATCTCGAAGCTGAGGACGAAGACCTCTCTATTCCCGCAGACCCGTCCGTCCGAAACTTTAGCTATACGGTGGTAGACGGCAAGCTCTACTTTCGAGAGAACAGCCGAATGAACCCTGTTGAGGTTTCCATGACGGCGGAAAACCGTATCAAGGGCATGATCGCCATCCGCGACTGTGTAAGGACGCTCATCGAGTATCAGACGGAAGACTATTCCGATGCTGAGATTCAGGCGGAGCAGGTCAGACTGAATGAACTCTACGATGACTTCAGCAAAAAGTATGGGCTGATCAACGCAAGGGCAAACAATTCCGCCTTCAGCTCCGACAGCTCCTACTGCCTGCTTTCCTCTTTGGAGGTGCTGGACGATGAGGGCAACTTCATCCGAAAGGCAGATATGTTCTCCAAGCGGACAATTAAGCAGAAGGTTACGATCCTCTCTGTGGATACTGCGTCGGAAGCGTATGCACTTTCACTTGCCGAAAAAGCCAAGATCGACATGCCCTATATGATGGAGCTGACCGGCAAGAGTGAGCAGGAACTGTTTGAGGACTTGAAAGGAGTTATCTTCCTGAATCCCATGCACACGAGCGACGAAGACGGCAGGCCGAAGTATCTCCCTGCCGACGAATACCTTTCCGGCAATGTCCGCGAGAAGCTCGAATGGGCGCGGCGCAGCGCAGAGCTCTATCCGGAGGATTATTCCGAGAACGTGCGAGCGTTGGAAGCTGTGCAGCCCGTTGACCTGACGGCAAGCGAGATTTCTGTCAGACTCGGTGCGA
>ERZ773259.1524-NODE-1524-length-18646-cov-5.952450_pt1 | contig 18646 bp, 14 predicted proteins | sample MGYA00511961_ERZ773259 | MGnify/ENA primary metagenome ERZ773259 (study PRJEB29015, sample SAMEA2737775) | human gut metagenome | biome: human gut; feature: human-associated habitat; material: faeces | place: China | collected 2012 ...
AGCCGTTGGCGGCTTTGCCGCCTTACGGATGCGGCGTGCCCCTTGCGGGTAGTGAACGCCCTGTACGGGGCTATTCAACCGCGTAAGGACGCTGGTCTGCACTGCCCTGATGTGTCATTGCGAGGAGGCGCGGCCGGGCAGGGCACGCCCCTGCCCCTGCAACGACCTTCTCCAAAATACAAAAAATCCCCCTGCGCACGCAGGGGGATTAGCTGCCTTATCTTACAGAGAGCCGAGCAGAGCGACGAACAGCGTCAGCAGGACGAATACAGCGGCGACCCACTTCGTCAGGCGGGAGAGCTTCGCGTCCAGCGTGCCGGCCTTGCCCTTGCCAAGATAGGTGTCGGAACCGCCGGCGATCGCGCCGAGGCCATCCTCTGCGCCATTCTGGAGAATGATCACGACCGTCAGTACAACGCAGGAGATCATCTGGAAGATCAGGAGAATCAGCTTCAGGGTATCCATAGTAAAAAACCTCCAAAAACGGCCGCGGTTACGGCAGCGGCCTGCCGGAATCAGCCCAAAGGGCGAATATACATACAGTGCCTACAATAATATCATAATGTGCCGGAATTATCAAGCACTTTTTTTGGGAAGCTCTGATTAAATCAACAAGAGTGGATGGCGAGAGATTTTTTGGCAAGTCGAGGTATGGAAAACGCAGGAATACTTTGTGTATTTCAAGTTTTTCATACCGATGGATTGACGAAAAAGATCCGCCATCCGCCGCAGATGATTTATTCAGAGCTTCCTTTGTTATTTCGTGGCCCACGTTCCCGTTGCGGCGCAGGTGAGGTAGGCGTTGATGAAGCCGTCGAGGTCGCCGTCCATCACGGCGTTGACGTTCGTGCTCTCAAAGCCCGTGCGGGTATCCTTCACAAGGGTATAGGGCATGAAGACGTAGGAGCGGATCTGGCTGCCCCACTCGATCTTCTGCTGCACGCCCTTGATGTCGGAAATTTTCTCGAGGTGCTCGCGCTCCTTGATCTCGATGAGCTTCGAGCGCAGCATGCGCATACACGTTTCCTTGTTCTGGAACTGGTCGCGCTGCGTCTGGCAGGAGACGACGATGCCGGTCGGCTTATGGATGAGTCGGACGGCAGAGGACGTCTTGTTGATGTGCTGGCCGCCTGCGCCGGACGAGCGGTAGACCTGCATTTCGATGTCCTCGGGGCGAATTTCGACTTCAACGTCGTCCGGAATTTCCGGGATGACCTCCACGGCGGAGAACGACGTGTGGCGGCGGCCCGCCGCGTCGAACGGCGAGACGCGCACGAGGCGGTGCACGCCGGCCTCGCCCTTCAGGAAGCCGTAGGCGTTGTCGCCCTCGATCATGATGTCCGCCGACTTCAGGCCGGCTTCGTCGCCGTCGAGATAGTCGAGAATTTTATAGGTAAAGCCGTGTGCCTCGGCCCAGCGGGTATACATGCGGTAGAGCATGGCGCACCAATCCTGCGCCTCCGTGCCGCCCGCGCCCGCGTGGAAGGACAGCAGCGCGTTGTTCGCGTCATATTCGCCCGTCAGCAGGGTCTCCAGGCGGGCCTCCTCCATGTCGGCCTCGAGCTTGGCATAGCCCGCCGTCAGCTCCTCGAGCATGGAGTCGTCGTTTTCCTCCAGCGCCATTTCGCAGATGGTCATCAGGTCGTCCCATTCGCTGCACATGGACTGGAACTTGTCGCGCTTGCGCTCAAGCGTCTTCGTGCGCATGACGGCCTTCTGCGAGCGCGCGGGGTCGTCCCAGAAGCCGGGGGCCTCCGCCATGGCGTGCAGGCGCTCCAGCTCATCGAGCAGGCTCTGCGGCACAAAGGCGGCGCGCAGCTCCTCGAGCTTCGGCTTCAGGTCGTTCAGTTTACTCTTATATTCTTCAAATTCGATCATGACAGTATTCTCCAGTTTCGGAATATCATATATAGTATAGCCGAAAGAAGCCCTCCTGTAAAGGGAAATTTTCTGCCCGTTCAGCGCGCGCTGATCTCATATTCCTCGTCCGCGAAGATAAGATCATCCACATCTCCGCCTACCTGCTCCCACCATGGCATGGTCCTCCCCCCTTCCGCCTTTTGACGCTCAGGCCTCCCATTGTATGCGTCCGGAAGGGAAAAATCGCGCGACTTTTGGCGCTGCCTCTTGACATTTTTTCAAAAAACCGCTAAGATGATTCGGTAAATACACATGTCCCAGTAGCTCAGCTGGATAGAGCACACGCCTCCTAAAAATCGAATCGTTCGAATCCTGGAGCTCTGCAAAATTGAATATTTTCTGTAAAAGCCCCCGTAGCTCAGTTGGATAGAGCGGTCGCCTCCTAAGCGACAGGCCACTGGTTCGAGCCCAGCCGGGGGTGCCAAAAATGACCGCTGTAAGCCGTTTTTTGATGGTTTACAGCGGTTTTTTGTTATCGTTTCATTGGAGTGCTTTTGCCGCTCCGCCGGAACGAGTTTATACATTTTCCGCTGTATGCCTGCTAATTGGCTTCGAACTATTTTTCCGGCCTTGCTAATAAAAAACGCCGATTTGCTAATACGATTTTCCCGCCCTATTTTTCGGATGGGGCCGACGCCAGCAATGTAGCCAGTGTGTTGGCCAGTTCCGGCGACTTGCGAAGCTGTTCTACCAGGGCCTCCAAATCCAATGTGGCGGGCGCCGGTTCCTTCGGTTCCTCCGGGGGCCGAACCGAACGCAGGTCTGGATTGGCATAGAAGGCGCTCTCAAACTTCTGGGCGTTGATCTTGCGGTCCTCGTCCAGAATGTGCGCATACTCCACATCCACGATCTTGCCTTTGCTGTCCCGGAGTCGATTGCGGACTATGTACCCGGCCCGTTCCAGCTCCTTCAGGGCTGATCCGATACTGTCCGTACCCTCCTTGCAGATTTTAGCCAGTCCTCTGGTGGTGTAGTTCCAGTCCTCCGGCAAGGACAGCATCATGGAGAGCAGCCCTTTGGATTTGAGGGACAACCCCGCGTTGCGCAGATGGTGGTTGGACATTACCGTGTAGTCACGGGTTTTCTCAATGCGAAATACCGCCATGATATCACCTCCTTTCGGCGGTTTAAAAAAGTGTTCGTTTGGGGGAAAAGTCGGCCTCTATACCGCTCGGATACCCCGCAGGGGAAAACCTATGGGCGGTGGTCTTTCGGCTGATTGTAGAAGAAAAAGCACTGGATTTTTGACTCCTTTCGGTATGATTTTGGCATGAAAAAGCCATAAGCTTATGCCAATGGCGTATGAATATTATGCAGTTTAGTTTAGCAAAAAAATTTTTTATTGTTTTATTCGGCAAAGAGTGCTATAATTAGTGCATTATAATTGTTAAAATCTGTATAAAAGTTGGTGATTAGATGTTTATTCAGGAAGAGCTGTCTATTAAAGCAATGACCATCAGCCAAATTTATTCGTTATATTGCAGTGATAAGCTTATTGTAAATCGGCGATATCAAAGAAAACTTTGCTGGACAATTGAAGAAAAAAGAAATTTTTTGGATACAATTGAACGAGGATTTCCGGTTCCAATGTTTCTGCTTGCCACAAATGAAAATGGGCAATATGAAATTATTGATGGCATGCAACGGCTAGATGCTATTTGTTCTTTTATTAGCCAGAGGTATCAATTGAAAAGTGGATTTTTTAATCTGGAATCAATGCCTGATACAATTGAAATGAAGCGTAACAAAGTTTTGACTCAAAAAAAGCCATGTATTGATGCCACAGTATGCAAAGATATTGCAAATTACCCGTTGCCGGTTTCAGTTTTTCCTGCGGCAACCCGTGATGATATAGAAGAAGTATTCAAACGAATCAATTCGACGGGAAAACATTTGGCACTTCAGGAATTGCGTCAAGTCGGTGTTGATACTCCATTTTCAAATATAGTTAGAGAACTATCATCTGAAATAAGAGGTGATATTTCAGATGATGTTTTATTGCTAAAAAATATGTCAAATATTAGCATAAGCAATTATAAACTCCCATATTCTATTTTCGTTGACTCTATATTTTGGGTAAAAAGTGGTGTAATTAATCATGCAGAGATTCGCCAATCAAGAGATGAAGAGGCAATAGCATATGTTGTTGCCAATATGATTTTGCCAAAGGAGAGTCAAATTTCGCTTAACTCGCAATCACTCAATAAACTTTATGGTTACTCTCCGAATCCACTGAATCAAGAGATTCCGTTAGAAATGACACAAATCAATAATGCTATAGATAGAGTCGGCGAAGAAAATGTAAAAAAACAATTCAGAATAGTAATGTCGTGTATTCAGGACATGCTCGAGGCCTCCAATAAAACATTGAGACAAATTTTAAATGCTCCTAAAACAATTTCGGATTTAATTATTCCGTTTGAAATCATCTTTTTGGCCGTGCATCAGTTGGTAATTCGAGATAATAAAACTGTTGTAGATTATAATCTTTTTGCAAAAAAACTTGATGGAAACTGTTCTTACATCGTTGGAAGCGATCCAAAACGGCAGGGCGAAACCATCGATGCAATCGCTGGGTTAATTCAAGCAGCCTTCACTAAAGGAAAAATTGATGATCCGGCTGTGGATAATTGGTCACTAGAATTAGTTAACATACTAAATAAGTCTAGGTCTGAGCAGGTATTGTATGATTATAAGATAGGGCTAGTTCCATTTAAAGGGAATAAATTGGATTCAAATATGGTGGAAAAAGTACTGAAAACATTGACTGCCATTAACAATGCTGGCCCGGGACGAGCAGGATATGTTATTGTTGGTGTTGCTGATACAGAAGAAGATGCTAACAAATATCAACAAGAATATGGCATCAAATACACAATGGTAAATGAACTTCCGTTGTGTGGAATTGAGCATGATGCGATTGCAATAAATCAAGATATAGATCGATACACACATACTGTTAAGGAATATATCAAACAGTGTACAAGCATTCCGGAAGTTTACAAGATGCATATATTGACTCAAATGAAAACTCCTATAGCTTACGGAAAGCACACATTTGTATTCAAAACAAATTATACAGAACCAGTTCCTTATAATAATGACTATTACCTTCGGGAATTTTCAGATGTGACCAAATTAACCCCTGCACAAATTCCCACACTGTTTACGAACTATTATGGAAAAAATTAAGTTTAATCTATAAGAGTAGCCGCTGCAGATTAATGGTCTGCGGCGGCTACATTTTCTTATGTTATTTCGTCATTCAGTCCTTCCATCTTCAGCCAATCCTCAAAGGACTTCCTGGAGATGCGGATCATGTTGCCGATGCGGATCGTCTTGAACAATCCTGAGTTTGCGAGTTTATAGGCCGAAGCGCGGCCGATACCGAGAATGGCCGCGATGTCATTCACGGTGTATGTTCTGCTTTGGGGCATCCCTTTTTCGTTGGTGCTCATAAATGATCCTTCCTTGCTAATCGCATTTTGAAATGGCCCCTGAAAGCCTTTTGTCACAAGGGGTTCCTGCTAATATCTTGCTAATACGACATTTGAAAAGCCGTTGTAAGGCAGCATATTTCAGGGGAATTTGTGCAAATTGACCTGCCTCCAGGCAGCACAATTTGCGAAGAAACAATATGGGAAGATATGATATGAACAATTTACGAAATGGTACGCCATACTCCTAAGCGTGGGGTCGGGAGTTCGAATCTCTTCTGGGACGCCAAATCGGGGCGGCTTGTGAGAAGGTCTGAAGGGGCTTTTCACAAGCCGTCCTCTTTTTTTACCCTGCGCAGGATGATGCAGGCGGGGCCACTGCGTTCGGTCATCAGAGCATCGCGCATGGATGCGCTCCAGATGCGATGAAATGAGCGATGAAAAGGCACGGTTCAGACAAGCGTCTCATCCCCAAAAATCAATGCCTCTATTGAATAGTGCTCCGTGGAAAGATAGACGCCGATGGCGATCCTGTACACCAAAAGCAAAGTGAGGACAGTTTTTACACTGTCCTCACAAAGCTGTATCTGGAATGGGTTTTGCATCACCGATCCGAACTGCTGAACCAGTTCGGGCAATCCATCCTTTAAGCAGGGAGCAATCAACAACCGCATTGCCCACAGAGTAGCGGTGTATTCCGTTTTGCAGGGAACTTTTACCGGATTTTTCTGCTGTATGTTCCCCGTGCTGTCTTCGTTATTCCGCTTCTTCTTCAGCGTGAAAACCAACCATAAATCTTTTCAGCAGAAATGTGCAGAAGTACGGGAATGTGTATATCCTGTCCTCATGCCCGATATTGTTCTTTGAGAACTTAATCCCATATCTGATATCCGGGTAGTGATCAGAGGCAATCAATGTTTTCATTGATTTTGCCCGCCCACTTTTCGCCTTTACTTCAACAGGAATCAAGGATGCGGTTGAACGAATGAAGAAATCGGCTTCCAGTGTGGAATTCTCTTTTTTGTAATAGAACAGCTTATATCCTTGCTTGATGAGAGCTTCTCCCACCATGTTCTCATAGAGGGCTCCCTTATAAACGCCCAGGTTCTTATTGGCTCTTAAATCCTCCTGCGATTCATCATCCAGCATGGATACCAAAAGACCCGTATCCGCAAAATACAGCTTAAATGTGTCGGGCTCGTAATTACCTCCCAATGGCAGTTCCGGAAACTCCATACAGTAACAGATGTTGACCATACCTGCATCCGAAAGCCACTCCGCGCATCCTCGATAATCCCGGAATCTTGCGCCGGATGCCACCTTGGAAATCTGGAATTTTTTATTTTCCCTTGCAAGCTGCGGCGCGACCCGGTTGAACACATTGATAATTCTTGTTTGATCGATTCCGGTAGCATATTTGCGAATATCTTCTTTATAGTCCGCTATGAGCTGCTTCTGCGTATCAAGCGATCCCTCAAAGGTGTTTCGCTCGATATACTCCGCGACGACAGCAGGCATTCCGCCAAGGATATTGTAATCCAGAAACAGCGAATGGAAGACATTCATCTCCAACTCGCTAAAAGGATTGAATTCCTTCATGTGGGAAAGCAGGTTTTCTACCGTGTCATCTCCATAGCCCTTTGCCCACAGGAACTCCTCGAAATCCATCGAAAACATCTCATAGTCTTTTTTATACCCTACGCTGTTGCTTTCGATCTTCTTGTAATTGACTCCCAGCATTGACCCACTGCAAATCACATCAAACCGCCCATCTATGCAGAAGAACTTGAGCGATGTTGCAATTTCCGGAAACTCCGTAATCTCGTCGAAGAAGATCAGCGTCTTTTCGGGCACAAACTTCTTTGTCGGGTCAATGAGTGAAATGTTCTTGATAATGTCAGCGGCTTCATATCCGTCCGCGATGATTCCCTTGTATTTCTCGTCACGGACAAAATTGATCTCGATCACATTTTCGTAATGATCGGCAGCAAAATGCAGGATCGATTCCGTTTTGCCTATTTGACGGCTTCCCTTGACAATAAGGGGCTTTCTGTTTTTATCTGCTTTCCATTCCTCTAAAAAAGCATCTACTTTTCTTTTCAAATACATCTGAATCACTCTCCAGCATGAGTTTCCTGCTTCATTATACACAAAACATGAGCGATTGTCAATCTGTTTCGCATATTTCATGGGCGAATAGAAGTCTCTCCGCGCACATTTTTAGATTATCGACCTCCTTAGTTTATGATAGCCGCAAGGTTTTTACTCCCTGCGGCTATCGTTGGTTATTTCATGATTTTCAGCAACAGCGCATTGATATCTTCCGTCGGTTTGCCCTGCGCGACCAGCTTGTTTCGGAACCCCAGGAGCGCATATTTAGCGGGCCGGAGTTCTTCCGGATTTAACTCAACAATTCGCTTATCCTTTTTGCGTCTGAACATATCAGGCACCTCCGTCCTTTGATCTGGCTTCATTGTAGCGATGAAAATGCCGTATTTGGTTAACCCATTAAAAAGGGGGTAGAGAGCATCAAATTTCCTCAAAAGGAAACAGCAGAATCAAAAAAACCGGAAACCGTTGGCTTAACAGTGATAAGGAAGTAATTCTAATTTTTGCTGTTGGCTGACAGATTCGGGTGTGCAGGGCAACCGTACGGTTGCAAAAGCTGTCTGTTTCCAACAGAAACAGACAGCTTTTGATTTGCGTTGAAAGCATCTTGCTGTTTTTTCTCGAGCGGGGCGGTCTTCCCACGGACCGCCCCGCGAAGCCGTTACGGCTCGATGATGTTGAAGGGGTTGGTCCCGGTGATCGGGAACTGGTTCATATTCTCCATCATCAGCGTCAGCAGCTCTGTGCTGCCCTCGACGCTGACGGCCTTCGCAACTGTTTCCTGATTGTTGGTCAGGATCGCAAACAGCGCATTCTTCGGGCAGGTAATAGACACGTCTGCATCATCGGACAATGTATCCGCATAGACCAGCAGCACACCATTCTTCACGCGGAGCATGTGCTGTTCGCCCACGTCAGGCAGGATCACGTTCATGGTGAAGTCGCGGTCAGCCAGCGCCTGCTTGTCCATGACAATGGCCATATAGTCAAACAGCATGGGCGCGGAGAGGGCCTTGACCATGTCGCCGGTAGATTTGGTGGAAGCGGTGAAATTGGCGTTTCCGTGGCGCAGCTCCTGCGCGGCGGTCAGATATTCGTTGCGCCACGGACCGGACTCCGCCTGATACCCCAGCTGCTCCAGTGCATCGGCACACAGAAGCCGCGCATCGGTGTTCGTCGGGTCGGCAAAGACGATGGTGTTTGTGACCTCGGCGACCCACTGATATTCACCCTTGTCAAAATCCGCCTTTGCCATTTGCAGGACCTTGTCAACATCCCCCAGGTACTCCACCCATTTTTTTGCGCTGTCGCTTGGCATGAGGGGGTTCAGGTTGACAGGGTTGCTGTCATACCAGCCCATGAACTTCTGGTAGACCGCCTTGGCGTTGTGGGCGACCGTCCCGTAGTACTGGCGGGTGTACCAGATTTTATTGAGCGCCTCCGGCAGCTCGATCATGTTGGAGATCTCATCGCTGGTGTAGCCCTGATTGATATAGGTCAGAGTCTGGTCGTTGATGAACTTATACACGGCAGCCGTGTTGACCATGTAGTCGTTCACCACGTTGTTTCCCCAGTGCGGCCAGTTGTGGGACTGGAAGGTGACCTCCGCGTCCTTGCCGTAAAGGGAAATGGCCTCGGTGATATAGCTTGCCCATGCCGCGCCGTCGCGCACCTCCGCGCCGCGCAGCGTGTAGAGATTGTGGAGCGTGCCGGTGCAGTTTTCCGCCATCCAAAGCGCCTTGTACTGGGGCAGCCACGTGTTCATTTCGGCGGGCGCTTCCGTACCCGGCGTGAGCTGGAACTCCAGCTCCACACCGTCGATCGTCAGCTTTTCGCCGGACTGCGTGATTTCATAGCTGGGCGTCATGAAGGAGACCGTTCCGGTGGACTGCCCCATGCCGATGCCCTGCGCCAGCTTGCCGGTCACGCCGGGGGTCAGCAGGATACCGTACTGATAATTGCTGCGGCGGCCCATACCCTTACCGGCGTAGACATTTTCCTTTACGGAGTGCTCCGTGAAGCCCACAGGCGTGATCACGGGGATCTTGCCGCTGGCAAGCTGATTTTCAATAGAAAGCGTCTCGTCCGCCTTATCCTCTTTCGCCATCACGCCGGCGATGCCGCCAAAATGGTCGGCGTGGGAATGAGAGATGATGACGGCCTTGACCGGGAATTTACCAAGATTCTTTTCGATCAGCTGCATGGCAGCCTGACTGCACTCCACGCTCATCAGCGTGTCAAAGACGATCCAGCCGGTATCGCCCTTGACAACGGTGAGATTTGCCATGTCATAGCCGCGGACCTGATAGATGCCATCCGTCACTTCAAAAAGGCCATAGGCATGGTTGTTCTTCGTGTTCTCCCAGAGGCTGGGATTTACGCTGTCAGGCGCTTTTTCATAATCGTCCAGGAACGCATAGGCTTCCTGACTCCAGAGGATCGTCCCATCCTCGTCCTTCAGTTCCAGTGCTTCCGGCGCGTCGATCAGTCCGCGGGTGGCGAATTCATATTCCTGCTTATCATCAAAGTCAAGTTCATCGTAGACGGCGGCATTTGCCTTTGCCGTAAAGTCTGTGGCGGGCTTGACCTCGGCGGTCAGACCCAGGTCTGCCTTTTCCGCGCCCGGCTCTTTGTGCCCATCCCGCGCACAGCCGACGCAGGACAGCAGCAGTACCGATGCAAGAAGCATTGCTGCAATGCGTTTCATAGCCATTCTTTTTCCATCTCCTTATTGTTCGCGGATAACAGGCGGCTGCCAGCTATCCAGTGCTGTCATATCCGGTACATAGATCCGCATGAACAGATGAAATTCCCCGTCGGAAACAGGCAGCCAGTTAGAGGTGTCTTCCGGTGCATCCTTGGACAGGATAATATCCAATGTGCCGTCCGCATTCAGCTTGAAGTCGGAGCGGTCGTTGATGCAGTAGCGGTCGATGGAATTGTCAATGAGGAAATCATCCTCTCCGTAGGCGGTCACGGACCAGAAGCCGCCCTCCAGCGTGGGAGGAAGGGTTTCAAAGTGGAGCGTATACTTCTTTTCTCCGGTCAGCGCTGCGCCGGTCTCATCCACCGCTGTCTTGGGATAGATCGCCACGTCCACGGTGTTGGCGCCAAGCCCCACCAGCGCTACCATCGCGCGGTAGGTATACTCCGTGCCGAAGTCGCCGATGGGCTTGCCGTAATAGATCCACTGACCGAGTTTCTGCGCATACTTCGCGCCATCGGCGGCCAGCGTGGCGCGAAGCCCCTGAAGCATCTGCGTCCAGCGCTCGGCAGCTCCTTCGCCCAGGAGGGCGGCGTCGAAGGTCTTGCCCGCGCCCACGTTGATGGCGGAGAGCTTCTTCAGCAGCTCCTCATCCGCATCGGCGGGCGGGTTGACCTGCATCAGAGCGTTCGCCGTATTGAAAAACTCTGCTGGCGTCATGGAAAGCACCTTGTTCACGGGAACAAAGTCATTTTCCTCTTTATAAGCTCCCTGCGGTGCGGCATACTCGCCTCCCTGTACATAAGCCGAAAGCGGCAGGAGCTGCATCTGCTCCTGAATGGCACAGACATTGGGCAGATCCTCGTTCCCGGACAGCACCGTGCGGGTGATCGACCACACCGTTGCGGTGGGCACGTCCACGCGCGTCACACCGTCGGGCAGCTCGCCCTCCCAGTCGGGAAGCGCGATGGCATAAGCACCCGCCTTGTCCAGCACGGCGGCGGTGTTCGTCCACGCATCCAGAAGCTGCACATTGCAGAAGCGATCTGTCTCCGGCAGAACGAAGATCATAGGCTCTTCACGGATGTCAAGCCACGCCTGAGAGTAAACGGTATCGACGTTCGGCGTCACAACGGTGCGGAAAGAGGCGTCCGCCAGCTTTTGTGCATGGTTGAACTGATTGATGGGCGCACGGCCAGTCATGGTTCGGTCCGTATTGGTCGATAATGTTTTGGTTGCGTCGGTCAGCACCAGTGGGAACGCATAGATGTATGCCTCGCTGACCGTTTCCCACACGGTTTCCGTATCCGGTGTATCCGGCTGCGTTTTTTCGGCAGAGCAGGCGGAAAGAAGTCCGCAGGAAAGCAGCGTAAGCAGCGATAGTAGAATTGCAAGTATCTTTTTCATGTTGTCCTCTCCTATGATTCTCTTCTGTTTTTGGTCATCTCCTCGGAAGGGTTTGTGCGTATGGATTGACTATGAAGTCGTTTGTGATTTTCTCTTTATGGTAAACGATCGATTATTCCGCCCCTTTCTTTCTGCAAGCCTTGAAAGCTATTTTTTGTTCCTTTTGCGGCATTCGGTCTGCTTCAGCGTCACGGTATGGACAAGCCTGCTTTCCAGCAGCTTCAGGCGCAGCTTATCCAGTGTGCGCCGATAGAATCGCTCCGCACCGCTGGCTGTCGTTCCTTCAAAATCCACCGCTAAATCTTCAAAGGTAGACTGCGTGGACAAAGGGCTGACGCGCCCGCAGGTCATGCAGAGGCTTTCGCCGCCGACAGTTGCTCTGATCTGCTGGTTTTCCTTCTTGACATGAACAATGCTCCCTTCGTGATTGACAGTGTATTTATTTCACTGTCTCTCATAAAGGGAGCATATCAATCAGAAACGGGGGTGATTTTGTAGTTTTTTTGATAGCCTTCCTTGAGACTTACTTTGCAAGCACAACGGAAATGCTGATCTCCTTTTCCTCCTCGCTCAGATCAAGCGCACCGCCGTCTGCGACGCTGACACGCAGTTCATACAGTGTGCCGTCGGCCAGGGTATCCACGCCAGTCCCAGCTTCATCCGTGATCGTCCACAGCTCTTTGCTGACCTCCGCCAGCTTTCCGTCTGCACCGTAGGCATAGAGCTTCAAATCAGCGGCGCTTCCGGAAAGATTGTTCATCCGGAACGAGACCGTCGTGTTGGGGTGGATGTTTTCGACTGTCACGGTGTTGCGCCAGCTGGCGACTGTGCCGTCACCGCCGTCCTGCTCAAACTGTTCCTGTGTCAGTACGTTCCGCGCGGCCTTATCGAGATCGACCTTGCGGTAGGGCATTTCGGGAAGATACACAAAGCGATCCTGCAAGCACAGCAGCTCCAGATAGCCCGTCGGGCAGTAGAGCGCGTTGCCGCTGTTTCCGGCATACATACCGATAGCCATGTTATTGTAGCCATATTTGTTGGAGACGTCCATGGTGAATACCGTCTCGCCGGTGGCAAAGTCCAGAATGATATACTGCCACATGCCGCTTTCCAGATCCTGCACATAGCCGTAGATATAGCCCGTCGCGGTGGAGAGCTTGAGAATCGATGTATCGCTCAGGTCATTTCGAGACCAGATGCTCTTCATCTCATAGCCGCTATCGGTTTTCACGGTGTCCACGCGCTCGACGCCGGGCGCGATCATGCAGTTGCCCTTCGTCAGCCAGTTCATGTCATAGATGTTGGCGTAGCTCTGGATGGAGGAATCGCTGTCGGGATCGGCAAGGCCTGCGCTGCCTGCGCCGAACCAGTTGCAGACAATCGTGCTGACGGTGCCCTCGCTGTCATCATAGACGATGGCAGAGTTTTCAACCGCCACCTGATAGCCATCGGGCAGATCATCCAGAACCGGCATGCTTGCAACGATCTCGCCGGTCTTCATATCGAGCGCCAGCAGCTTGACGGGATCCGCATTGTCGGTGAACATCACAAGATCCGGCGTCAGCGACGGGGAGCAGCCGCCGCCCCAGGCAAGACCGCCGCCGGTGGTCTTGTCGTTTTCGCCGCTGACCTTTGCGCCAACACTCTCATACGGCGTGCACCACGCAACGTCGACGCCATCTTCTGCGCGCAGCAGATAGCAGTTTTTATTGGTCAGAATGACTGCGCCGTCCTTGGAGGCGGCGATGCCGTTTTCCGCGCCCTCGCCGAGCGCCAGCTCATAGACGAAGACGGCCTTCGAAAGATCGGTCTGCTCTCCGTTCAGGATCGCCTCGATCGCCGAACTCGCGATGTAGCCGAGCACGCCCTGCTGCTCACGCTCGGGATAGATGCGGAAGCCGCCGGTTGCAAACCAGAGGTTGCCGTCGTAGTCAAAGACCACGGAAAGAAGATTCTGCGTCAGCTCCTTGCCGAGCGCAGCTTCGGCTGCCGCCTTGATGTCGATGTCCAGTACCTTTTCAAATTCAGGCAGGACGTTTCCTGCTTCATCGGTTGCCCGCAGCATCAGCACATGGTTGTTGCTGGTGGGGCAGACGATGCGGTTTTCCGAGTCCAGGAACGTGTAGGAGCTCTGGATGACGTAACCGCCGCCGTCGTGCTGCTTCGGAGAGAAATAGCCAAGAGTCTTCGTCTCTTCGGCATTCAGATCGCGGATGGCGATGCCGCCGAGCAGCGGAACGACTGCGTGGCCGTAGCTGTCAAAGTAAATGGCAGGCGAAGCGTTCGCGTTGGTTTTTTCATAGGAAACATTGATCTCCGGATAGATGCCAAGCGGCAGGACTTCATCCGTAGAGTCGGTATTGTAGCCGTCGTGGTGAATGTTGGCGTCGCTCTTTGCCATATAGGGGTTTTCGTCGACACGCTTGGCGCGCAGCGTCTTGACCGGCAGTGCAGAGGACAATGCGTCGGACGCCGGGGTCTCCCCTGTGCCAGCGTCCTCCGGCATATCATCCTCCGTCGAGGCTTTCTCTGATGCGGCCGTTTCGGGCGTCTGCGTTTCAGAGGCCGGGGAAGACTCGGTTGGCGTCTGTGTACAGGCTGCCATGCTCAGGCAGAGCGCAGCAGCCAGCAGCAGGAGCAGCGCAGAGCGTAATACTTTTTCCATTTTCATCAAAATATCCTCCGTTTATTTATTTTTCATAAAGTTTGTTGGGGTTTTATGCGAGCCAGGTGTAAAGTCCCAGTTGAAACGCTTCCTCGGAAACCGGCTTCATCAGGAAATAGTCGGCCCGCAGCCGGAAGGCGTGAAGGGAGAAATCCAAGTCGCTGCACCAGATCATACGGCACGCGGGGCATAAGGAGCGAAGATGCTCCGCTGCATTCAGTCCTGCCACCCCGGAAAGTGCAATGACGGCATTGGTTGGAGCATCTTTCTGCGCCGTTTCAAAAAAGCGTTCCTGGTCGTCATATTGCATGACCTGCGGAAACAGCCCCTTCGCTTCACAAAATCGGATAATTTGCTCGGCGTAGCGCTGCCGCTCTGCTTCCTGTTCTGCCAGCACGGCAATACGATACACAGATTTCCCTCCTTCCTTCATCCGATTTGGCATCTTGCTTGCGCTCAGTATAAAAGGGCCATTCGTTTTTTTCAAGCGCCGTAGCACGAAAGGGGCGATTTTGGCACGAATTCCGACAGCGGTTCTTTGTCATCCTCGATACGCTGTGATATAATGATCTTGGGAACCTCTGAATAAATCGGCTACGGCGCTCAGCGGGTCTTTCGCCCCAACTTATCGGTTTGAAAATCTTGAAATATTGCGCAGCCGTTGGCGGCTTTGCCGCCTTACGGATGCGGCATGCCCCTTGCGGGTACACAAAGTATTCCTGCAATTTCCAAACCTCAATTTGGAACAAAATCCCTCGCTGACCGCTCTTGCAATTTAATCAGAGGTTCCCTTGGAATTCAAGCACAAGGAGAGAACCCTGCATGAGAATTGCGATTGTGGATGATCTTGCTGCGGAACGTGCACTGCTGAAAGACCGGCTGGAGCAGCAGCTTCACCGGAGAAATGTGCAGGCGGATATTCTGGAATACGAAAGCGGCGAGACATTTCTGGAAGCGGCAAGGAAAGCGCCCTTTACTGCCGCATTTCTGGATATTTATATGGATGGCATGACGGGCATGGAGGCGGCAAAGGAGCTGCGGAAAACCAACACGGACTGCCTGCTGGTTTTTACCACGACCTCGACCGACCATGCGCTGGAGGGCTTTCAGGTACGGGCGCTGCACTATCTGGTCAAGCCCTTTACCGAAGCGGACATCGGCGCGCTGACGGACGAGCTGCTTGCCCGCGTACCGCAGCCGGATAAATATATGGAGCTAAAGGTGGAGGGAAGCGAGATCCATCTGCGCTATCAGGACATCGTCTACGCAGAACACTTCGCCCACTTGATCTACGTCCATACGACGGTTCAAAAGACGCTTGCCACGCGCCAACCCTTCAAGACGTTCATCGCCCCACTAAAGGATGACACACGCTTTTTTGTGTGCGGGCGCGGCGTGATCGTGAATCTGGAACACGCGAAGGATCTGGAAGACGCCGCCTTCCGCATGGCGGACGGAAGCCGCGTGTTTGTCAGTCAGGACCTTCTGAAAAGTGCCCGGCAGGCATTTATGGAGTTCTTGCTGCAAAGGGGGCGTATGGTATAATGGAGCTGCTGCGTCCAATTCTGGAGCTCGGCGTGGTGATTCCCGGCATGCTGCTTGCCTACTTCCCGGTAAAATCCAGCTTAAAGCAGCCGCTGTCAAAGCTTGTTTTGTGGCTTGCCCCGCTGCTTGCGCTGCTTTGTGCCGCCGGAGGCGTGGTGTGCTATGCGCGCCGTATGCCGACTGCGCCGGTGCTTGCGGGGCTGACCTTGCTCTCAGCCGTGATCTACATAAAAACGCTCCGGATCTCGCTTTGGAAATCCGGAACGGTTGCATTATCTGTCTGTGCGGTATTTGCCTGTATCAACAGCCTTTGCCGGGCGATCAACGCCGCTATGCTGGCCGGTTTGCCGCAGGCGCAGGCTGCGCCATGGTTCTGTCTGCGGGCCGTGATTTGCTATCATGCGATCTGCTGGCTGTTTGCCGCCATCGCCTATTATCCTGCGACGCACAGCGTGCGGAGGATGGTCGAGGATGAAAATTTTGCGCAGACCTGGTATGTGTTCTGGGTGCTGCCGCTGGTGTTCATTGCGCTGAATCTGTTTATGATCCCCAAGTATGCGGACACGCTCTATACCGGGCGTGTTTTGCAGGGGTATTTTGTGATCAGCATCGCACTTTTGTTTTTGATGCTTTTCTTCAACGCAATCTTCCTTCTGATGGCGATCAGCATCAACCGGAATGTGAGATTGCGGCAGGAGAACCAGCTGCTTTCCATGCAGCAGCAGCGCTACGAAAGCCTGAAAGCTGCCATTGAGGAAGCACGGCAGGCGCGGCACGATCTGCGCCACCAGCTATGTCAGCTCGCTGCCCTTGCAGAAGAAGGAAATCTTGAAAAGATCAAAGCCTATCTCTCCGGCGCAGTTTCCAGAATTCCGAGTCTGGAGCTGCATTTCTGTGAAAACCGGGCGGCAGACGGCGTGGTCGGGTATTACTGCGCACTTGCCAAACGGGAGAATATCCCGTATTCCGTGCAGCTCGATCTGCCGGAATGTCTTCCTGTAGACGAAATCAATCTGTGTCTGGTTCTCTCGAATCTGCTGGAAAATGCGCTGGAAGCCAGCCTGCGCACCGCGCCTGCCCGACGCAGGATCAAACTGACAGCCTATCTGCATGGCAGCAGTCTGGCACTGATTCAGGTTGAAAACACCTATGACGGAGTTATCCGGGAAAAAGACGGGGTATTCCAGTCCTCCAAGCGAAAAGGAGAAGGTGTTGGTATCCAGTCCGTCCGCCATATCGCAGAAAAATCTGGTGGAGTAAGTACAGTTACCTATCAGGACGGCCTGTTCTGCGCAAAGGTCATGCTCTGCGGATAATGATGCCCTGCCTTTCCAAAACGGCACGGCCACAGATTTCAGCAGTCTCGCTTCCGGTAAGCCCTGTATGTACCGGATCGTCGTTTTTGCAAAGACGTTAGATTTCACTGTGTCCCAATCTGCCAGCCTGACGATTTCCGCTGCGCCGTTCTCAAAGCCAAACCGCAGTTCACCCCATTCGCCGTCGTTGTCTACCAGATATGCCAAAACAGAAAACCATTGCCGAGCTGAATAATTTGTTTTAGAGAGCCTTTATTACGTGACGAGCTACACCTTGAACCTCGAAGCTCTTCAGTTTTATGACCTCTTCCGGATACCGTGCTTCATTCTCGTAAGCAAGGATAAAGCACTTTTCGTCGTTGTCGAAGCCAACGTACCTTTTTAGCGTGTTCTGCTGTTCCTGATCGAGCGCAACGACTATATCCCCTTCGGAAGCAGGGCAATTACGCTCTATCACCAGCAGATCGCCTTCAGCGATACCGGCATCGACCATCGAATCGCCTTTGGCCCGGAGAATATAAAAGTCTCCTTTGCCAAACAAAGAAACAGGAAGGCTGACATACTCCTCGACATTTTCCTCTTCCTCTTCCGGAGAGCCGCAATAAATCGAGCCAACTAACGGGGCGGCAATGTAGGCTGTCTTCATTTTGGCGCTCTCAGGCGCGGAAAGAATACCCCTGCCGTAATCAAGCAAATCTCTATCGCTGAGTTCCTGAATGTAACGATGAGTTGTCGATCTGGCCACACCGACGCCAGCAGCAACCTCGCTGATCGTAGGAGCAACACGATTATCTTGATAATACTTGTTTACGAACTTCAGTATTTTGTCGAGAGTCCCTTGGTCTTTTGTCCTCATACCAGCACCTCTGTTTCTATCTGGGATTTCAAATCCCGCTATCGTTATTATACTCAACTCGGAGAAAATTACAAGAGGGTAACAGAAAGTCAAAAAGGAGGTGCGGCCAATCGGCTGCACCTCCTTCAACGAAGAGTATATCTGGGTTGTGAAGTTGATTATACGGCTTATTTTCTCTTTAAGAGCCAAAAATGATTCTGACCATCGCTGGAATCCGACGCATTACAACTCAGAGACCGTTTGTTGTCCGGGTCTTTTGGATTGCAGCTCAGCAGCATACCAAGGGCCGTATTGACAAAGGCATTATGATTGCTCTTATTTTGAGAAAGAAGGAACAGCATAGCATAATCTTGTCCTTCATCAAGGGTGGAAAACTCCGAAAAGAATTCTTTTACAAAGCTCCAACCATGCTTTTCATAAACGATCTCATAGTCCGGATTATTTAGCAGATCCACATATTCCGATTTGTCAATATCTAAATAGAATGCGAATGACAGAAAAAACATCGTAGCAATACGGTGTTTTTTTGTTACTCGAAACCCACAATTCAATACATAACCACAGGTTAATGACTTCTTGATATATTGAAAATCTGCGGTTACTGGGTGCTCTAATGTGAATGCCCAGCAATCAAATTTTATGAAAGAGAGGAACGGACTATATGAAAGAACAGAAACATTCTTATTC
>ERZ773259.1534-NODE-1534-length-18556-cov-4.749797_pt1 | contig 18556 bp, 27 predicted proteins | sample MGYA00511961_ERZ773259 | MGnify/ENA primary metagenome ERZ773259 (study PRJEB29015, sample SAMEA2737775) | human gut metagenome | biome: human gut; feature: human-associated habitat; material: faeces | place: China | collected 2012 ...
GAGAACCGTCTTTATCAGGCGGACTGGCTGCTACGTTTCTATCAGTTTAAAGTGGCAAAGCGTCAGCGTAAAAAAAATACGACGCATTACACTGCCATAGTATACGTGAGAGAATACCATATTTTAGAAAAAATATCAAGCAAAACAGCGCAAAAATACAGCCCCGGACTTTGGACCCGGGACTGTGTTTTTCATTGTTTTTTTATTTTACGCGGGTCAGAAGCCCGATTGTTTCGCAGTTAGCAGTGTCTTGAACCTGTGAATCTACTTATTATATAGTAAGTTATGCTATCACTCAGTTTCCGCACAAAATAAGGCAAAACTGGTTACCGAATACATTTTCGTTTTTCTGAGCAACCTAGCATATTATACCGTAATTTATGCGCCGTAGTCAAATCGTTGTCATTGACTACGGCACATCTGTTTTACTGTCTTAAACCCGGATACTGCAGCGCGCCATCCTGATCAGGTGTGAGCATCACCGGCTCCGTTGCCATCCGGCCATCATCGTCCAGGTAATACCATTTACCGCCTGACGTCTGCAAGCCCTTAACCATAGCTCCATCTGTCCCCAGATAATACCAGTCACCATTGTAGCGGTACCAGGTGTCATGAACCATCATACCGGCACCGTCAAACCAGTACCACTTATCCTCATCGTGGTACCAGGCGTTGACCACATGCTTGCCACTGCCATCCCGGAAGTAAAAGCGCCAGCCACCGTCCTCCTGCTGCCATCCGGTCTTAACCTGTTCCGGCATCGGCGTCAAAAAGAGCGCTCGTTCTTCCTGGCGGCGTTTGGTGAGACCGGTCAGTTCTCTGCCGCCTGCCTTGTTGTAAGCCAGGATCATGTGAGAGATTTCCGCACGCGTCCGTGATCCCTGTGCAGTAAGGCCGTCGATAGAGCCGACGTTGTAGGCAAAGGACACCAGGGCATCAAATTCGTTCTGGGTCCACCGGTATGTGGCATACTTGTCCACCTTCGGGCCATACTTGCGATTGATGGATTCACGCAGCCACTCATCTGCCGTCTTCTGGCTAATGCGCAACCCCTGGCAAATCGTGGTGCCTGTGATAGACTTGTCCGCAGTTGTGGTGCCGTAGCCGATAGTCCAGACGCCTACAGCGTCCTGGTAAGCTGTCAGGCGGCAGCCCTCAAATTTCTTGATCAGTTTCAATCCATTTTCTGAGATTTTCATTTGACATTCCTTTCCGTTAACGTTAACTGGTTAACTGTTAACTTTTGGAATATTGACAAATTAAGAAAAATAGAATATGATGTAGGCAGCTAAGGAAAGTGAGAATTCCATGTGGCAAAACGAAAACCCCAGAGGGCCCTAATCCTCTGGGGTTTTCTTGTTCGTCACGGTGAACCACTCCGTTTAGGCTGCTGCTACCTATTTATCCCTGTCCAGCCATTTGCATATGTAGTAGCTAACTACACCTGCTACAACAGAGATAAGAAAAGTGAGAATAAAATCTGCCATGTGGCTTTCACCTCCTTTCTGCTGGAGGTTCGGCAGCTCCTACATCATATCATACTTCATGCCAATATTCTACATAATTCCTGTTGCGACGTCGCAATGGCGGCCATCACCCGGGCTGCTGGCGGGAGATATCTGGATCACCTCCTTCTACTCTGTGCTGTCTCCATTCTCTCTATTACTATCGATCTTACTTTTCAGGGCAGCTATGTACTTCATAAGCCAGCCCGGTACCGGGGCACCCATGCGGCCAGCATTCTCGGTAATTGACAAAGCTTCATTTAATAAATACCAGACTGTTACAAGCAGCGAAAGCATTGTGTTCGACAGAGTAAATCCTAAAACATCGGATGTCTGAATAATAATATAATCAATAACCATAGCCACAGCGATCACAAACAGATACGCCACCTTTTTGGCAATACCCTTTGCGCCCTTTCGGCTGCTCCATCCATATGACTTATCCTCTGGATGGTCCAACGCTTCCACTGCGCTTGCTGCCATGCCAGAAAGATAGTCAATCACCATCAGACATAACAGCAGTCCCAGAAGGTAAAACGTCACTCCCAGCTTTTCGCTGAGGTAGGCAACAAGACCAGTTGCCAAAATTTGAATACTCATGCACGTGCTCCTGTTCATTTTTTGGTTTGTCTCCTTCCATAAATCGTGATATAATCAGCTTATGGAAATGCAAATGCACCAGAAAATCCTTTGCTCCGGATTCTGGTGCATTTTCTTTTTTCTTATTCTTCGATTAAATCTTCGCATTCCAGATCAATCAAAATCTGCCGTACCTGCGGCTTGATTTTATCCGGTACCTGCGCATAGGTTTTCTTTCCCTTTACGATCAGGGTTGCATAGATAACTGCCATCGTCTCCACCTCCTTCCTGAGCACTAAAAAGAGCAGCAGCCTAAGCATTTAAGATTGCCTCGACATCTGCTCTGATCTTTTTCGGCACATCGTCCAAAGTTATTCTGCCCTTGCGGACCAAATCTGCGTATACTCTTGCCATTATGCCTCACCTCCTTCGTACAGCTCCACAAGCGCCATCTGGGTGTTGGTGACTTCTTCTTCCAGGGACTTGTACGCCTCGCGAAGATCCGGAAGCCGGAATTCGGCGATCATCACGGTACCGGTCACATCCTTGTAGGTATATACAGGATTGCTATCTTCGCCAGCGGCTGTCTCTTCTTTCTCGGTTCTGATCACATAGTCTTTCTGCTTGCTCATGCGGCCGGCATACACCAGATCAGTGCGAGATGCCAGCGGCTCTCCTGCATCGTCCAGGAGGACAATCGATGTTGCTGCAGATACCGCAGCCTCAATTTCCTCAAAGGTTTTCTCGCCCGGCTGGAAGATGATGCGGCCGCCGTCCTGCTGCAGCTGGTAGCCGTCTGCTACCAATTCATAAGTCTGAGTTCCGATTTTGATAGATTCCATAGTGTTCTATCTCCTTTCTTGGGTTTTGTGTATAATAAAAGGCCCTTTCAGGCCTTGAATTTTCGAATTTATAGGGTCGGCTAAATTGTATAGTAATTTAAAATATCTAAACGGTGGATATTCTGCACGAATTACTAGAATTAAAAATATCCAAATTAACGATTATTATGTATACATCGATTTGGACACTAGTGATCTTCCAACTAATAAAAAATTATCTGAATATCCGATGATACTGGTTGCAGTTAATACAAATACTGTAGCAGAACCTATATTGTATGCTGATCGTGCTGGCGACCGAAAAATTCGCATTGTGTTTGCCGGAACTATCACCGGTACAATCAATTTATGTTTGCAATATTCGGTTTCTCCTGTGTAATTTAAACAGCGTCACTCCATTCTTCCCATTTACCACTGACGTATGATTGACATTTTAATTAATTTGTAGAACGGTCAATCCATTCACGTTTTATAATAATTGTTTTATTATGAAAAAAGCTTCAACCATTGCCAATTTCCATAATTTGCTGTATCGATTCCACCAATTATCCACGAATGACCCGTCCAATGATTAACAACTAAAATAACAATAGCATCAGAATGAGGACCAAACGCAATGATATTAAAGTTTCCGGTTTCATCGAACATTGCAGCAGATTTATCATTGAATATATTTAAAATTGATACTGGCGGCACAAAATTATTAATAATCCATTTTTGCAATGTATTGGTTTCAACGTTAACATCTTGAACTTTGTATGTCTTAATTGGATTCAAGCCAATATTACTATACAATTTAGCCAGCTGGACGGAAAATGCCCTTTTCTTCTACAATAGCGTGGAAGGAGGGCATTTTATGTTAGAGAAAATACTTGAAAATGTGATCAACGAAATGGCACCACATTTGGATCCAGAGCAGCAGGAGCATCTAAGCAATGTTCTGTATGTCAATTTCCACGGCAAAAAGATCGTGGAAGAGAGCACAGAGCTTGCCGCTACAGGTGTCGACGGTGATGAAGCGAAGATCCGGATGTTCGTGGCCAGCAAGAAGGCTGTGAATAGGAAGACAGAGACTTTAAGGCAGTATACGAAAGAAATCTGCAATATGCTGACGTTTCTGGGCAAGCGCTTGGAAGATATCACCGGCATGGACCTGCGGTATTATTATGGCGTGATGCGGGAAAAGCGGGGCATTAAGATGTCGACCATGCAGACAAGGTTGCATTACCTGTCCAGCTTCTGGGATTTTTTAAACTCCGAGGAGCTGATCAGGAGCAATCCGGTTAAAAAGGTGGGCGCGCTGAAACTGGAAAAGACTATCAAAAAGCCCTTTACTGCCGAAGAATTGGAAGCCCTTCGGGAAAGCTGCCAGGAGCTTCGGGACCGTGCCCTGGTAGAGTTTTTGTACTCAACTGGAGTGCGTGTCTCTGAGCTTGCGGCGTTGAATGTGGCCGACATTGAAATGGGAAAACAGGAGCTGATAGTATATGGAAAAGGCAGTAAGGAACGCAAGACGTACTTGACCGACAGCGCAAAGTTTTATCTGCGCCGATACCTGCAGGAAAGAGATGCAAAGCCTGATGAGCCGTTGTTTGTAACTCTGGATGCCCCGCACGATCGCTTGAGTGTGGCCGGTATCCAGTATATGCTTCGGCAGCTTGGCCAGCGCGCAGGAGTGGTCGGAGTGCATCCACACCGGTTCCGGCGGACAATTGCGACAGATCTGCTTAATCGCGGCATGCCGATCGAGCAGGTTAAGGAGTTTTTAGGACACGAAAAACTGGATACAACCATGATTTACTGCACTGTGAGGGCCGAGAGTGTAAAGGCAAGCCACCGGAAGTATGCTTAATAGCTGATTGACCTTTCAAAAAGCGGGCGGAGACGGTCGTTTTATTAAGGTTACCCTTTTATAGGGCAGTCGGTAAGCTGGCTGATGCTGGGGCGGCTCAGCTGTATAGTAATTTAAATAACATGTGGTCTTTGAGCGAAAACCAAACATTGATTCCAAATAATTCAGATATGCACACCTATTTAACTCCTGGAAATTATTGTTGCGTAAGCAATAGTAATGCTGAAACATTAAAAAATAGCCCTTTAAAATTTGCTTTTACAATGAAAGTTTATTGTAGTGTTGGTGTCGGATCTCAATACTTAATACAGGAATACACTAAGTATGATGCTTCTGAACGTATTTTAGTTTATCATGATGCTAATCGTGATATATGGACGAGTTATCATGTTCAGCTTGAAAAAACGGTTTAATAAATCACTATATCAGCACCCAAGATTCCACTTTATTAGCACCTCCGTATTTTCCAAAATATGTTTCGCCTGTCCAGATTGAACGTTCGACGACATCACTTGCCGATCCGCTCTTAAATATTATTAAATGCGCCTGTGTTGTTATAGGGAGTTTATTGATGCTATTATTAAGAACATAAAAGAATCCCATCGATGGTTCAGGCATCTTTGACAATATATCATTCACTGTAACACCGTTTGAAAGCCCTAGATCAGAAATACTAGCGTATACGTGAAAGCCATTTAAATTACTATACAACTGAGCGACCGCACTCGCCACATCCGCCGTCCCGGACGGCAGCTGCGCGGTATCTCCCACCTTACCATCCAACGTTGTCACCTTCTGATTGACCGCATACAGCGCCGCCATACTGGCAATTTTGTCCGGATTATTTACGATCTGGCTCACAACGGCAGCTGCCAGCTCCTGGATAGCATCACTGTTTCCCTTGATGCCCTCTTCCTGATGCGTCAAACGCTCTGCCGATAACGGGGTGCTGGTATCTGGCTTATTCTTCCAAGCCTGCTTTACATAAGCAACAAAATTACTTAAATTCATTCTATGATTCCTCCTTCTGTCGGGACGATATCTGCCCCCGGATAAATGTTTGTGGCCGGGCAAAGGGTAAAGAGGTCCGCACCAGGATAAAGATTCGATGCAGGATATAAATCAAGGGCCGGATATAAAGTGTATATCTCAACTGCAATCTTTACCTTGCCATTCACGGCCACGGGATTTGGCGTGATCGTCACGGACTGGATATAGATATCTGCCATTATTCCGCCACCACCTCTATACACTCCATAAGAACCTCATCGGCCACCTTATAGGTAAAATACAGCTTATAGGTGGTCCTCTTCTGCGGCATGATCATTGCGTCTATCACATCCCCGGTAATCAGGCATTCACCCTCTGCTTCCGTGTCATAATCGCCTTTTAGTTGCCACGTTGCTTCCCGGATCACGAACGGCTCATTGTTGCGTGCATGGATACGGATCCGGACGTGCTTATTTTCGCCCACATAAAATCTTAATCTCTGCATATCTGCCTCCTTTCCGTACACGCCGGATCTACCAGTTCTGCGTAATATCCAAATGGGATAATGTCAGCAGCGTCCCAGCAATCATAAAAATCCGCATATGCGCTCTGATTTAACACATCCGCATTCGCCCAGATATCCACAAGCTGCCCGTAATAAGGGCACTGCTCCAGATGAGTGCAGAGTAATGCTGCATTAACTACAAATAGTAGCTTTGTCATATATGCCTGATTCCCGGCCTCATCCTCAGCCAGAATCTCTACCACATATTCACCATCCACATCAAAGGGAACCGGCACACTCCACCGGTTCCCTGAATCTGCGCACAGCTCCACTTCCTGGCCATCTACGCGGCCAAATACTCGTTTGACCATCGCAGCCTCCTTATCAGTCGGTGACCTCCACGCTAATGATATAGGTCTTGCCGCAGTCTACCGGATTCGGATTAATGGTGATGCTCTTGATAACCGGAGCGGTCTGATCTACGGTCACGGTACGGGTGACGGTCGTGCTCTTGCCTGCCGCATCCCTGGCAACTACAATGATGGTATTTGTGCCAACGACCAAAGTCAGGTCTTTACTGAAGCTGCCATCGCTGCCTACAGTCACCGCCGTAGCTGCTCCGCTGTTAAGTTTCACGGTCACAGTAACCGGACTGGATGTCTTATCGTTGGTAGTACCCTTGACGGTGATTGCAGTCTTATTTGTGATCAGCTTGTCTGCCGGAGCGGTGATGGATAAGGTCGGCGGTACGGTATCCACGGTACAGGTAACCGATTTCTGAGTCGCTGCATTGCCATCGTAGTCAGATGCATCAATCTTGATAGTGTGTCTGCCATCTGCCAGTGCGGCAGTCGGCGTGTAGGTGCATTTATAACCGCCGCTAACCGTTTCTTTGGCAATGCTATCTCCGGTAACCTTGGCGCCGCTGTCGATCGTAATGCCGATGGTAGCTGGATTAACGCCGGAATCTGCATCGGTAACCGTCCAGACAATGCTTGGCTTGTTGTTGGTAATGTAAGAGCCAGCGGTTGGGCTGCTGATAGTGATTGCCGGAGCAACCTTCTCTTTTACCTTTAATTTCAGGCTGTCACCCAATGTCGCGTCCGTATCTGTCTTCGTGGTCGTGTTACCTGCCTCATCGGTTGCCTTAATTGTGACAGGATAATAATGGCCGGAATTCACATTGTAGCTGGACTTTGACGGGGCCGTTACCGTTGCCTCGTATTTTCCGGTGCTACTGTTATAAGTCAGTGTGACGGTCGTTCCATTAATGACGGCCTGTACTGTTTTTACTGCCATTCTGCGTTTCCTCCTCTTCTTCGTTTTCTAAACCACGCACAATCACTGCAGCATTACTAAGCAGTGCTGCCTGATCCGGTCCTGTTACGGTAAGATGTTCAAAAATATAGAGCAACGACCCGCGCTGCTCCTCCGATAATTTATACATGTGTCTCCTATCCGATCAGGCGTTTCAGCCTGTCTATTTCTTTCTGCTGGCTCTGCACCACCGCCACCAGGAGAGGAATGTAGTTGATGTACGGGATAGTCAGATACTTTCCCCGTCTGCCATACAGTGGCAAATCTATGCCCTGTTTTAGGCAGATTTTCTGTACATCCTGCGCAATAAAGCCGACTCCCTCCCGCTCATACCGTTTCATACTGTAGGATACCGGTTTCAGCTGCTTGATGATCCTGATCGCCGTTTCCGCATCCACGGAATGGATATTCCGCTTCAGGCGTCTGTCTGAGAAGTCATCTATGGAGCCATAAATATGGTTAGCCCGCAAAGTACCGCAACTAATCGTATTGCCTCCAATGTCGGCCATATTGGCATAGCAGTCAACGTTAAAACTGCTGTTGCAGGAAAAATTCGTGGCAAGAACCGTAGATCCGTATAAAACCGCCCTGGAAGATGATGTTCCGACCTCAATAGACTTCGCTACAACTTTGCCGCTTGAATCAACCGTAAACTGACCATTGCCTACATCAATGGAGCCCTTAAAAAGTCCCTGATTAACCGTCAACGTTCCGTCTGCGGTCAATGATGAGTTTGTAGCTGTCCAGCTGAAGCGGTCACCTTTAATATCGATGCCGCCGCTCTCGATAGACAGCTGAGCCGACACCTCGCCCTTTTTTACCATGAGCGTGATACTCTCCGCTGTCTGGCTGATCAGTGATGATAGATTACCCTCTGCCTCTGATGCCCGCTTGACCTCAGCTTCGATTTTTTCCGCTGTGATCGTAAGCTTGGCTTCCGTTTGTTTCTCAAGGTCTATCAGGTTTGCGGATACCTCATCAACGTTTTTCTTGAGGTAGGCGGCTTTACCCTTTAGCAGCAAAATGTCTTTATTGACATTGTTCTGGACGCTTCGGATTTCTTCACCTTCCGCGCTGTAAGAATCTTTCAGCGCATAAGTTCCTTTGAGCGTTCGGTTCATAACGTAGGACACGATTGAGTCTGTGCCATATGCAAAATATACGGCACTTCCTACGTTGATATATGGCAAGCCCTTCAGCTCACAGCTAAACGGAATGTACATCCGGCCGCTGATCATGCCATACACATTTGCAGCAATCTGCTGCAGCTCATCAGCCCCTTTTCCGTACAGCAGGAAGTTTCCCTCAATGGTATAGCAGTTGGTTCCAGTGCCATAGATTGCACCGATGTCCTCGCTCTCCTGCCGGATCTGAATTTTATCAATGGACTGAACTGTGTAATCCTCAAAGTAACTGGATATCATCAGATAGGCTTCCAGACGTTCATCATACACCTGATCATTCATCACGCCAGGAGCAACCGGATACAATTCCTCGCTCGGACACAGATCTGTTGACGGGAATAATCCATAATTCGGTTCCAATGCTATGTGTTGCAGTATCCCTTCACGGTCAAAATGTCCAAATACACCATTTACCTGCTCGCAGGCAATCAAAATGTCTTTTCCTGTCAGTTCTCCGGCATCTATGGTCTTTTCTACCGGCATATCATCGTTCGGGAGGTAGTCCGGCACAGCTTCGCTTACTCCAAGGTATCGGCAAAGGCTTGCCCGAAAATCCCGAAGCGGCACCGGAAATGGCTGCGCATTGTACCAGTCAACTACATCAGTATCAAACTTGGACATATAATCCAGAGCTACGACATCCCAAAAGTCCGTGTTTGCCTGCTTCTTCGCTGAATGCACAACATAGCGCCCTAACGGCATGACGTATCCAGCTGGGTATGTATTATCATCTGGGTACAGATCCGTAGCCGGAAAGACTCCGTCCAACGTCTGGTATAAGGTCATCTCGCTGTCTTTTATTCCGGCACCGTTCAGTCCGATGATGGTCAGCTTGATCTGTGATGCTTCGCAGCTTCCCCATTCGATATTATCATCACTGCAGAGGGCTTCTTCCAGGGACATGTCGATGAAACGGCTGCCGTCATATACTGCAAGAAACGGTTCTGTTTGTCCTGGGCGGCAAAACTCTGCAATCATGTTTTTATCAATACTGTCAGAGCGATACAATTCTTTTAATGTTTCACTTACCTGCATGCCACCACCCCCCTAATACTCAATCAGGGCAACGCGAAATGGCTTATATGCAATCGTGTTCCCGCTGGGATATGACTGGTAGGTGATGTCCGGAGTATAAAATTCACCAGATGTATATGCATTATCTTCATCATTCCAGTATTCAACTGATATTTTCGGATTGCTTCTTCGATCCGGAAAAAAGGATTGAAAAACAATTTTTTCTTCCAGAGACATCGGCGGGGTTTTGAATTCTATTTTTGACCGCGTATGCGGCAGGATCTCACGATGAAGTTCTCCCGTAAGATCCTGATAAGAATCTTTGTCCTGTGCCTGGTTCGGAGTAGACGAATAGTCCTGAATGTACTGACCAGGCAGCTCTGTTCCATTGATTTTAAGCAAATATCCTTTGTATTCTGCCATTATTCGCCACTCCCTCCTATTCAAACGCCGGCTTTCCGGTCCGTCTCCGGTACTCCGCAGCTTTCGCTTTCATGGCTTTAAAAAGCCTGTCTGTGTCAAGCGTTGCCGTCAGATCGGCCTCGTTGAGCGCCCGTTTGAATGCGTAGTAAACATCATCTTCCGATAGGCCGCCACCGCCGCCCATCATCCGGGCGCCAAGCTCTACCGCTTTATTCAGCCATTCCATCATTTTGTCTTCCGGAGCCACGATCTCGCCATAATTCCGGTTATCACCGATCATGGCAAGGCGGGGTGTGTTTGCCTTTACAAAGCCGCCCTGCGCAAGGCGTGGAAGAGATACTTCCGAAATACTTGGGATATCAATTCCAAATGAATTACCGCCGATTCCAGGCACCCAATCCGGTACATCAAATTTAATATTGCTTAAAGCACTTGTTAATTTGTTTATACCCCTGATTACTCCATTAGCCATCGATTCGACGCCACCGAGGATTTTATTAATCACACCTTTGATGCCATTCCAAATGCCCTCAAATATCTTTACGGTTGTATCTTTTAAACCGCCCCAAATGGTATCCCACTTTTCTTTTACCGCATTCAATGCCGTTTCAATTCCGGTGCGAATTGCCTGCATGACAGCACTGATTTTCTCCTGTACCGCCTCAATAAGCTTGCTTACAGTGTCTTTAATAGCGCCCCAGATAGTTGCGGCGTAGGCTTTCACCTCGTCCCAGTTCTTATAAAGGAGTACGCCTGCGGCAATTAATGCAGTAATAGCAACGACAACCAGTCCGATCGGACTGGTAAGAAATGCGATAGCTGCACCCAGTGCAGTCGTTACGGTAGTTGCAATCGCACAGACTGCATTCCACGCTACTGTTGCGGCAGTCATAGCCACCTGCGCCGCCGTATCCGCGATCTTCGCTGCTGTATTGATAGCGAACTGGGCTGCCTGCTTCACAAGCGCCGCTGTTCCGGTTGCCAAATTCACGACAAAATCTTTTGCATATAAAGCTACGATAGCTGCCGTTTCCAGCTTATCCGCAAGTAACGCTGCTGTATGCGCCACAATCGACGCCGTGTTAGACACAAAGCCAGTCACAAGACCGGAAAGGATAGCAACAACGCCACCAGCATTTGTAATAAACTCGCCGAGCTTTACAACTTCCCACGCTGCAAAAAATGCCACAACGGAGCCGACTGCTATATCAAAATTTTCCTGCGATTTTGTAAGCCAGTCAACAACACCGGATAATGCCTCTGTAAACGCATCAAATACAGGCTTTGCCACCGTATCATACGCTGTGTTGAGGCCATCCCATAAACCGTCTACTAGCTTCTTAATTTTGTCAAATACTGGTGCAAGCTCATCCAGCAACCCCTGAATGCGCTCTTTTATCTGGTCCGAATTGTCCGTTATTGGTTTCGTGATCAGCTGGATGATGTCTCGTGCGAATTTCCCGCCGAGTTCAGTGACGCCCTGAAATGAACTGCTGAAAATACCGATTATATCGGCGGTAATTTGTTTCGCAGAATCACTCCGGAATACCGAAAAAATATCTGCGATTGCCGAAGAGAAGTTTCCGATCAGCGTAGATATTTCCGATCCAATGTTAAACATCTGAATCAGGTATTCTTTGATACGGGCCTTGTTCTGGTCGAGATATAAGCTAATTCCACCCAGCAGATTGTCTGCTATTGTAGTGCCGATACTGGCAACAGCTCCAGCCACCTGCCCCAGAGAATACATAAATGTATTTGCAAACTCTGTTGCTGCAGCCTGCACTCCTGAATCTGTAAAGATATCATTTAAACTATCTTTAATGGACTGAATGCTTGTCTGGATAGAATCAAATACCGTAGTGTCACCAAAGCTATCCCAAAATCCTTTACTAAAAGAATTTTTCAGCTGATCAACTAAAGCAACGATATCCTTTAACTTGCTGCTGACCGCATCCCCGTCTTCCGGAAGCGTACCCATATCGAACTGATCAGATTCGTACCCGCCACCGCCGCTTCCTCCGGATCCTGAACCACCACCGGAAGAATCATTGGAGCTTATCACATTCAGTTCGTCAAACTTCGCGAGCCCGAAGGCCTGTTTTGCCTTTTTCGCCGCACCTGCAGCTTTGTTCATACCGGACGCGGCATCCCCTGCTGAATCCGCAACAGCTCCCATATCGGCAGCCACCGTAGATGCCCCGCCACCAGAACCTTTATTTCCGGTTATGAACTCCGTGAAGGCTTTAAACGCATTGGCCAGGCTCATCAGCTTGCCGATGATCGTGTTGATCACTTTAATCACCGGAGACAACACATTGATAAGCCCCTGGCCAATCGTGGCCTTTAAGCTATCAAACTGCAGCTGCAGGATGCGGACCTGGTTCGCCCAGCCATCGGATGTTCTGGAAAAGTCTCCCGCCGCGGATGTCAGCTGATCCTGTACAAACTTGTACCGGAGGGCAACCTTTTCCATCTCCGACATATTTGCTGAAGTCTTCCCGAAACCGTTTGCTAGCGCATAACTGTCAAGAGCCGTCTGGGTCATAACGATGCCAAGGTCTTTTAGGCTTTCTGTCTCACCAGTAAATACGGATTTCAGCTTTGTATAAGCTTCATCCTGGCTGATATTATAGAAAGACGCCACATCACCGGACAATCCGGTTAAAGTCGTGGACATATCATAGGCCGCCTTTTCGTTAAACCCGAAGGCTTTAGCCATTGCGCCAAAAGTACCAGTAAAGCGCTTACTCATCGTTTCCGATAATCCGAACTGAGTAGAGGCATTCTTCGCAAACTGATCAATCTGCTTGCTCATGTGCGGGAATGTTACATCCACCACGTTCTGAACTTCGGAAAGATCCGAACCAAGCTCTATGCAGGACTTGCCGAAATCGACTAATTTCTTTACGGCAAAAGCAGCTGCCAGGGATTTCCCGACTTTCTTGGCAAGCCCCTGGATACCGGACATCTGCTTTTCAAATTCACTTTTATTTACGACCAGATCCAGCCCGATCTGACCTACACTATCCGCTGCCATATATGTCACCTGCCCTTTTGTAAGACAGGCACATCGGCACAGCGTCTTAGATTCTTAATTCAAAAATTCGTCTGCAATCTTTATTTTTGCACTTAAAAAAGACGCCGTTGCATTTGGCGTCTTCCGATTGGTTCGCATTGACCGGATGCCCGCAGTATGGGCACCGGACCTTTTTCTGCTTTATCTTCTCAATTTCAACCACCTCCCGCCATAGCAGCTATCATGCGTTCAAGAGCCTCCATTTGCTTGTCATAGTCCTCTTCCGACATACTGCTTGCACTACGGCTCCTCCAGTCATCATAGATTTTTTTCTGCTCTGAGGTGAAATGCTTGATAATATCCTTATCCGTTTCCGATCGTATTGCCACAATTCGCCCGAGGGCGGTGTCCGGGGCGAGTCCAGACAGCAACGCCTTGAACTCATCCCAGGATACCGTTTCAAACTCTCTTGTGCGGATTCGCAGCCCGTACTGTGATAAAAAGCTGGACACGATCAGGTCCCAGTCTTCGAATAGGTCATAGTACGGGTCAGTGCTCTCCCTGGCTGTTCGCCTCACCGGTTACCAGCGCCATAGCTTCCTGGATAATGATCATCCAATCGGAAATACTCGGTTTAAGCTTATCAATTTCCGTTCGTGACTTCTCAGGGAAGATCAGCTGATACATCGCGGACACCACTTCCATGTCATTGACATTTTCCTTCTGCATGAAGTTCATAACCTTCAGTACGGTCGGGGCATCGGCGTTTACCTCCAGCTTCTTCCCTTTGACAACCAGAGTCGGATTCCCGTCAAAACTCAGTTTATCGGTAATATCTACTACTTTTCCCATGATCCTATCCTCCTCTTATTACACAGCTACTGCCGGCGTATAGGTCGGTTCGCCGTAACAGGTAACCTCAAATTCCAGCGCATCGATATTGGTCGTATCTCCACCGCCCGGAGTTGTGACATTCACCACAACATCACAGGCCAGCTTTGCACCGGACTTCATAACCCATTCGAATTTCGTCATAACATCCTGACCAAACTTCCACGCAAGACTTGCAATATAATCATTGCCCTTGTCTCCAACCGTTCTCTTCCCCTTGAAGGAAAAGGTCAGCTTTTTGCCAGTCATCGCAGATTTCGCCCAGCCATGCGCGTCCATTGCATACCACTCTTCTGTGGTTCCGTCGATAGCCGGTGCAAAGTTCTCCATGTCGGCCGGCATTACCATGTCATCGTCAACACTGGACAGTCCCTTCGTGCCGAACTTAAATACATTATCGTGTACCGGATACACTTTTCCTGTTGCTTCGGGCATATTATGTTCCTCACTTTCTCCGATAAATAAAATCCAGCCAGATTACATATTCGAACACTCCACCGTCATCCGTTCCAACATCCTGCGGTTCTGGCACCATCAGGCGGATGTAATGAATGTGGGTATCTCCTATGTCCAGGCAGGACAGGTTTCTAATTTTCTCAAAAAGATCATACGCTGCAGCTTCACTTTCTTCTTTGTCACTATTCCAATGCACCAGAAGAGAAACCGGCTTGGTATCATAGGTGGTATATTCCAGGCCACCCAATGCGATGTTAGGCGGCCCTGATCCGCCCCGGCCATACACGCCGATAGATTTCTGCTGCTTATTATCCAGTTTTCCGATATAGACGCGATTGTCTGCAGCAATGCCAAGAGATGCGATCCATCCACGGATGTCTGCAATTTTTAGCATCACACACCACCTGCTTTCTTATAAAATTGCTTGAATGCTTTTGGTGCAAAGTCAGCCTTCTGACCTCCTGGCATCCAATCCTCATACCACATGCCATTCGCATTCGGATTTTCTTTCGTCTGGAAATTGTATTCCGGATGATAATACAGCCGACGAGCATAAGGCGTGTTGGAAACCAGCGTCACCTTTCCGTCTTTTGACTGACTATAATCCACAAAGGTACTTTCGTTCTGCAAGTTTCCGGTGTCAAATGGGAATACCTGGGCTTGTACAACCTCTGTGTGAAGTGCTTCGCCGGTCTGCTCCAACGCCGTCACTGCAGCCTGCGTCAGCTGCTTGATACGCGGCATATTTAACTTTACCGTTGATTTGACCTGCATCAGACCACCTCCAGACTGCAGTAGTTGACTGTTCCGTCCGGGTTCCGATTTTTGCAGCCCTGCTCAATCCGACGCTCCTCACCAAACACTGTGATCGTGCCGCCACTCAGAGACGGCATATCCGGTGCAATGTCGCCCGGAAACAGCGCCGTCCCAGTGATCTGAACCAGCTTCTTTTCGGCTGTCAAAACAGTCTTGGCGCGGTCCTGAAAATTGCACACAAGGTCGGAATCAAACGTATACAACGGCTTTCCCAGGTTGCTCAGCTCCTCAGATTCCAAATGCACATGCACAGGCGTCCTGCAGAGCCGTTTTGGGACCAAACATGGATATCTCATAGACTCACCTCGCTAAACGGCAGCACAAGCCAGTCTGACACAGCAGAGCATACACATCGCGTTTCATGGCCACGCCCTTATCGGTAAAAACATTCCAAGAGCTGCCAAACTGAGCCGATACGCCGTTAATGCTGTAGCTCTGCAGGACCGTGTTAATCTCGTCCTCGTTTTCCGTCTCAAAGTCCGCCTGCTGACAGACAACTTCCCGGATTACCTCCTGCTGGAAATCAGTCAGCCTAGAAAATCCCTGGCCCACAATACGATTGTAGGTCAGGGAATCAACGTGGCGGCTTGCCTGCCGGAGTGCCTTTTTCAAGTCATCTGCCGGAACAATATTGCCGCCGTATTCGCTTTGATAATATTCCGGTGTTACATATGGCTCGTAGGCCATAAGATCACCTCCGATCACTCGCCGGTATACTCCGTGGTATCCACATCAACGTATACACTGTCCACCTTACCGTCACGGCCGTTCGGGAACACGAACACATCAGACAGGGAGCGGTTCTGATACAGGTAGCCATCACCTTCAGTGTGAGCGCCCGGATCAAAATAATAGATGCTGGAGATCTTCGGTACGATCTTGCAGGTCTGACCGCAGGCTACAAGCACATTGATCTTGTGTGCTCCGGTTGCCGGGGTTCCTTCGGCAACTTTCTTCTGCGGGGCAAAGCCACCATTCTCCGGCTCCCAGTCAAACGCATCATAGAAGCGCTCATCATCCACAACCTCCATGATCGGCACACCGTCAATGTCGGTCACACGGGTTTCGATTCCCATTCCACCCTCTGCAATCTGAGTCATCTCAATCTTGCGGGTAAACTCGGTAGACTGTTCCAGGGCATCCATGATGGCACTGGATACATACATGATCAGGCTGCCGTTTGCCTTGTATCTTCTCAGCTTGCCCTTTGCCAGGATGTCTTTCAGCATGCTAAACACCTTTGCCTTGGTGTAGCCGGACGCTGCAGTCGAAGAATGGTACCCCTCCTCTTTCTGGGCTGCCTGTGCAACCTTGGAGAAGAACAGAGCATCCGTCTCCGGCACTACCTGGGTTTTCTCAAAGGTCTTAGAGATATTCTGGATGGATGCGGTTGCGTTGGTTTCGTCCACATCTGCCTTATCCACCAGGAAAGAAACATCACGGTCATGGGTCAGGGTAAACGGTACATCCTTCTGGGTGTAATTACCCTTGTTCCAGCCGCCGCTTCTGTTGTGGTTCTTATATCCGGAAGTGGACATCTGAGTGAAGTGGAAGGTCTTCGCATCCAGCCATTTCACGTTACTGGTTACAAACGGGGAAGTTAAAGTCCCCTGCACGAGAATTTCTAATAATTCCGGTTCCCATACCTGTGCATAGTTTAAAGCCATATTATCACCTTATCCTTTCTTTTAGTTCCAGCGATTCCAACGCTTCGTTGGTACGCTTGCCTGTGTCTGTGTTGCCTGCTGGGCCTGTCCGGCTCCAGTGTTACCGCTTGCAGCTCCTACCTGCACAAAGCCGGTATTTCCTGCTGTCTGCGCTTTCAGCCCTGGGATATCCTCCAGCACTTTGTTGAGTGCTGCTTTTAATGTCTCCTCGTTGATTTTTCCATCCTGGCCCACTACCTGACTGAAATCTGCCAGTTTAATGACGTACGGGATGGTAGTTGCACTAATGCCAAGAGATACAGCCGCCATTGTTGCCGCGCTGTTGATCTGAGCCTGCTGCGCTGCTGCCTGCGCCTGTGTTACCTGCACCTGCATAGCACCAACATCCGGTGTATTGGCTGCCTTCTGCTGCTTAAAGGCTGCAATGGCCTGCTCAACCTCGTCCTGGCTGAGTCCCTGCTGCTTGAAATAGGCTTTCAGTGCAGTGTCTTCCTTGGCTGCCAGGGTGCCATCAAGCATCTGCTGAATCTTTCCGTAGTCAATCGCAGGAGCTGTTCCCTGCTGATTGCTCTGATTCTGCTGTGCCGCTGATGCCCCTGCAGTTCCTGTCTGCTGATTCTGATTTCCTGTACCCTGCTGTCCCTGGTTCTGATTTCCTTCTGCCATAATAATGGCCTCCTTTCCATTTTGAGAGTGTCACTCTTACTGCTATCCATTGTCATCGGTGTCACCGGCCGCGCAGAGTTTAGTGCCGTGCTCGCGTTTGGGCATAAAAATAACACGCATCTCTGCGTGCCTACTGCTCGATCTTATTACATTTTGTGCACCGCCTTACATGCCCGCCATGTGGAGCAGATGCACGACTCCAATGCTTACGGTAGCTATGTCGGCAATAATGCTGCCGGAACCAGGTTAATACATTCATGTGCTCACCTTCCTACTGTTGCGATGTCGCAACGATATGCCTTATTTAATTTCAACACTCGGAATCATTCTTTCTGGGTAAAATACCAGCTCATAATGATATTTATCTGTTCCTTTTGGTTCCGTCTGCTCCATTACATAGCAGGTCCAGTCATTCAGATAAATATAATCTTTGTAATACTGGTCCTCTCCTGTTTTAATCGTTACAACCAGTTCATTGGAGCTATTGTTGCTGAGTGCCATGTAACCCTCAGCCTGGAGCATAACCGTATCGGTTCTTGCATTTGTGACTGTTATTCTACGATATACGTTAAATTCATTTGCATCTTTGGACAAATTGTGGTTCACGGTTGATGCGGTAGAAGAACAGCCAGATGCCCCCAGGGCCACACAAAAAGCTACCATAAAAGCTAAAATTTTATTTTTCATATCATTCATCCCTTTCTAAAAATGAGTACAAAAATACCACCGGCCTACTGACTGGTGGTATTATTCCTTATCTATTTCTTCTTTCGTCAATAAAATATCTCTTTTTTCTCTTTTAGCCCGCTTGGAAAGTCTTACAAGCTTTT
>ERZ773259.1536-NODE-1536-length-18544-cov-3.728325_pt1 | contig 18544 bp, 13 predicted proteins | sample MGYA00511961_ERZ773259 | MGnify/ENA primary metagenome ERZ773259 (study PRJEB29015, sample SAMEA2737775) | human gut metagenome | biome: human gut; feature: human-associated habitat; material: faeces | place: China | collected 2012 ...
GTATGGAAGAAGAGAAATATGAGAAACTTGTACTGAACAGACTTCGGAAGAGGAATCCGATGAATTACGATATTCTGGTCAAAACAAAATTCCAGGAACTCTCAGCAGCAGAAGTGGCAAGTGAGTATGGGATTACACCGAATAATGTAAATAACAGGAATCTGCGGTCGAAAGCCTGGATAATTGAAGAAATGGAAAAGATATGCAGGCAGTCACATCGATAACTGCCTGCATCCTGCTATTTGTTTATTTTTTTGATAAAACACATTCTTCGATCAACGAAACGATATGATGGATGGAATCCATCTGTTTGCCTGCAGACATTGCTTCTTCGAAAGAATGACGGTTGTCATACAGCTGATGGATCGTATCCAGAAGTTTCTCATCAGTGATTTCTTCTTCCTCAAGTACCATGCTGAATCCCTGTTTTTCGAAAGAACGGGCATTCAGGATCTGGTCACCACGACTGGCATTTGCAGACAGCGGAATCAGAAGATTTGGTTTGTGAAGAGCACTGATCTCACAGATGGCGTTTGCACCTGCGCGGGAGATTACCACGTCAGACAGGGCAAAAAGATCCGGAAGTTCTTCTTTGATATATTCATACTGAACATAGCCTTCGGTACCTTTGAGGGTTTCGTCCATTTTACCCTTGCCGCAGAGATGGATCACCTGGAAAGCTTTCAGAAGTTCCGGGAGAATCTTGCGGATATGGTCATTTACAGAGGCTGCGCCAAGGCTTCCACCGATCACCATCAGTACCGGTTTGTCAGAAGTAAATCCACAGAACTGACGGCCGGCTTCCTTATCACCTTTCATCAGCTCCTGACGGATCGGCGTGCCGGTCAGTACGGCTTTATCTGCCGGAAGACTGCTGACAGTCTCAGGAAAGTTACAGCATACTTTAACGGCTGATGGAATACACAGTTTGTTGGCAAGTCCCGGAGTCATATCTGACTCGTGGATGATTGCTGGAATCTTGCAGCGTTTGGCTGCAATTACAACAGGGACGGTAACGAAACCACCCTTGGAAAAGACTACATCGGGTTTCAGTTTTTTGAGAAGCTTCTTTGCTTCATGGAACCCTTTTAATACCCGGAAAGGATCGGAGAAGTTCTTGGGATCGAAATAACGTCTCAGCTTTCCAGATGAGATCCCATAATATGGAATACCCATTTCTTCAATGAGTTTACGTTCGATACCTTCGTAAGATCCGATATAGGAAATCTGATATCCGGCAGCTTTGAGTGTCGGGATCAGAGCAATATTTGGTGTAACATGTCCGGCAGTACCGCCGCCGGTAAGTACAATATGTTTCATAGGGAAAACCTCCTGAAAATCATTTTATTACCAATAACTATGAACCACCGGGGAAGAATTGTCAAGAAAGAGATAATATCATGAAAAAAGAGTTTGAGAAAGAACAGAACGACAATCAGATAGATGATGCATTCCTGGATATGCCGGATATGGAGGATGACGAGAAATTCCGTCAGTGGCTGGAAGAGGAATATCTGAAGGAAGCAGATGCCATCGAGGAAGCTCTTTTTGATGGCAGAAAATTTGAGGACAATCAGGATATCGTAGAGAAACTGAGCGTTTCCAGAGAAAGCTTCTATCAGCGTGCCAGAGAAGAAGGTCTGCTGGAGGATACGGCAGATGAGAAGGCAGAAGATGAGAAGGATACGGAAGAAGCAGTGCCTGAATCTATGGAAAAGAAAATTTTGGAATTCAGAAAAAACGCAGGTGTATCAAAGGATCCTGCACGCGATGCGAACAGAAACTCCGGCAAAAGGAAACACAGTTATGTGCGCTTTGGCAGAATCGCCGGAATCGCGGGCCTGTGTCTGATCTGCGTGTTCGCTGCAAGTATGAGCAGCGGGGCGAACAGGAAATATCTTATTAAAAATATTAGATATTTAGCGGGTGATGATACAAGAGTTGTAACTGGAAATGATGAAGAAAATGAAAATGTAAAAATGGATGAATATGAAGCTATAGCAGATATAGAAAAAAAGTTAGAAGTGAAGATGCCAGAGTTTTATTATCGTCCATATAATATGAATTTTTTAGAGTATTCGGTAAACAATGTGACGTTTTATGCAACGCTTGAGTATAAATATAAAGATAATATCTTGTTTTTTTATATTGATAAACAAGATAACAATACAGCAAGTAATATTAGTAGTATAAATGGAAAAGAGCGAATGGTGGAAAGAATTTCGAATGATAATATAGAAATTAGTATAAAAGAAGTAGAGGATAAATCCGATAAAAATTCAACTTATATAGCAAGTTGGAACTATGAAAATGTCACATATTATATAGATGGAAAAATAGAGTTGGATGAATTAGAAAAAATATTAAAAGAAATGAAATTTTAGAGTGATATTTCCAGATTTCATACGTATATAGTTATGTAAAGGTTGTTTACATAGCGAAAGGAAGTGAGAAATGAATATCTGGAAAAAGATTCTTGGAATCAGTCTGGCAGTTGGCTTATCTATTAGTATGAGCATCGCACCGGTATATGCAGATGCCATCAGCGTTTTGGATGAGATTACAGATGAAGAGACTACAGAAGATTATGCAGAAGATACTTCAACCATTTTGGCACGAAGCAGTTATTTGAATCTAGGAAATGTAAAGATTCAAAAAATTTCAAGTAATGAGATTGCAATCTCCGGGTTGACACAATGTCATAGAACATGTAGCAAAGTTTATCTGTCACTTTATCTGGAACGGAAGGTTAATGGAAGTTATGGAACTTATAAATACTGGAATTTTACAGCTAATAATGTACACAATTTGAGTAAAACAATAGAAGTTATAGTTCCATCAGGTACATATTACCGTGTGCGTGGATACCATGCAGCCAGCCAGTCGGGTACAAAAGAATCTACCTCTACGCTGACGCAGGGTATCATGGTCAAATAATGACCATTGGAAAAGGAAAAAGGAAGAAAAGAAGAAAAATATTAATCAGTAATCCGTGAAGTGCGAAGAAGGTCGCAGGATGCAAAATAAATTTATGTAAACACCGTTACCGTCCGGGGGCATCAACGTACTCACAAATCATGTCGGACTCGTCAGAGTTCACATTATTCATGATCTTATGCGCAAAGGAATAACATAATCATACGCAAAAAAAAGGATCATTTAACCATATCTACAAAATCATATGAACCATACAAAACAAGGCGGGACTTCATACACCCCGCCTTATTTGGTTACTGTGAACGGAGTGAACAGTAACCTTATTTTACATAAATAAAGGTATGAGAATTGGAATCTTTCTGAAATAAGGTATATTGCAAATTAAAAGAACATATGCTATAATGCCAGTAGGCAAAACGATAAGATGTGTTCACAGTAGCACAGCAAAAACTCCCCAGAGTTCGCACCTCTGGGGAGTTTTTATTCCATTTTGGCGAGGCGGCTTAGACCTCAGGCTGGCTACTAGCTGCTATTTTCCATCCAGCCATTTGCAAATGTAGTAGGCGATTACACTTGCCAGAATGGAAAGCATAAACGATAAAATTGAATTCACAATAGCATACCCCCTTTCTGTACCTGTCTAGGGGCAGTAGCAAAAGCATTATAACATGAAGCCCTGGTCGAAAAAACGCAATTTTTGTTAAGATATATTGTCTTTTTTGCACAAAAAACTGTTAAAAATAAGTTAAATCGTGTATAATGGTTACAACAAAACATATTTGGATGATTTTTCAGACAAAGGGGGTTCGCACATGAAGATTACCTTTATTGGGGCGACACATGAAGTAACCGGAAGCTGTTATTATCTGGAAGCAGCAGGAAAGAAATTCCTGGTAGACTGCGGTATGGAACAGGGTCCGGATTACTACGAGAATCAGGATATTCCTGTAAAGGGAAGTGACCTGGATTTTGTTCTTCTGACCCATGCACATATGGATCACTCCGGAAATCTTCCCGCTATTTATGCAAAAGGTTTTCAGGGACCGATTTATGCAACACAGGCCACCTGCCACCTTTGTGACATTATGCTTCGAGACAGTGCCCACATTCAGATGTTCGAGGCAGAGTGGCGTAACCGTAAAGGACGCCGCCAGGGTAAGCCGGAATTTGTTCCTGCATACACCATGGAAGATGCCATGGGTGTTATCCAGAATTTTGTTCCGTGCCCGTATGAAAAAACCATCAAACCGGCAGAAGGAATCAGCGTTCGCTTTGTAGATGCCGGCCACCTTCTTGGCTCTGCAAGTATTGAGATCACGATTCAGGAAGATGGCAAAGAGAAAAAAATCGTCTTCTCCGGCGATATCGGTAATCTGAACCAGCCACTGATCAAAGACCCGGTCTATCTCCACGATGCAGATTATGTAGTCATGGAATCCACTTACGGTGACAGAAGTCACGGTGAACGCCCGGATTATGTAGCAATGCTTACCGAAGTGATCCAGCATACTTTTGACCGTGGTGGAAGCGTTGTCATTCCTTCTTTTGCAGTCGGACGTACGCAGGAGATGCTGTATTTTATCCGACAGATTAAAGAAGAAGGACGTGTACACGGACACGATAACTTTAAGGTCTATGTCGACAGCCCGCTGGCAAATGAAGCGACAACAATCTTTAATGAACATATTTATGACTGCTTTGATGAAGAAGCTATGGCACTGGTCAAAAAGGGAATCAACCCGTTGATGTTCCCGGGATTAAAGACCTCGATTACCAGTGACGATTCAAAAGCAATCAACTTTGACGAAGACTGCAAGGTTATCATTTCCGCGAGCGGTATGTGCGATGCCGGCCGAATCAAACACCATTTGAAACATAATCTGTGGAATCCGAACAATACGATCCTGTTTGTCGGTTATCAGGCAATCGGAACGCTTGGCCGTGCCCTGATCGAAGGTGCGACCGAAGTTAAACTGTTTGGTGAGACGGTTGCTGTAGGCGCAGAGATCCGTCAGATGCCGGGTATCAGCGGTCATGCGGATGTGAATGGCCTGATGACCTGGATCAAGGCATTCAAAGAAAAACCGGAAAAAGTATTTGTCACCCACGGCGATGATGAAGTGACCGAGATCTTTGCAAGAAGACTGCAGGAGGAACTGGGACTGGATTCTATGGCACCGTTCAGCGGAACCGTCTATGATCTGGCGAACAATACCTGTATCTATGAGGCACAGGGAATCAAAATCACGAAAGCTTCTGTTTCTCCGAAAGCAAGCAGAGCCGCACGTGCATTCCAGAAGCTGGTTGCCATGGGACAGCGCCTTATGTCTATTATCCGAAAGAACGAAGGCATGCCGAACAAAGACCTGGAGCGTTTCAGCAGAGATATACAGTCGCTGTGTGATAAGTGGGACAGAGATGATTTTAATTAAAAAAATCTGGGGTTTTTCCCCAGATTTTTTTAATTCAGAGCTTCTTTCAGAGCTTTTGCAAGCTGATCCGGGCAGGATGTTGGTTTGAAGCCACAACGAATCCCTTCCATTCTGCTGATAGCTTCTTTGGCATCCATGCCTTCTACCAGTCTGGCAACGCCCTGTGTATTACCGGAGCAGCCGCCCTGGAATTTTACATCATGAACTTTTCCTGCATCGTCGATCTCAAATGAAATGGCGCTTGAACAGACACCAGATGTTTTATATACCATAATCTTAACCTCCTGAGTTCAGTTATTGTAAATAATAACAATATATTTTTCCAATAAGTATACCAGAAAAGGACAAAGCGGACAAGTCTGCCGCAGATTTTCCAGAGGAATTCCCCGTGAAGCAAAAAAAGTTTCCATATAAACGCAACATTTGCTATAATAGACTATGCTATTCACAATCAGGGATGATAACAGATTACAGTGCCCGGCTTTTCAGAAAAAGGGCACGATGATAAAGGAGATTACAATATTATGAGATGTATTGGTATTATAGGAGCAATGGAAGTTGAAGTAGCAAGTCTCAAAGAACAGATGAAAGATATTCAGGTGACACGTAAGGCTTCCATGGAATTTTATTCAGGTATTATCGAAGGAAAAAACGTAGTTGTTGTCCGTTCTGGAATTGGTAAGGTCAATGCAGCAGTCTGCACACAGATTCTGATCGATGATTTCAAAGCAGAAGTAGTGATCAACACCGGTATCGCAGGAAGCCTGAATGCAGACATCAACATTGGAGATATCGTTGTTTCCACAGATCTGATCCATCATGATATGAATGCCGTTGCATTTGGTTATCCGGTTGGACAGATTCCGCAGATGGAAGCTTTTTCTTTCCACAGTGATGATGCACTTCGCGCACTTGCAGTAAAAGCATGCAAAGAAGCAAATCCTGATATCGAAGTATTCGAGGGACGCATTGCATCCGGTGACCAGTTTGTGGCAGACCAGGGTGTCAAAGATTTTATTACAAAAGAATTTGGAGCATACGCTGTTGAAATGGAAGGCGCGGCAATCGCACAGGCAGCATATCTGAACAATGTACCTTTCCTTGTGATCCGTGCAATTTCTGACAAAGCAGATGGAAGTGCAGAGATGGATTATCCGACATTCGAAGCGCAGGCAGCAGAGCACAGTTTCAAACTGACACTCCGCATTCTGAAAGACATTCAGGGCTGAAGCGCACACTTGAAAAGATTCTGCATAGAATGTTATAGATGATGACGAAACAGGAGCCTGTCCATGTATTATGACAAGTTTCTTCCATTTTATATGACGTATGCAGATTCTTCTCTTTACAGCAGAGAGAGAATACAGGAGCAGGAATTTGCTCTGATGAAATCTTATTATCCGGAAACTGCCCGCAAAATTCAGGAAAAAGTTGAAGAAGAATGTCAGCTTATGGATTATGAGGGAAGCAGACTTTATGATGAGCATCCGGACAAATTTATGATGCATCGGCTTTACAGGCAGATACGTTCTCAGGTAGACGGAGAAATGGCAGCACAGGAGATTCCTGATGAATTTCTGGATGAACTGATCCAGGTGCTTTTGTATCAGGAGATTTCCAGGCGCCGGTGCAGACGACGCAGATACCGTGGATTCTGACAGTTGAGCGAATAAGAACACTGCAGTTCGTAATGCCGGAATCCGATGGTGTACACAGGGGCATTACAGAGGGATTATGAAAGATTAAATATGATGACATTACAGGAATTTTTGGAAAAACAATTTGATGAAAACCTGATGCTTGCAGTCATAAGCGGCCAGCGGAGCAAGGAAAAAGAGGCTCCTTCCAAGGTGCGGATCCGCCAGATAGAACTGAAAGGCAGCGTCTGTTATCAGGCATCCTCCACGGTGGGAACCAAGGTCCTTCACTCCAATTACAGCAGAGAAGAAGTGATCGCATATGTGGAACAGAGTCTTCAGGAGGGTGGATTTTCCCAGCTGCAGGTGCAGGGAAGATGCAAAGATGGCAGTGTTCTTGTCAGCAAAAAGGGTAAAGTAACTGTCAAAGTGAAAGAGCATCAGGCGAAAGAGCCTGTTCAGATTCTGGCACACAATCGTGTGAAACAGTATATATTGAAGGAAGGAACTCCGGTTCCATTCCTGGTGGATCTGAGAGTTATGAATAAAGAAGGAAAGATCCATCGTCCGGCTTATGACAAGTTCAAACAGATCAACCGTTTCCTGGAGTTTATTGAGGATATTCTTCCGGCATTGTCCAGGGAGCGGGAGGTCACGATCCTGGATTTTGGATGTGGCAAATCATACCTGACATTTGCCATGTATTATTATCTGAAGGAACTCAAAGGATATGACGTTAATATCATTGGGTTGGACCTGAAGGAAGATGTGATCCGGAAATGCAATGGACTGGCAGAAAAATACGGATATGAGAAACTGCATTTTCTGTGTGGTGATATTGCGGAATATGAAGGTGTGCAGAAAGTAGATATGGTGGTAACGCTCCATGCATGTGACAAAGCAACCGATTATGCACTTGCCAAAGCGGTTGAGTGGGATGCGCAGGTGATTCTGTCTGTTCCATGCTGTCAGCATGAACTGAATGACCAGATTCAGAATAAAATGCTTTCTCCGGTGCTGAAATATGGACTTCTGAAAGAAAGAATGTCTGCACTTCTTACAGACGGAATCCGTGCAGAACTTCTGGAATCGAAGGGATACAGTACACAGATTCTGGAATTTATTGATGTGGAACATACACCGAAGAATCTCCTGATCCGGGCAGTAAAGACAGGCAGACCCCGTTCGGGTGAAGCTCTGAAAGAGATGACGGATGCCATTCATGGACATCTGACTCTGGAAAAACTTCTCTATCCGGATGGATTTGGTGCGAAGGAGGGAGTATGAGAACCATAACAAGATTTTTGAGAAGGTTTTTAATACTTCTGATCGTGTTTGTAATAGGAGTAGCGGGAACTGCTTTTCTCATGAACAATGAGACAACGGATGATCGTTCCGATATGAATAATCCGACGTTGCCGGAAGTAATGGTAGATTTTAACGGTACGCTGGCAAACAGAATGTATGGATATCGCCAGCCGATGGAAGCTGATTTTGTCCGCGACAGTGTAACACCGCTGGATACAACGAAAAAACTTACGATCGCTGTTAATCCTTATGAGGAAAAAATCAAAAGTCTGTCCTATGAAGTGCGTACTTCGGATGGAACCAAGATCGTTGAGAATCGTAAGGTCAAGAGTCTTGACAGCTCAGGATCTGACGGATATCTGCGCGCACAGATCGAGATCAGTTCCGGTCTTTTGATGAATCAGGAGTATTCTCTTCAGATCTCGCTGGATACCAGTGACGGAGAAGCGTATTATTACACAAGAGTAGTTTCCAGGTCTTCGACGAATACGGAGGATTATTTGAAGTTTGCTTCCAGTTTTGCACAGATGTGCATGGATAAAAACTCTGCAGACGGGATTGCGGCCTATCTGGAATCTACAGAATCTTCTTCGACAAATTTTACGGCTGTGACGATACAGTCACCACTTTCTACGATCAGCTGGGGAAATTTAAGTCCGCAGATATCCAAGAAAGGCATTCCGGTCATTAAAGAGATCAATGAGACGACGGCGAGTATTTCGCTGGAATATGAGATAAAGGCAGCCAACGAAAACGGCGGTGCAGAGTATTACAATGTAACGGATTTTTACCGGCTTCGCTATACGGATACCAGAATTATGCTGTTGGATTTTCAGCGAAGCGCAGATCAGGTATTTGATCCTCAGCAGACAGTGATCACAGATGATGGGCTGCTTCTTGGAGTCCGGGACAAAAATGTCACGATGCTTTCCAATGAAGATGGCAGTGTGACTGCTTTTACGCAGGAAGGTGCCTTGTGGACTTATGCACCGGATACCGGCAAATTTGTAGATATCTTTGATTTCCGCAGAAAATCAAATGGAGATTTTCGTGACTCCAGAATGGAACATGATATCAAGCTGCTGGGCATTAATGACAGTGGGGATCTGGATTTCATGGTTTATGGTTATATGAACCGCGGAACATATGAAGGATATTGTGGTGTTGGAATCTACCATTATGACCATGATCAGAATGTTGTAGAGGAACGTGTGTTTATTCCAATGTCAGAATCATTTGAATTCCTGAAATCAGACCTTGGAACGCTGAGCTATGTGAATAAAGATAATCAGCTGTTTCTTTTGCTTGCAGGCAGGCTTTATCAGATTAATATTGATGAAAGCAGTTATGATGTGCTTGCAGATAATATTGATGGAAATCAGTTTGCGGTTTCGGCGACCAATGCACATGCAGCATGGCGGATCAGTGACGGGGATCAGGCTGGTCAGGTAGAATTCATCGATTTTGATACGCTGGAAACAAGAAATGCTACACCGGAGGCAGGACAGAGCCTTCGTGTGCTGGGATTTATGAATGAAGATGTGGTCTATGGTATCGTTTTGGACGGTGACAGTCTTACAGATGAAAACGGACATACTACAGATGGAATTACTTCAATCAGAATTGAAGGTTTTGACGGAACTGTCAAAAAGGAGTATCATCAAGATGGATATTATATTACAGATGTGACGGTCGGAAGTACCCTTATGCAGTTTAATCTTTCTGAAAAAACTGGAAGCTCTTATACTGTGAAAAATAAGGACAACATCATGAATAATCAGGCAGCGGCAGCAAAGGTTGTTTCTGCTGAACAGAGCAGTACAACCCGCCAGGGCGTGATCGTCAAGCTGGCATTTGACAACAAACCGGAAACAGACGAACCGTTGATTCTTACTGCAAAGATGAAAAATACAGGGGAAAAAACAGTTCAACTGGATGTTGACAAGAGTCAGATCAGTAATATTTATTATGTATATGCAAAGGGCGGACTGGATAGTACGTGGACAGATCCGGCACAGGCAATTCTCCATGCAGACAGTCTGACAGGTGTAGTTCTGAACCGGGCACAGCAATATGTATGGGAACGTGGAAATATGAAAACACAGCTGACGCTGAATACAGAGGATGTTCCGGAGATTATTCGAAGTGGTTCCTGGGACAAAGACGTTTTGCAGCAGGGACTGGGAGATTCAGGAACGGTGATCGACCTTACCGGATGTAGTTTGGAAAATGTACTCTATGAAATCAGTGCGCAACGTGCGGTTATAGCCAAGACCGGTGCAGATTCCAGTGTAGTGATCGTTGGATACGATCAGTACAATACCTGGCTTCTTGATCCGGCTACAGGCGAAGTAAGTCCTTACGGAATGAACGATAGTACGGCGTTATTCCAGGCAGCAGGAAATGTCTTTATTTCCTATCTTGATAACCAAAAATAAATTTAACAGGAGGACAGGCTTATGTTAAGCAAAAGCATCACGAAACTTGTGCAGTATGGAATGGAAACAGGACTGGTACCGGAGTGTGAAAAAAATTACACTATCAATCTTCTTCTGGATGTATTTCATGAAGATGAATATGTGGAACCAGAAGAGAACTTTTCAGATGTAGATCTGGAAGAAACTTTAAATGAACTTCTGGATGAAGCCGTAAAGAGAGGACTGATCGAAGACAGTGTTGTGTATCGTGATCTTTTTGATACAAGACTGATGAACTGCCTGATGCCGCGTCCGGCGCAGGTTCAGACAGAATTCTGGGATAAGTATCAGAACAGTCCGCAGGAAGCTACCGATTACTTCTATAAATTAAGCCAGGACAGCAACTATATTCGCCGCTATCGTGTAAAGAAAGATCAGAAATGGAAAGTAGACAGCCCGTATGGCGAAATTGATATTACCATTAATCTTTCCAAACCGGAAAAAGATCCAAAAGCGATCGCAGCAGCAAAAAATGCGAAAGCAAGCAGCTATCCAAAATGTCTCCTTTGTCCGGAGAATGAAGGATATGCAGGTCGTGTCAATCATCCGGCAAGACAGAATCACAGAATCATTCCGATCACGATCAACGATACACCATGGGGCTTCCAGTATTCTCCATATGTATATTACAATGAGCATTGCATCGTGTTCAACAGCAAGCATACTCCGATGAAGATTGAGAGAAACACCTTTATCAAACTGTTTGATTTCGTAAAACTGTTTCCTCATTATTTCCTGGGATCCAATGCAGATCTTCCGATCGTTGGTGGTTCTATCTTAAGTCATGATCATTTCCAGGGCGGACATTATACATTTGCAATGGCAAAAGCTCCGATTGAGAAGCATGTGACGATTCCGGGATTTGAAGATGTGGAAGCCGGCATTGTCAAATGGCCGCTTTCCGTACTTCGTATCCGCCACAAAGATTCTGCGCGTCTGGTCGATCTGGCAACTCATGTACTGGAAGTATGGAGAGGATATACCGATGAAGCTGCATTTGTTTTTGCAGAGACAGACGGAGAACCGCACAACACGATCACACCGATCGCACGTAAAGCAGGCGATATGTTTGAACTGGATCTGACTCTGAGAAACAACATCACAACAGAGGAAAACCCGCTTGGTGTATATCATCCGCATGCAGAGTATCATCACATTAAGAAAGAAAATATCGGTCTGATCGAAGTTATGGGGCTGGCAGTTCTTCCGGCAAGACTGAAAGAAGAACTGGAACTTCTGGAAGAATACATTCTGGAAGGAAAAGATATCGCATCCAACGAAAAGATTGAGAAACATGCCGCATGGGCAGCTGAATTTCTTCCGAAATACAAGGATATCAACAAAGAGAATGTTCATGAAATCCTTCAGAAAGAAGTTGGTATTGTATTTACACATGTTCTGGAAGATGCTGGTGTTTACAAATGCACACCGGAAGGCAGAGAAGCATTTATGAGATTCATCGAATCATTATAAAAAAACACATAATATACAAAAGACAGGGACTTAAGGCGCAGAGCTTTGAGTCCCTGTCTGCATATAAAAGGCACAGACGGGACAGCAGCATATTACAGTCCGGAAACAGAACTGTGTTAAAATGACATTATAAGGTATGTTTGGAGAATGTGAAAACAGTGCGAAGGAAATTTCGGCAAAGGAGGCATGGAATGAAGCAAAAATATGTATTTACAGCAGTGGCGGTTGTGGCTGTCGGAGCGGTGGCATTGGGTACGGCCCCGATGTGGGAAGGGACGAATTCTGTGAAACAGGAGGAGACCAGAACGAGTATTATTGAGGATCCGGTAAATACAGAAACAGAAGTAACCGGTACGCCAACGCCTCTTCCGACGACGGCCCCGGTTACTGGAATTTCTCATACGGACAGTTATGAAGATCTTTATGCCCAGGTAAAAGAATGGCAGAATAATTCTTCATACAGTAATGTTCAGCCCCGCATCATGACTGTTGAAGAGTCAGCAGATGCGGCAGGGACAGACTCGGCTGCTTCAAATTCCAGTATGGCGGCAACTATGCCGGAAGAACCGATTGACCAGGAATATGGCTTTGATCCATCATCAGAAGGTAAAGATTATTCTACGACCACCGCACAGGAAGAACTGATTGATGAGGCAGATATCGTAAAAACAGATGGCAGCTGTATTTATGCCATGGACAGTAAAGGAACATTGCGTATTGCAGATGCAGCGTCCATGAAATTACTCTGTGAGATTAATGGAGAGAACAGCTCCGATTATAAGGAAATGTATGTGGATGGTAACTGCCTGCAGCTGATCTGTCAGCAGGAAGATTATATAACTTATAAAGGCAGTATAGATCTTCCGTCAGCAAATGCAGGTGGAGAAAAGAATACAGATGGAGTCCGAACCAGTTATAGTATGCCGGTAACTACTGTGACAGTAGAAACCTATGATATCTCAGACAGGGAAAAACCCAAAAAGACAGGCGTTTATCATCAGGATGGAAGTTATCTTTCCTCTCGAAGAACTGACGGAAGAATGTATCTTTTTACATCATATACTCCGGAAGTCGGAGACAGCGCAGATCAGTTACAGTACTATGTGCCAAGGTGCGGAGAAGAGTATATTGACTATGACCATATTTACCTTCCGACACCGGAAAAAGATTTTTCTTATAATGGCAGGATATATCTGGTAGCAGGGGCTGTCGCACAGGAGAATCCGGATCAGGCAACAGATGTTATGGCCGTTGTCAGCAGCGCAAATATTTTTTATGTCAGTGAAAATAATATCTATTCAGCAACAGAAATCTGGAATGACCGGGAAACTCGTACGGAAATTGTACGAATCGGCTACAGAGATGGGAAATTTACCGACGGGGCAGCAGGTTCTGTAGCGGGGGAACTTCACAACAATTTTTCCATGAACGAGGCAGATGACTGTCTTCGCATTGTAACCACTGTTGAAGGCTGGGATAAAGATTATAGTAATTTTTCCAGAAGTAATGGATTATATGTGCTGAATGAGAAACTCAAAACAATTGGAAAGATTGAAGATCTGGCAGAGGGAGAGCAGATAAAGGCTGCACGGTTTATGGGAGATACAGGATATTTTGTCACATATCGAAATACGGATCCTCTTTTTGCAGCAGATCTTTCTGATCCGAAGAACCCCAGGATTATGAGCGAACTGAATATTACCGGATTTTCTGAGTATCTGCATTTCTACGGAGAAAATCAATTGCTGGGGATCGGCTGGGAAACAGATCCGGATACAGGCAATGTGTCGGGGATGAAATGTTCTATGTTTGATATTTCCGATCCATCAGATGTCAGAGAAACAGACCGTTTTATATTAAAGGATGTTTCATTTTGTGACGCGCTTTATAATTACCATGCGATTCTTGCAGCTCCGAAGAAAAGTCTGTTCGGGTTTGCTTATGGAATCTATGGAGATAACACTGATGTATATGACAGCAGTGAGAATTATTATTATGCACTGCTTTCCTATCATGATCAAAATGGATTTGAGCCGCAGATGTATCTGAATATCAATGACAGTGAACTTTTTGCAGGCTCCATGAGTTATCAGGATTATTGCAGAGTACGCGGCGTGTATATCGGAGATATGTTTTATCTGGTAACAGAGAAAGGAATTGTTTCTTATAATATACAGAAGGATTATGAACAGACCGGAACCCTTAAATGGGAAGCTTAAAAGCAATAAAACCATGTTTCTCCTGTATTTACTCCTTGCAGTAATCCAACGAATAGTCTATACTAGAAAGCAATTGGATGAGAATGAAGACAGAGAGGTATAGATTATGAAGCTCACAACTGTAAAAGAAATTTATAAAAACAGAGAAGAATACCTGAATAGGGAAGTATCTGTAGGAGGATGGGTACGAAGCGTACGTGGTTCCAAGGCATTTGGTTTTATCGTACTTCATGATGGTACTTTTTTTGAGACACTGCAGGTTGTATATCACGACAATATGCCGAATTTTGCCGAGATCAGCAAGCTGAATGTAGGCGCTGCTATTATCGTCCGGGGAACTCTGGTTCCGACACCGGAAGCAAAACAGCCGTTTGAAATTCAGGCTGATGAAGTACAGGTAGAAGGCGCATCTGCACCGGATTATCCGCTTCAAAAGAAACGTCATACTCTGGAATACCTGAGAACCATGACACATTTGAGACCGAGAACAAACACTTTCCAGGCGGTATTTCGTGTACGTTCCCTTTGTGCATACGCGATCCACAAATTCTTCCAGGAAAGAGGTTTCGTATATGTACACACACCGCTGATCACAGGAAGTGACTGCGAGGGTGCGGGAGAGATGTTCCAGGTTACTACACTGGATATGAAGAATCCTCCGCTGAATGAAGACGGTACTGTAGATTACAGTCAGGATTTCTTCGGCAAAGAGACTAATCTTACAGTAAGTGGTCAGCTGAACGGTGAGACTTATGCACAGGCATTCCGTAATATTTATACATTCGGACCGACTTTCCGTGCGGAGAACTCCAATACAACACGTCATGCTGCTGAGTTCTGGATGATCGAGCCGGAATGTGCATTTGCCGATCTGAATGACAATATGGATCTTGCAGAGGACATGCTGAAATACGTGATCCGCTATGTGCTAGAGAATGCTCCGGAGGAGATGAACTTCTTCAATTCCTTTATCGACAAAGGACTTCTGGATCGCCTGAACCATGTAGTGGATTCTGAGTTTGGTCATGTGACTTATACAGAAGCAATTGAACTTCTGGAGAAAAACAATGACAAATTCGATTACAAAGTATTCTGGGGATGCGACCTTCAAACAGAGCATGAGCGTTATCTGACAGAAGAAATCTTCAAGAAACCTGTATTTGTGACAGATTATCCGAAGGAGATCAAGGCATTCTACATGAAACAGAACGAGGATGGCAAGACAGTTGCTGCTATGGACTGTCTGGTACCTGGAATCGGTGAGATCATTGGTGGAAGCCAGAGAGAGGATGATTACGATAAGCTGAAAGCACGTATGGATGAGCTGGGACTGAAAGCAGAAGACTATCAGTTCTATATGGATCTCCGTAAATATGGTTCCACACGTCATTCAGGATTTGGACTGGGATTTGAACGCTGCGTAATGTATCTGACAGGTATGGGCAATATCCGTGACGTAATTCCATTCCCAAGAACAGTTAACAACTGCGATTTATAATAAGGAGTAGTTTTTGCATGATTAGATTTATTCATCTTTCAGATGTACATCTGGGGGCAGTCCCTGACCGGGGCTGTCCGTGGAGTCATGAGAGGGAAGAAGAAATCTGGGAAACATTCCGCCGGGTCATTGTGGGTATCCGCAAGAATCCGGTGGATTTGTTGTTTATAGCCGGTGACCTTTTTCATCGTCAGCCTCTTCTCAGGGAACTGAGAGAAGTTGACGATTTGTTTGCGTCTATACCGGATACCAGAGTTTTTCTGATGGCAGGAGATCATGACTACATAAAAGAAGATTCGTTTTACAGAAATTTTGTCTGGTCACGGAATGTAACCTTTTTTGACAGGGAACAGCAGTCCTGTGTGGAGATCGCGGACAAACAGATTTTTGTATATGGGCTGAGTTATGAGCATCCGGAGATCCGTACACCATTATATGATGAATGGAAACCTCAAAATAAGCCTGGCTTTCATGTGCTGCTCGCACATGGCGGTGAAGTCGGATATTGTCCGATGGATTTTACAAGACTGGCAGCAGCAGGATTTGATTATATAGCGCTTGGGCATTCTCATAAACCACATACAGTATGTCGCGATAAGATTGTCTATGCAGGTGCACTGGAACCACAGGATCGAAATGACGTCGGAAAGCATGGATATATAGAAGGGGAATTTGACGGGGAAAGCGTTAAGCTGAAATTACGCCCCTTTGCACTTCGTTCTTATCAGAACCTGGTCCTTGCGGTAGATCAGAATACCACACAGTATGCATTGGAAGATATGCTTCGGAAGGAAGTTATGAAGCGGGGCGGAAGAAATATATATCGTCTGATCATTAAGGGAAAACTTTCTCCGGATAATGTCCTCCTGCCGGAACGTCTTCACGGGCTGGGAAATATTGTGGAGATCATGGATGAATCAAGACCTGCGTATCAGCTGGAAAGCCTGTATCGCCAGTACAGGGGGACCCTGATCGGGGACTATATCAAAACTTTTTTAAAGAAAGATCTGACAGTAGTGGAGAAAAAAGCACTCTACTATGGCCTTCAGGCACTTTTGACTACAAAAGTCCTGACCAGTGACAGGAAGAGAATATGAAGATCAAGCAAATTGAAATTAAAGATTTTGGAAGTATTTACAGGCAGACGATTGTTTTTTCTCCGGACATGAATGTACTGTACACGGAGAAAGAACGAACAAGAAGAGAAATCCAGGCTTTTATAGAGAGTATGCTGTTTGGAAGGACGGATGTTCCTTATGCAGGGGTACTCTGGTTTGAGAGTGGTGGGCGCAACTACCGGCTGACCCGGGATCTTCACAGAGAAGAACCCTACAGTGAGCTTCTCTGCGAGGAGAGTGGAGAGCTCCTTGATGCGGATCATATCAGTGAAGAAAAAATGGCACTGGGTATCAGTGAAGCTGTATATGAGAATGCAATCTGTATTTCTCCATTGAAAGGTAATACCGGAGCAGAAATCGTACGTGAAGTACAGAAGCAGATGACCGGTTTTCAGACAACGGGAGACTGTTCTGTGGATCTGGGTAAGACCTCCCAGAGGATCAAGATGACAAGAAAAGGTTATCAGGTGCAGGTGGAACGCCGCAAAAAGGCAGACCAGTTGGCAAAAGAGAAAATTTCCGCACAGATTAAAAGCATACGCAGAGAGCTCCGTGATACTGAGGAACAGAAGAATCAGCTTGGAGAACAGGAAGATGTGCTTCGCATGAATGAAGAAAGTAATGGATATCATCTTCTTGACGAACGGATTGGGGCACTGGAAACAAGAAATCAGGCTCAGATCGCGGGAATGTGTATGACAGCATTTCTGGCGCTGGCAGGGGCGTTGCTTCTGGCGCTGGAGGCAGGAAGTACGATTCCGGCGGTACTGGTAGGAGTCGCCGGTATTTTGGCGTTTATTGCAGAGCTGAATTTTGAAATGCGTACAGTACGTGAACTGGAAAAACGTAAAAGAATGAAGTCCAGATGGATCGCAAGACAGAATAAGCTGGAAGGCGGCCGTAGCAGTCTGGAGGAAGAATTACGTGAAAAAAATATGGAACTTTCCAATCTGACAGAAGAACTTCGTGAAATGGAAGAGTATGCGTATCTGCCTCTGATGGAAGAAGTTGAGATCGATGCGCTGAATCTGGCAATGGAGACGATCGAGAAATTGTCAGGGAAGATTTATCAACAGACAGGAAATCAGCTGGTGCGGACAATGTCGGAGACTCTCAGAGGAATTACCGGTGGTACCTGTCGTGAGCTGATGGTTGATGATGAATTTCATATCAGCGTTGATACAGGGAAAGAAGTACTGCCGATTGAAAATCTGCGTCTGATCATGGTTGAACAGATTTATCTTGCGATGAGACTGGCCGCAGGAGAGCTTCTGTGTGGAGCAGAAAAGCTTCCGGTCATCTTTGATGAAATGTTCTGCGCCTTTGATCCGAAAAGGCTGGAAACAGCTGTTTTATGGATTGCAGGGTCCGGGCGTCAGGTGATCATAAGTACAAGCAAAAAACAGGAATTGGATGTGTTACAGAAAACAGGACTTTCTGTCAAT
>ERZ773259.1570-NODE-1570-length-18217-cov-2.988107_pt1 | contig 18217 bp, 15 predicted proteins | sample MGYA00511961_ERZ773259 | MGnify/ENA primary metagenome ERZ773259 (study PRJEB29015, sample SAMEA2737775) | human gut metagenome | biome: human gut; feature: human-associated habitat; material: faeces | place: China | collected 2012 ...
ACGGAAACGCACTCTACGAACTGGATATCGAATGTCTGGAGCGAAAACCGAAAGGAATTCCCTTGCAATCCACCAGAAATACCCCTATAATAGAACAGGCAAAAAATAATACAATAAGAAAAAGGAGACGTTATGACAAATCAAACAAATGATGTGATTCGCGATGCCAAACAACTCGGAATCCCCAAAATGTTGATCCTTGGTCTGCAGCATATGTTTGCCATGTTCGGTGCAACCATTCTGGTTCCGATTCTGGTAAACAGCTATTTTACAGATGCCTGTGGCGAAGGTCCGACACACGGACTGACCGTCGCCGTAACTCTGTTCTGTGCAGGTTTCGGCACTCTGTTATTCCATGTGTGCTCCAGGTTCCAGGTTCCTGCATTTCTTGGATCTTCCTTTGCTTTCCTTGGGGGATTTTCAACAGTAGCCAACCTGAACACCGGTATGTATGCAACCATGAGTGTGAATGACAAAGCTGCGTACGCCTGCGGTGGTGTGGTTGTAGCCGGTTTGATGTATCTGGTACTTGCTCTGATCATTCGTCTGGTGGGCGTAAAACGTGTGATGAGGTTCCTTCCTCCGGTAGTAACCGGACCGGTCATCATCTGTATCGGACTGAGTCTTGCCGGTTCTGCGATCAACAATGCTTCCACCAACTGGTTTCTCGCACTTGTTGCTCTGGCCGTAATTATCATCTTTAACATCTGGGGAAAAGGTATGTTTAAAATTATCCCGATACTGATGGGGGTTGTGATCTCATACGTGGTTGCACTGATCATGAACGCGATGGGAATTACCAATCCGGACGGCTCTGCCATCCTGAACTTTTCTTCTGTAAGTACTGCAAACTGGATAGGTCTTCCGCCGATGCAGTTCGCAAAATTTGACGTGACTGCCATCCTGGTTATGGCTCCGATCGCTATCGCAACTATGATGGAACACGTAGGTGATATGTCTGCCATCTCTGCGACGGTTGGAAAAAACTTTCTGGCAGAACCCGGACTTCACAGAACACTGCTTGGAGATGGTCTTGCTACAGCTCTGGCAGGCCTTCTCGGCGGACCGGCCAATACCACCTACGGAGAAAATACCGGCGTTCTGGAACTGAGCCGTGTACATGATCCGCTGGTTATCCGTATCGCTGCATGCTTTGCGATCATCATCAGCTTTATCCCGAAAGTATCCGCCATCATCAGTACCATGCCATCTTCAATCATCGGTGGTGTCAGCTTTATGCTGTATGGTATGATTTCTGCAATCGGTGTGCGTAACGTGGTGGAAAACAAAGTAGACCTGACCAAATCAAGAAACCTGATCATCGCAGGTGTCATCTTTGTCTGCGGTCTTGGATTCAGCAATGGTATCACTTTTACCATCGCAGGCACTCCAATTACCCTGACAGCACTTGCTATCGCAGCAATCGCAGGTATTCTGCTGAACATCATTCTGCCGGGCAACGACTACGAATTCGGTGTCAATGAAGCCGGAGATGAAAACCGTGGAATTCATGCAAGTACAGGTAAAAAAAATGCATAATATGACAACAGAAAAATTATTTTCTTTCATTGAAAACAGTCCGACTGCATTTCATGCGATCGAAGCGATGCGATGCAGACTGAAGGCAGAAGGCTACCAGCCACTTCTTGAGGGATCTGACTGGAACTTGCAGGCAGGTGGAAAATACTATGTGATCCGCAACGGCTCATCCATCATTGCCTTCCGTATCCCGGCAAAGGAGTGGAAAGGCTTTCAGATCATGGCAAGCCACAGCGATTCCCCGATGTTCAAGATTAAAGAGAACCCGGAGATAGAGGCAGAAGGACATTATGTAAAACTGAACGTAGAGAAATATGGCGGTATGCTCTGCGCTCCGTGGTTTGACCGTCCGCTGTCCGTAGCTGGCCGCCTGGTAGTGAAAGACGGAGAGCAGATTGTCACAAAACTGGTGGATGTTAAAAAGGACCTGGTGATGATTCCAAGCCTCGCGATCCACATGAACCGTGATGCCAACAACGGCGTTCCGTTTAATCCGCAGAAAGAGCTCCTTCCTCTGTATGGAGATGAAAACGCAAAAGGAACCTTTATGGAACAAATGGCAGCACTTGCCGGTGTTGCCCGGAAAGATATTCTGGCACACGATCTTTATGTATACAGCCGGACTCCCGGTACTGTATGGGGTGCTTCGGGAGAATATATTTCCTGCGGTCGTCTGGACGATCTGCAGTGTGCATTCTCGTCACTGGAAGGTTTCTTACAGGCACAGGACGGAGAAAGTATTCCACTTCACTGTGTCTTTGACAATGAAGAAGTGGGAAGTTCCAGCAAACAGGGGGCTGCTTCTACATTGCTTCGCGATACGTTGATCCGCATCTGTGAAGCAATGGGAAAAACCCAGTCCGCTTACCGAAGATATCTGGCAAACAGCTTTATGATCTCCGCAGATAATGCTCATGCCGTACATCCAAACTATACAGATAAGGCGTGTCCGACCAACCGTCCGTATATGAATGGAGGTATTGTGATCAAATACAGTGCCAATCAGAAATATACTACAGACGGCATGGCCGCAGGTATCTTCCAGGAAATCTGCAAACGGGCAGATGTACCATATCAGACCGTTCTGATATGGCAGGTGGCTCTACCCTTGGTAATATCTCCAACACACAGGTAGCGTTAAATACCGTAGATATCGGCCTTCCACAGCTGGCCATGCATTCACCTTATGAAACCGCAGGAAGTGAAGATACCGGATATCTGATCCGTGCTGCTGCCTACTTCTTTGAGAGTTCGATCTGCGAGAGCGGATACGGAAGCTACACAATCAAACATATCTAATCATGCATGTGACATGCAGATATGACTTTTCTATATTGTCAAAAGGCAGGTGCGTAACCATTGAACGTACCTGCCTTTTAGTACATTGCATACCAGGATTTCCGATCTCTTTTCCCCGGACTCCCGGCAATAACTGTCACGTGTCATCCTTTGACTTAATTCACATCACACTATTATGTAGATATACGCCTGCGGCAGGGAACAGACACCGCAGGCGCAGGGAAATAATACGGTTATTAACGAAACGATGTACTAGAACGTGTTTGGAAAATCATTTCCGCAATCTGCAAGCCCCACTTTGCGGTATATTTTCCCCTCATTCGGATAAAATTTTCTACAAAGTGGGACTCGCAGCTCACGAAAAGCCTTTTTCAGACACGCTTAGAAGCAGCCGTTTCCGCATCCGCCGCAGCACAGAAGGATCAGCAGAATCAGGCAGTAGTTGTTGTCATTGTTTCCGCAGCCACAGCCATCATTGTTTCCGCAGCAAGCCAGAAGGATCAAGATCCAGAGAATGCAGCTACAGTTTCCGTTTCCGCCCCAGAAATTAAACAGTCCGTTTCCATTGCATCCATTGTTGCATCCGCCGTTACATCCATTGTTACATCCACAGTCCCGTTCGCATCCGCAGTTTGTAGCAGTGATATCACTCATTGAAGTATTCCTCCGTTTAGGATTGATTACACTTCATCTTATGGAATGGACATACAGATGGTTACGGATTCACCAAAAAGTTTTTAAGTTGTGGAAATCGCACGAAACACCTGATAAATGTCCAGAGTTCCATATCCCCATTCCCGGTTGGGATAAAAAAGATCCGGATTCCTGATTGCTCCGCGAATCAGAAGATTCTTCATCTCATAGGTTGACAGATAGCGGGAAAACGGCAATTTCTGTCCCCATTCCATCAAAAGAGCACAGCTTCCCGCTGTCAGGGCAGCAGCAACACTCGTTCCGTCCCGCTGTACATAACTGTCCCTGATTCCCGGTCCGGACACCTTCACCCCCGGGGCACAAAGGTCCGGCTTAACCTGTTGATTTCTTGTATAGCCACGGCCGGAATTGAGATAGATACTTTTGCTGTAAGCATCGTAAGCCCCTGCGGTAATCACATATGGGGAATTTCCCGGTGCTGTGATGGTTGTATAAGGATCCGGCATAAGAAAGCTGATATTCGAAGACACAAATCCACTTATGGGAAGCCACAGATGGAATTCACTTCTGGTATTACCGGATGCATATACCTGTATCGTCCAGATTCCCGGTGTGGGCATAACAAAACGAAGAAAAATAAGCTGACTACCGGAAGTACTCTGTATTACTTCATAATATAGTTCAATGTGGGTACGATCAAGAAAAAATGGAATATTCTGCATCTGTCCAAGCCTTGCCGGTATCCGCGGAATTATCTCCCCGGAAGGAGAGCGAAAGCCTACCGAGAACAGTTCCGGTGGAAAGCCCCACAGTTCTGCAAAGAATCCAGGACAGCCCTCGGGAACCAGAATTTCCACAGATGCGGGCTGGGTATATCCTGTAACATCACCCAAATAATGATGTGCCTTTCCTGCTTCATTTCCCGCTGCAGTAACGCAGACAATTCCCGGAACCGTACCCAGTCTCTGTAAAGTGAGATCAAGGGGGGTATATCCCATATGATCTCCCTGGTTACTCCCCAGTGCCAGACACAACACCAACGGCAGCTTGAGGCGTTCTGCCAGTTCCACAAGATACTGAATTCCCGTCATAATATCATTTTCCTGATAACATACGGCATCCTGTGCTATTGCGAAAAATTCTTTCAGATAATTTTTTGCCGGCTTTAATTTGACCATTGCAATAGAAGCCTCCGGTGCGGCCCCGAGAAACTGTTTTCCAACTTCTGCTCCTCCTGCAGCCGCACTTGCAACAAATGTTCCATGTCCGTCTGTATCCACACTCGGTACTATCTGAAGCGGATCCTCCGATCTAAGTGCTGCATTGATCATTTCTTCTGTATATTCCGTTCCATAATAAAGCCCCTGTGGTGTTCTTCCCGTCTGAATCGTCTGATCCCAGATCCCCACAATCCGTGTCGTCCCGTCCAGATTGCGAAACACACGATTCTGATAATCTATCCCGGTATCTAAAAAGCCGATCATGATCCCATCCCCCATCAGCTGAAGTGTCGGATAGTTCTGCAATGTAATAATTCCCGCTGCATCTAACGGCTGCATATCCAGAAGTGTATAACATTTTGGGATCGTACTGTACCAATATTCTCTGAACGATAATGGAAGCAGAATCCTTCTGTCTACAGATACACTTTTATATCCAAAATCCATCTCCTGAATACACGCATTTTCCGGATTCACTTCCTTAAGTTCCTCATCTCTGTATAATGGAATAATAAAATCCCAGTAATCTTCGGAAATAATCTTTTCTTTACAGTTCTCTTCCAAATCAAAAAAACCTTTCATATACATTTGTTTTATGTATATGAAAGGTTCCCTGTCATTCATTAATCTTTTATTATGAATTCGTATTCTGGTTCAGCATACGTTCAATAATGTCTACCGACTCTTCAATACCATAACTTGCACTGTTAAAACAGATATCATAGTTCATAGCATCTCCCCATTTCTGACCGGTATAATAATTGTAATATCTTGCATGTTGACGATCCAGCTTTTTAAGCAGACGTACCGCTTTCTTATGATCCAGATCATTGACCTCCATAATACGACGCACACGCTGTTCGAACGGTGCCGTAATAAAAATACTGATATGTGGAATATGGTTATTCGCAAGTATCACATCTGCACATCTACCCATTACAATAAAATCTTCTTCTTTTGCCATTTTGCAGATCAGGTCACTCTGATTGAAGAAGATCGCGTCTTCTCTTGTCAATCCATGATAGCGGTCAAAGTCTTTCAGACGCTCTTTGATCGTCCTTCCGGATCCCTGATATTTGTTCTCGATCAGATCCGTTCCCAGATCCGCCACATCTGTCACAGAATCCTTCTCCGCATCCAGTCTTCTTAATACTTCATTAAAGATTTCTGCATCATAGTAGTTGATTCTAAGTGCATCTGCCAGTGCAAATCCAATATCATTTCCGGCACTTCCCTGCGTTCTTCCGATACAAATAATAAGATGATCGTCTTTTGAAAACTTCTGACGCAGATTCGCTGTATTCAACTTCGCCCTGTTTTCATCCAGAATTTCAACCTTACCGAAACTTGCAGGAAGCTCTGCTATTTCCTTTAATATCTCATCGTATTTTTTCATCAGTCTGGAACGGTCTTCATCCTTTCGGATCGTACGTGCCATGTTACTGATCAATGCCAGCTCACTTCTAAGAAGATGTCCCTGCGGCTTGGTACGCATCAGCATAACCAGATTGTTCACACAGGTACGTTTATCTCCTGTAAAGGTACGGCCCAGAGAAGATCCTACACATTCATATACTTCTCCGTCCAGATCATAGATCCGTTCTGCAATGTCATAATATTTATTCTTATTCTCCTGCATTTTCCGCACCCCCTTCTATAAAAAGAATATCAACATATCGATAATAAATACCGGTATCAAAAATGTCAGTGACCATGCCATATATCCGAAGAACGATGGCATATTGACACCATTTTCATAAGAAATCGCTTTTACCATAAAGTTCGGTGCATTTCCTATATATGTATTTGCTCCCATGAATACAGCACCACACGAGATTGCCTCCAGCATCTTAACCGGAACAGCACCAAGCGTTGTTGCCACACCGCCCTTGAATCCAAGTGCTCCTGCTGTTGTAAGGAACACAAGATATGTCGGCGTATTATCAAGAAAACTTGACAGAGCTCCTGTAGCCCAGAACATCTGGAATGGTTTGCTGATTCCAAGCTCCGCTCCATTCGCTTTCAGGATCATAAGTGCCGGCTGCATAGTAATAAAGATTCCGATAAACAGAACCGCAACTTCCTGGATTGCACCCCAGGTAAAGTGGTTACGGATACGGACTTCTTCGTTCGTCGTCTTAAACGATAAGAATGCAGCCAGAAGGATGATCACAACCTCAATTATTGACGGGAATCCAAGTGTAACTTCTCCAAGGATATGAAGTCCTTTTACGGTTCCGTCTGCATTCTGGAATGCGGACATTCCCGGAAGTGTTCCACTTAAGATCACGGCTCCGACGATCATCGCTACATAGATAAGATTATGAAGTCCTACAATTTTAAAATGTGTTCCCGGCTCTCTGATATCCGGTTTTCTTCCTTCTGCAATATCTTTTCTGTATGCTCTTCTGTCCAGGAAATAGAATATCACCAGAAGGATCACCATATTAAAAACCAGAATATGGAATAACTTCATACTCCAGAAAAAAGGTACCCCACGCATGAATCCCATCAGAAGCGGCGGATCTCCGATCGGTGTCAGACATCCTCCCATATTAGAGATCAGGAAGATAAAGAAGATCATGATATGACTCTTTCTCTTTCTCCATGAATTCATCTTAATAAACGGACGTACAAGAAGCATACTTGATCCTGTAGTTCCGATCACACTGGAAAGCAGTGTACCAAAAACAAACAACGCCGTATTAATCCTCGGTGATCCGGCAAATTCACCGTCAATCGTAATGTTACCTGCTACACAGAATAATCCAAACAGTAAAACGATAAATGTCAGATAATCATTTACCACACATTCCAGAACAGTCTCACTCATTGTAAATATTCCATATTTCGCTGTAAAAGGAATAATAAACAAGATTGACCAGAACACAACTGCCAGCGGCTGATGTTTTTCCCACCAGTCCGGCTTGAACAGCGGCATTACCGCAATACTAAGCAACAGCCCTGCAAAGGGTATGCAGAGCCAGATTGGAATAGCTGATAATTCCCCCATCGCTGTCTTTCCTCCATTCTTCTCCAAGTAAAAAAATTATATAATAGTTTATATGTAAAATGTATTATTGAAGTCTTGGTACTTCCTGACCTCTCAACATAATTACCGGTCCTCCGGTTCCTTCGATATATTCCTTCGTGATGATAACCTCTCCGATATTGTCATCCTTCGGGATTTCATACATGATATCCAGCATGAATTCTTCAATGATCGCACGAAGTGCTCTTGCTCCGGTATCTTTCTTCAATGCCTTCTTCGCAATTGCATGAAGAGCATCGTCATTGAATTCCAGTTTTACCTCATCCAATGCCAGCAGTTTCTGATACTGTTTTAATATTGCATTCTTAGGTTCTTTTAAAATCTCTACCAGCATCTCTTCACTCATCCCCTGTAAAGTGAACACGATCGGCAGACGTCCTAAGAACTCAGGAATCATTCCAAATGCACGTAAATCTTCTGTTGTTACTTTCTTCAGTATCTCTTTATCGTTATTATACTTGTCTCTTAAGTCTGCTCCAAAACCAATTGCTGCCTGTTTGGTCAGACGCTCTTTGATGATTCCGTTAAGATCCGGGAACGCTCCGCCGCAGATGAAGAGAATATTTCTTGTATTCACGGTTGTAAGCGGAACCATGGCATTTTTACTGGTTGCGCCGACAGGTACTTCTACATCGCTTCCTTCAAGAAGTTTTAACATTCCCTGCTGTACCGACTCACCGCTTACGTCTCTCTGACTTGAATTCTTCTTCTTTGCGATCTTATCGATCTCATCGATAAAGATGATTCCCTGTTCTGCCTTCTCTACATCATTATCTGCAGCTGCAAGCAGTTTGGAAACCACACTCTCAATATCATCTCCGATATATCCGGCTTCCGTAAGTGAAGTCGCATCTGTGATCGCAAGCGGTACATCCAGAATCTTTGCCAGTGTTTTTACCAGATACGTCTTACCGGAACCTGTAGGTCCGATCATGAGCATATTGGACTTTTCAATCTCAATATCATCCATAGAATCAGTAGCCACACGTTTATAATGATTATAAACAGCTACAGACATAACTTTCTTTGCATATTCCTGACCTACCACATACTCATCCAGTTTTGCCTTGATCTTATGTGGTGCCGGAAGATTCTTGATATCTACTAATGGTTTATATTCTTCGCCCTCTTTTTTCTTTTTGATCTTCTGCTGCTTTGGAATACTCTGTTCCATATCAGCCATATTAAATACCTGTACTCCCGGAATATTCATCAGCTGACTGTAATCAATCGGGCCATTTGACATTGCATCAAAGCTTTTCTGCATACAGTCATTGCAGACACAGATATGATTCGGAAGTTCAATCATTTTTCCTGCAACGCTCTCTGGACGTCTGCAGATAAAGCAGACTTTTTCATATTCATCGTCATTATTTTGTTTCTTATTATCTGTATCAGATGTATTCTTTGTTGTCTCAACCTCTACATCTTCTACTTTTTCAATTTCCTGATTGTTGTTATCATCCTGATTTGCCATTATTCTCTCCTTCTTAACGTAGTTTACGCATTTCACTCTGACTTTTATCCTGCTTTTATGCTTCCCCCTGATTTACCAGTTTCAGAAATGTCTCTTCTGAAATAATCGGTATTCCCAGCTCATTCGCTTTTTTATTCTTGGATGACGTACTCGTCACATCATTATTGATCAGATAGTTTGTCTTTGATGTGACTGATCCAGTCACTTTTCCACCCAGACTTTCAATCAGCTCTTTTACTTCTCCACGATTGGCAAAATGCTTTACGCTTCCGGTAATTACAAAATTAACGCCTTCAAAAATCTGCTGTTTTGTTACAGTCTCTTCCGGAATGGTCAGCTCATTTAAAAGCCTTCTGAAATTCTCCACATGTTTTGCATCTGCAAAATATCCGACGAACGCTTTTGCCAGAACCTCTCCGACTCCCTGAATCTCATTTAATTCTTCTTCCGAAACCTTCAGAAGAGATTCTACATCATATTTTAATTCTCTGCAAATAACTTTTGCATTGGCAAGTCCGATTCCTGCAATTCCCAGAGAATAAATGACTCTCGGCAGGGTCGTCGTTCTTGCCTTTTCTATACTTTCTGTCAGTTTTTTATATGATTTTTCTCCGAATCCTTCCATCTTTTGAATTTTTTCTTTGTATTGATCCAGATGGAAGATGTCTGCAAATGTATGAATATATCCTCTGGAAATGAATTTTTCCAGTGTTGCTTCTGATAATCCTTCTATATTAAGTGCATCCCTGCTGACAAACAGTGCAAATGATTTGACGTGCTTCGCCTGACATTCCGGATTCATACAGTACAATGCTTTTGCGTTGCCGACCTGCCGGATCTTTGTCTCTCCCTGACAGACAGGACATTTACACGGAATATCTTTTACTCCGCTTCTTGTCAGATTCTCTGCAATCTGCGGGATGATCATATTAGCCTTATATACTTCAATCCTGTCACCGATCCCAAGTTCCAGTTCTTCCATAATACTGATATTGTGAACACTTGCACGGCTTACTGTTGTTCCCTCAAGTTCTACCGGATCAAAGATTGCAACCGGATTGATCAGTCCGGTTCTCGACGGACTCCACTCAATCTCTCTTAATACTGTCTCTCTGATCTCATCCTGCCATTTGAACGCAAAAGAATCCCTCGGAAATTTTGCAGTTCTTCCAAGCGACCGTCCATACGCTATATCATCATATGTTAACACAAGTCCATCCGACGGGAAATCATTTTCACTGATCTTAGACGAAAATTTAGCAACTTCGTCCTCAACAGTATCTCTGGTCACCATATAATACTCCACTGTTGTAAATCCCTGTGACTTCAGCCATTCCATCTGACAGGCTCTGGAATTCTGAAAATCAACTCCGTCTGCCTGCACCAGTGTAAATGCATAGAACATTACATTACGTTTAGCCGTGATCTGGTTATTCAGCTGTCTGACAGAACCGCTGCACAAATTTCTTGGATTCTTGTACCTGGCATCTACATCTTCAATCTCCTGATTGATTTTTTCAAAATCCTTATATCCTATGACTGCTTCTCCTCTTAAGATCAGTTCTCCCTGATATGCAATCTGGACCGGCACATTTTTGAATACTTTCGCATTGTTCGTGATCACTTCTCCGACTTCTCCGTTACCTCTGGTGACCGCCTTATAAAGCTTTCCATCACGATAAGTCAGTACAACCGTCAGACCATCCATCTTCCATGACATCAGAACTTTCTGATCTCCCACAAAGTTCTTAAGTTCTTCTACTTCTTTCGTCTTATCCAGAGAAAGCATCGGGCTTTCATGTCTTTCTTTCGGCAGTTCACTTACCACTTCATATCCGACATTTACCGTCGGACTGTTTGACAAGGTAATACCAAGCTCATCCTCAAGCTCCTTAAGTTCATCATACAATCTGTCATATTCATAATTACTCATGATCTCCTGTGCTTCCTGATAGTATGCTCTGGAAGCTTTATTCAGAAGGCTGACCAGTTCTTTCATTCTCTCGTTCTTTGACTGTCCCATATAATTCTTTTAACTCCCGTTCTGTTAATTCTCTTACCTCTCCCGGTTTCAGATTACCTAGTTCTACATTCATAATGCGGATTCTCTTCAGTGTTGTCACCTTATAGCCAAGTGCCTCACACATCCTGCGGATCTGTCTGTTAAGGCCCTGCGTCAGAATAATGGAAAATGTGTATTTTCCATTCTTTCTCACTTTACACGGCCTGGTCACCGCATCCAGGTTCTTCTCCCTGTCTCTGATATGTACTCCGCGACTCATTTTTTCTATGAACTCCGGTGTGATTTCTTTATTAACTGTGACCTTATATTCTTTCTCATGGGAGAATCTTGCACGCATCATGCCATTGATCAGATCACCATCATTGGTCATGATCAGAAGTCCTTCCGAATCTTTATCCAGTCTTCCCGCATAGGTCACGCGTAGCGGATAATTCAGGAATCTGATAATATTCTTCTTTTCCCTTTTATCTTCTGTGCAAACAATCCCAGCGGGTTTATATACCGCTAGGACTGTCTTTTTTGTCTTGCTTTTTATCCGTTTTTTCCCCACACAGACTTCCTGTCCGTCTTCAACCTTCATTCCGGGTACGGCATTTTTTCCATCCACCGTTACAACGCCGGATTCTATCAGCCGGTCCGCCTCTCTTCTTGAGCACACACCGGCTTCGCTTAAATATTTATTCAGCCTAATCATTCTGTAACACCCCGCTGATGCTGTTATCTTTTACAAAAGTATTTCCATTATATAAAAATAATACACTTGTGATATTATCCTTCTTCATGACCTTTTCAATATCATCATAATAATACCTTGGATCGACAACCACAATTTCCCTGTAATAAGGTATCAGGAACGGAATCAGACTATTGGCATAAGAATCCTTGATGATCAGAAGCCTGTCTGTCGAATCTGCCGTCGTCTTGATGTCAAGGATCGGATAATTTCCGCCAAGAAAAAGTGCATATTTGTCTTTTCCTTTAAGCTTGGAAGTATCATAAAGAGTTGCCGTCTTCTTTTTTTCATTTACATTATTTACTACAGCCTCTGTTGCATTCTTAAGATTGTCGGGTGCATAGATATATATCGGTTCGTCATATCCCGTTTCATATCCGCTCGTCGAAGCCAGTGTTCCGTTAAATGCATTGGTCACCGCATAAGGCTTCATGTCAGAGGTTTTAGATGTATCAAGCTTCATGCTTTTTGAAAGAGCCTGATAACCGTAATACGCGCCAAGTGTTGTCCAGTGATGATCTGTGTGATAATAGATTTCTTCTGATCTGTGTTTTTTTAAAATATCACTAACATCCACCCATGTATAAACAGATCCCAGTGTACTGTGAATTGCTTTAAATTGCTTCTCCTGATTCTCTGTAACTGCATATCCCGGAAGTTTATCCGATTCGATATTAGCCGCATTCGGAACCAGCATCATGTACATTGGTATATCTTTATATTGTTTTTGAAACATTTTCATTGCAGACAGATTTTCTTTCATCTGATCTTCATCCGGTTTTGCAATATCCTCCAGAAGATAATGGTCTTTTCCTTTGAACACGCCATTCGCTTTTCTCTTTCCTGCCAGCAGATCCACCCTGCTTTTTAGCATTACCCAGAAATCTCTTCCCGCGAACTGATCTGATACATAGGATTCGTACTGCTCCATCCATCTTCCGCTTTCTATTCCTGACATTGTAAGTTCCGGTCTCTGTTCCAGTGCCCGGTTCTCTGTCGCCGAGAATTCCCGGTCACCCGTTGCCAAATTCACAACACAGAAAGCGATCATCATTATGACAAATATCACCGCTGCTAATTTATTTCTATGCACTTCTCTTCTTCTTTCCCATTTTTTTCTTGACTGTCTAATTTTTACTCCTAAAATCTGAAATACAGGAACGGATTATATGTCTCTGTCACCAGATATGCGATACACAAAATGAACAGTACCGCATATACGATTCCATTCAAAAGCGTCGTATTCCACTTCTTCTGGCGCAGCATATGCTGATATCTGACATCTGTAAGCGGAGTAGAACCAATGATCAGAATGATCCACAATACCAGATTCGTTGTAAGCAGATACAGGCTTTCCCTGTCTGCCACTCCGTGTGCTCCTGCTCCAAACATCATTCCCAGATATCTGGCCGCCCCTCCAAGTGAAGGACTAAAGAATAATACCCATCCGATCACAACCAGCATAATACTGTAAATATGGCGTACAACCGAAGGGAGTTTATCCAGTACCGGTGACAGGATATATTTTTCAATGATCAGTATGATCCCGTAATACAATCCCCATGCCACGAAATTCCATGCAGCTCCGTGCCATAATCCGGTCAGAAACCATACAACCATTAGATTGAAGATATGCCGGCTCTTCGATACTCTGTTGCCCCCGAGCGGAATGTATACATAATCCCTGAACCAGCTGCTCAGAGAAATATGCCATCTGCGCCAGAATTCAGTAATACTTTTCGCTATGTACGGATAATTAAAATTCATACAGAACTCAAATCCAAACATCTTTCCAAGTCCCACTGCCATATCCGAATAACCGCTGAAATCAAAATAAATCTGAAACATATAGGCAAAAGCACCAAGCCATGCACTCAGTACCGACACATTGCCCTTTCCAAGTCCGGTTACTTCCGTAAATATCATACCAGAAGTATTCGCAAGCAATACCTTTTTTGCAAGTCCACGTATAAAATACATGCACCCTTCTCCGAACTTGTTCCATGATGATTCGCGGTTTACAAGCTGCTCTTCAACATCTGCATACTGTACGATCGGTCCTGCGATAAGTTGCGGAAACATTGTTACATATAATGCAAAGTTCAGGATATTCTTCTGAACTTTAACATTTCCCCGATAAACATCTATAATATAAGACAATATCTGGAATGTATAAAATGAGATACCGATCGGCAGTGCCAGCGGATGATATGTAATATGCACCGGCAGCACCGCATTCAGTGAATCCAGCACAAAGCCTTCATATTTGAAAAATCCCAGGATTGCAATGTTCACCACAATATTGAATATAAGGCTTCTTTTTGCCAGCCTTCTGTCCGTCAGATTTCTTGCTATATCAAGTCCACTGAAATAATTGAACAAAATGGATAACAGCATCAGGAAAATATAGACCGGTTCCCCCCATGCATAAAAAATCAGACTTGCAAGCAGCAAAACCGGATTGTGGAATCTCTCCGGCAGCAGGTAATACAACACCAACACAGCCGGTAAAAATGTAAATAAAAAAACAATACTGCTAAATAACATCTTTCTAATTCCTCTGCCTTCTAATAAATACTATTCTTAAATGCGGCTTCTATGCGATCCGCATCTTTTGAAACAGCTAATAATATGTAATACCCCCTGGTTTCATCGATTGCAGAATGAAGAAGCCTGGTCTGTTTTACACCATAACCCTCAAAACTCTTCTTCTGTGTAGACAAACGCTCCTCTACAGCCTTCTCCACATCTTCTACCTGGCTCTTATCTTTTACTTTTACTACCAGTATCTCATTTACACTCATGACATCATCCGGTATATACAACATTGTTCCGGCATAATCGTTGGCATTCAGACCATAATACTTCTTAAGGTCCTGAGAACTTCCCTTTTTCATGCCTTTCAGAGAAACAGATTTTTCAATATTCTTTTGTATCGTATCTACGGATACGGTATTATCTCCCTCTCCGGAAACCAGCAATACCACATAGGCAATCAGTGCGATCACCATCAGATACTTACATGTATTAATAATATCCAGTCTTCCTTTTCTCATTATAATCCTGCTGCCTCCGCCATATGATCTACCCATTTCGTATAATAAGATGGTGACATATGGATCCCATCATCGGCATAATACTCCTGTTTTACCAGATCTGTATTATCGATGAATGTCACTTTTTCTTTTTTACATAATTTTTTCAGTTTTTGATTGAACTTTGGAACATTGGCAAATAAAGGTCTTGTTTCAATCGCCGACTGCGCCGCCGGAAGAATACAATTGACATAAATCTTCGTATCCGGCAGGGACTCTTTCAGATCCTCTATAACATTTTTATATGCTTTCACAAATCCGGATGCATTTCCATTCTGTGCTTCGATATCATTCATTCCATAGGCAAGAAACAGCACTTCCGGCTTCATCTCTTTGGCTTTTTTTATATGTTCCTCAATCTTTTTACTGCTGACTTCCGAAACTTCCGTTCCGCGGTCTGCCTGTACATTCGCCTCATCCAGCACTCCGTACTCATATAAGCCCTGTGTGATCGAATCTCCAAGGATCAGACAATCCGCAAACTTTTCGCTTACGGATCTGTTATCTGCTGCTTCTTCCTTCACACGTTCTTCCTCTTCAAGTTTCTGGATTTTTTTATTTACTTTTCCGACATCCGTACGATCCATCTCACTCAGGATCTTCCTGCCTTTCGTTGTGTCCTGCTTTGGATTATTAAGCCTTACTGCTACAACGATTCCTCCAAGCACAATGATCACTGTTGCCAAAATTACTGCAGTCCTAAGCACATGATCCTTTTCTTTTTCCGGAATCTCTGCCGGCTGTTTAGCTTCCTTCTCCTCAGAATTTTTATTATCTATTTCCAAAAAAATTCCTCTCTTCTACATTTCTTTTTGTTGATAAATATATATTCAACTTATTTTACTGTTTTTTCATTCCCATGTCAATTTATATCAATTTTTGTGCTATAATACAGATTACATTTATTTTTATCCGGAGGTTATTCCTTATGAACGTATACCAGTTATCAGCCAAAAATTGTATGTCCCATCTTCTTTTAAAGGATACTTTTGATACATTTCTCTTTATCGAAGGAGAATTCACTACATTTAACAAATTCACCATAAGCGGTTATCTCCAGGAAGACTTCTTCGACGAAAAACTGGAAGAGACTTACTCCCGCTGGGAAAAGATCCGTGACTTCTGCTTCCAGATCATCCGTGGCAAACGCACTCCTCTGAACTTCAAGATTGTCCTCGCTCTCCCGGACGATCAGATTCCTGCCTTCCTGACAACCCACGGCCTGACCGCTTACCGCCCGGAAGACATTCAGGGACTCTACCTCAATTTCCACTACGATGGAAGCACCCTCCAATGCATCACCGGCACTTCCCTCAAAACCTTTTCTATGGATAAGTCCATCGAAAGAGAATGGGATACCGAAGTAAAATCCATCTTAAAATCCAAAAATATCGAAGGCGAATACTAGAATACAAGCAAAGACCATGCAGCTATGGATTTCTCTTTCCACGGCTGCATGGTCTTCTTTACTTCAGCTCTCTGCCAGACTTACTTCGTAAGCAGCATCATAATCTTATTACTTCTCTTTACAAACGCTGTCATCTCTTCAGGATTCAATGGCTTATGTGCCAGCATTGCCAGATCATACAACTGTTTGCAGATAATACTTGTATTCTCGCTGTCCTTATGATCAACTACATACTGAACCAGCGGATGATTTGCATTCAGGATCAGTGTACTTGTTGTACCCATATCCATTCCGCTCATGCCGTACATCTTCATCATTTCCTGCATACGGCGGTTCTCTTCAGATAATGTCATCATAGAAGCTATATTTTCATCTTTTAATTTTTCGATCTTAACATCCAGTTTCTCGTCACCAAGCTCTTTACGGAAGATTTCTACCAGGCTGTCAGATGTCTTCTGGAATGCTTCTTTTTCCTCTTCGGCAACTTCTTCTTTTGCTCCTGCTGTTACATCTGCATCAATTCTCTGGAACTTGATGTTCTGATTGCGCTGCTCTAACTGTGTAATAAACGGTGAATCAATATTGTGGCCGAGGATTACTGCATCCATGCCCTGTTTCTTAAACATATTGATGTACTGGCTCTGCTGGATCTCATCGGTTACATAGTAGATGATCGTCTTGTCTTCTTCTTTCTTCTCTGTGTTCTGATCATCTGCTTTGTTGTCCTCTGTCTTGGCATTCGGATCTTCTACGGTTCCACCATTTGCCTCGATACAGTCTTTCAGTGTCAGATACTTGTGATCCAGATTCTTGAACAGAACCGCGTCTTTCATCTTGTCACAGAACTTTTCATCTTTCAGGCATCCGAACTTGATGAACGGACTGATGTTATCCCAGTATTTCTCATAGTCTTCTCTCTTTGTCTTGCACATTCCGGAAAGCTTGTCTGCAACCTTCTTGGAAATGTATTCAGAGATCTTATTCACAAATCCGTCATTCTGTAATGCGCTACGTGATACGTTAAGCGGCAGATCCGGACAATCGATGACTCCCTTTAACACCATCAGATATTCCGGAATGACTTCTTTGATATTGTCCGCGATAAATACCTGGTTGTTGTATAACTTAATTGTTCCTTCAATAGAATCATACTCTGTGTTGATTCTTGGGAAGTACAAAATTCCTTTTAAATTAAATGGATAATCCATATTCAGGTGGATCCAGAACAGTGGCTCTTTGTAATCCATGAATACTTTGCGGTAGAAGTTCAGATAATCTTCATCACTGCATTCATTCGGATGCTTTGTCCACAGTGGGTGGATATCACTTAATGAAACCGGACGTTTTTTGATCTTTACTTTTTCTTTGGCAGGTTCTGTCTCTACCATTTCTTTCTCGCCGTTTTCATTCTCTTTTTCTTCCATCTTGGCATCTTCGTGAATATGCTCGATTACTTCATCATCATCTTTCAGATCTGCTTCGTCGATCGTCTCATATTCAGGCTCTGCATTTGCCTTGGAAAGGAAGATTTCTACCGGCATAAAGGAACAATATTTTTCAATAATTTCTCTTGCACGATATTCATTGGCAAATTCTACGCTCTCTTCATTTAAGAACAGCGTAATCTCTGTACCCACTTCTGTTCTGTTTCCGTCTCCGATTTCATACTCTGTACCGCCGTCACAGGTCCAATGTACCGGTGTGGAACCCTCTTTGT
>ERZ773259.1577-NODE-1577-length-18163-cov-3.312900_pt1 | contig 18163 bp, 16 predicted proteins | sample MGYA00511961_ERZ773259 | MGnify/ENA primary metagenome ERZ773259 (study PRJEB29015, sample SAMEA2737775) | human gut metagenome | biome: human gut; feature: human-associated habitat; material: faeces | place: China | collected 2012 ...
ATCGCGAACCTCATCCGGTGACGCGATCACCGCATCCGGGCCAAGACTGGCTATCCAGCCAAAGAACTGGTCACTGATATTTACACGAACCAGTGTTTTGAAATGTTCAGGATCCTTCCTGTGTATCATAATATCTCTGCCAAACCGATCCAGCACCACCCCGACTAAGCGGTTATGTGCTTCCAGACATATGGTTTTCTCTTTTCCACCAAACATCCCGAAGGTCCTGGATGTCAGCTCCCCTATATTATAATTCTCAAAAAATTCTCTGCCGCATCGCACTTCCTTCTCTATACGGATCTGCTGGAGCTTATCTACCTGATACTGCTTAACCCTTCCACACTTCTCGTCATAAGTGATCAGATAATACTCCTCATTCTGCCATACAAGTCCCCAGGGACTGACCGAATATCGTTCCCCCTCATTCTCCGGATACAGCTTCTTCTCCACAGTCCATTCACAATATTGAAAAGAAATCTGCCTGTCTTCAGTTAATGCACGCTGGATCATATCAATACTGTAATACACATTCTCGTTTACAGTCCGGATGCTGTTCTCTGCAAATCCCTGTCGCCGCAGCTGTCTGGACTCATAAACACTGGCAAGGCTCTCCAGCTTCTTGATCAGCTGTCGGGATTTCCCATTGGTGATACATCTGGAGGACTGCACTGCATCCACCAGAAGTCTCAGCTCCGGAAGCTCAAATTCCCGGCTGGCAAGATAAAAACCGGCCGGGTGCTCCCGCCGGTTCAGGATATCCATTCCAAAATTCCGCAGGGTTTCAATATCATCATAGACAGTCTTACGCTCTGCACTGATTCCCAGACTATTTAGATAGGAGATCAGCTCCTTCACAGACATCGGATGCTCTTCGTCCGTCTGCTCCAGAAAAATGCGCATCAGATATAAAATTTTAATCTTCTGGTTAAAGACCCTTGGCATCCTCTCTCCCTCCGTTCTTCTACTTGTCTGTCAGTGATGCCACCACTGCAAAATATAATACCATGAATGACAATACAACGGCAACGATATCTGCTCCACGGAAATCAAAATTAAACAGCATTGCCCCGCCAAGCATGATCTCCATTGTAAGAAGTGCGCCCAGTACCATTGCCATTCCTGAGGAAAGCTTCTGTCTGCCGCAATGTCCGTTCTCAGCTTCCACATATCTTCCTTCCGCCAATACTGCCTTCCTGCTGCTCTCTGTATTCCACATAAGATCCATCCTCCCTGTCCTATGTTCGTCTCACGATTTATCGAACATATTTTCCAAACATATTTTCTGTATGTTTGCATTATAGCTCATTTTTAGTCCAATAAAACGGTATAAACATGGTTTTTCCGAACATTTGTTTATTTTATACAAAAATATGTTCGTCTTTAAGATCCACAAAAAAGAATGCTGCATCCGGCACTTCTGTTGCATCCGAAGTAAAATCATCTCCGGTTTCCTTTTCTGTGGTTATTGTTCACTCCGTTCTCAGTAACTACTTTTCGTGAACTGCCCAGGATATTCTGACCAAAGAAAAAAGCCTGCCATATATGACAGACCTTTCACACATTTTTATTCTTCTATGGATTTAACTTTAACACCGATAAATGAATATTTACATCATTCCCGCAAACACCGATGCGCCGACAACCGTAAGCAATCCGGCAACTGCAATGGCAAGGCTGCTCATGGCTCCTTCTACCGGGCCAAGCTCCATGGCTTTGGCAGTTCCGATGGCATGGGCAGATGTTCCAAGTCCAAGGCCCTTTGCGATCGGCTCCTCGATCTTTGCGACCTTGTAGACAACCTCTGCGATCATATTTCCCAGAACTCCTGTGATGATGATCACGGCAACGGTGATGGTCACGATACCGCCAAGCTCCTCGGAAACGCCCATTCCGATGGCAGTTGTGATAGACTTCGGAAGCATAGTGACATATTCCTGATGATCAAAGCCAAACAATTTCGCCATAAGCAGAACACTGCAAAGCCCGGCCAGCGTTCCGGAAAAGATTCCGGCAGCCACTGCCTTGAGATTTTTTTTCAGCAGATGGATCTGCTCATAAAGGGGCACTGCCAGACAGACCGTTGCCGGGGTCAGCAGATAGCTGATATATTTTCCACCTTCATTGTAATCATCATAATCAATATGGAAGAGCAAAAGAACACCGATAACACAGATGATGGAGATCAAAAGCGGATTAAAGATCGCCATTTTAAACTTTTTTTTCAGGATCAGACCGATCTCATAGGCGATCAGACTTATCATTGCTCCGAAAAATGCGGAGTTTTTTATGAATTCCATCATTTTTCAGTTCCTCTCTTTCCCATACGAATCACTCCCTGTGTTACTTTTCCTGTTACGACCATTACGATCACCGTGCTGATAAACGTCATGATGAGAACCGGTACACAGATCGGTTTCAGAGTGCTCCAGGCTGTGATCAGTCCCGCACCTGCCGGTACAAACATCACCGGCATGATCTCAACCAGAAAATCTGCCGCACCTTTGACCTGATCCAGCTTCAGAATACCTGTGAGCAAAGCCACCAGCATAATGATCAGTCCATAGACACTGGCCGGTACCGGAAGTGGAAGAAAGGTTTTCAGTAATTCTCCAATGACGGAAATCAACAGGATGATGCTAAACTGCTGCACATGCTTCATGTTGCATCCCTCCTGATTCATGTAAAGCGCATATTCACATTTTGCTTTACTGCATACTCATGAACGCAGCTACGTTCACATTCTGCGCTCAAACGATTTTTGCAAAAGTGGTAAGACCACTTTTGTTTTAAACGTTTTCTAATTATACGCTACAAATCCAAAATTACAAGGATTGTATCCAATAAAATACAAAAAATCCTTTTATGCATCAGCGTATTCCAGTAATCCCCAGAAACATATCCGCGCAAAAGGATCTTTAAACAAAATTTTTATCATTTTCCGGAATTCTCCGCCAAAATAATTTTTTCCACCTGATATTTTCCATCCTCTACAGTCATCACCGCCATGGTAACCTCCCCGCCAAAGCGGCTTCTTCCACAGCTTCCCGGATTCAGCCACAGTCTGTCATCGATCATCTTCTCGAAATATTTGTGAGTATGCCCGAAGATGACCACCTGGGTGTCCCCCAGCTCCCATGCAATGTCTTTTTTGTTATGGACCATAAAAAATTTCACGCCGCCAATGGTAAAGCTTAGACTGGTGCGGAGATTTTCCGCCCAGTCTTTATCATTATTTCCACGGACCACATAGAGATTCCCCATGGAACGCAGTACATCCAGGATCTCGTCTTTATTGACATCTCCGGCATGGAGGATATACTTACAGTCTTTTAAGATTTCCAGTACCTCAGGCCGCAGAAGGCCGTGAGTGTCTGATATGATGCCTATTTTTTCTTTCATGATCTCTATCCTGCTCCAATCCTTTATCATTATCGCCTTTTACCTTTTGCAGCTCACGCTATGACCGGCAATACTCTTCACAATACATAAATATTTAACAGCTGCTTCTTTTCACACTATTTCAGAAATTTTCTTAATTGGATCAAGCCGATATTCGCAATCCCGCAGAGGACTTACCTGATTCGCTTAAAACAATTCTATTTTTCCATATTCTCCGTCAGATCCCGGTTTCCGCACCACTTCTCCTGCACGGAGCCGCCGGATGCCTTCCGCCAGAACTTCTCCGCCGGCTTTTCGGATATCTTCCGGCGGAACCTCTCTCAATATGGTAAATTCCGCACCCAGTCTTTCAAGCAGCGCCTCGTACTGTCCCTGAACTTTTTTGCTTGCCGTGGAAAATCCCACACATGCGGAGATCACCTCCGGCAGCGGCATCAGGCTTTCATAAGGACGGCCGCTTTCCGGCATGGCCGCTGAACTCTTATCACGGTCAGATAACTGCAGGATCCGGTGATCCACACCCATGGTCAGCTTCTTTCCGCAGACCGGGCAGATACCGTTATACATCTCTGCTTCTTTCGGACTCAGGCATACACCGCATTTCCGGTGCCCGTCAAAATGATACTTTCCTTCTTCCGGAAAAAATTCAATCGTCCCTTCAAGACCTTTTCCGTTCTGCACTGCATCCCACAATCCCTGATAGGAAAGCTCTATATCCAGAAGATCCGCTTCCCTTCCAAGCTTGGACGGTGAATGTGCATCCGAATGAGACACCAGCTGATAGCCATCCAGTGCCGATATCTGCCAGTTCATTGACGGATCTGAAGAAAGTCCTGTCTCCAGTGCATGGATGTAAGGTGTCAGTTCTTCAAAACAATCTTCTATGGTGTCAAATCCGGACTTTGCCCCAAACAGGGAAAAATGTGGGGTCCAGATATGCGCGGGGATATAGATACCCTCCTCACTGACCTCCAGCATCATTTCCAGAAGATCATGACAGGGCAGCCCCAAAATAGGACGTCCGTCTGAATGGATATTTCCAATCTTTTCCAGCCTTGCGGCAAAAGCATCTGCCTCATCGAATCCCGGAAGCAGGATCAGGCTGTGCACCTTCCTGGTTTTTCCGCCTTTTTTATAGATGGAACTGATCTCACCGGACAATACAAACCTGGGTGCTTTTCCAGGATAGCGTGCCGCCTCCGGCAAAACATATTCATCTTTCAGCCGGAACAGTCCCTGTTCCGCAGGGATCAGCTTCGTCTTCAACTCCTGCCGCCAGATGGGATGTGTCATATCTCCGGTTCCAAGGAGTGTGATACCTTTTTTCCGCGCCCAGAGATCCAGCATCTCAGGCGTGCCATCTTTGCTGGTTGCCATGGAATATCTGGAATGTATGTGCAAGTCTGCGATCTGTTTCAAAATTTTTCCTCCTGTATTAAACCTATATTATTCACGGCATAGCCGTGAATAATATAGGTTACATTTACACAATTATTTCAATATGTGACATGTAGTATGCCTTTTTTACAGATCAGATATCTTTATAATAAGCCGGTGAGATCACGTCATACTCCCTACAGGAGCATCCGTTCTCATAGCTGTCACAGCAGTCACAGTTGGAACAATACATATGCGCGTCATTAATATAAAATAAACCGCCGTACTGCATGGAAGTGCGCTGATTCTTGGATTTCTTTTTGCTGTTGTCGTAGTAGGCTCCGTTGGGGATCATCATATTCTCCGGGGAGAAACTGCTGAAATCAAAGAAATGAGATTCCGTACCATGATGTGGTACCTTGATACACCAGTAATGCTCATGAAGCGGAATCCTGCCATCATAGTTTTCTGCGATCATCCTCATGTACTGTGGCTGTACATCTCCGGTAAACAGAAGGTTCAGCTCTCCGTCTCCGGTATTCTGAAATGCCAGACTGATCTTGTGACGGAACTGACGCAGAAAATGCCCCTGTTTTTCCGCACTTTCCAGAAGTGCCTGAAATTCTTCGGTTGCCTGTAATTCACGGAATTTCTTTTCCAGCTTTTCCGGTTTGAGGCGACGTGCTCTCTCTTTTTCGGCCTCTTCCGGAGTCTCTGCTGTATCTTCAGCCGCTGCGCCTGTATCTTCCATTATAAGCTCCAGCTTCTCCTGCGTATATCCTTCGTTTTCCCCACCAGGCTCTGTCTGTCCTGTCAAAGAGCGCTCGGATTCCTCTGTATCCTCTTCCACCAAAGATGCCTCAGACAGTGGAGCAGATTTCGGCTCTGCTTCCGGTGTCTCCTCTGTCATGGACAAAAACAGCTGACGTACCTCCTCCGCAATGTTCACAAGCTCGGTCATTGCATTTTCATGATTCTCGATCAGGGAATTAAATACATCCTCCGTTTCCCGGCTGACTTCACTGAGATCCGGCCAGAGTGCCGTATATTTTCCCTCAAACTCTGAGCCTCTGGATAAAAGGTCGATCTTTACCTTTCTGGCGCAAAGAGCTTCTGCAAGGGCAAAAAGGCTGACACGTCTTCCGGGAAGGCTGGCCTTTTTTGTCACATCCGCAAGGAGCAGAAGCGCCAGTGTGTATTTCATTTCCGGACCGGAAAATACATCCGGAAGATAGATCTTTTCAAATTCGTAAGCATCTCTTCGGTAACGCATCATATAAAGCAATCCGGAAACATGGTCCGGATGAAAATGTGTCAGAAGCAGATTTTTTTTGCGGATAGTAGTAAGGTCTGAGATGATCACATCAAAGACCTCTCTCCGTGGCCGCCCTTCGATCTTGCTGTTGGCTGCCCCGAAATCCACAAGCAGGCTGCTTTTTCTGTCACGGATACAGAAACAGTCCCCGAACCCCACATTGTACATTCGTATTCTCATTTATTTTTCCTCTGGTTTCTTATTCAGCTGACCTTTGTTTCTGCAGCTGACTCTTCTTTTTTCTTCTGTTACTGTCTTCATTTCTCAGAACCAGATCTGCATATCATACCAGGTTGCTCCGCCATGACAGGAATCTGCCACACCCAGCTTCTTCAGTCCGTGGCTCTCATAGAATGGGATCATATGCTCCTTGCAGGTAAGGATCAGGGCTTTTTTTCCACGCTCTTTCGCAAGCTCCTTGAAATATTCCACAAGCTCTCCGGCGATCCCCTGATGACGGTATTCCGGGATCACATTCAGTCCGAATACCGTCTGGATCTCCCCGTCCTTTCTGTGAAGAGTGATATCATGATAAAATTCATCCGGGAGTACTGGTTTATCTGTGGTTCCTCCGTTGATAAAGCCTACGATCTGCTCATCCTTTACTGCTACAACGAAATTCTCCGGGAATGCTCCCATACGCTTCACAACTTCCTCATGACTTGCTGCCTCCGCAGGTGGAAAACAGATTGCCTCGATCTCTGCCAGACGATCCGCCTCACCGGGATCTGACAGTCTGATCTGTAAATTTTCTGCCATTTTTTGTGGTCTCCTCTATATTTATTCCGTTTTCATCCGGTTTCGATTCTTTTTTAATTATATCGGGTGAGAGAAAATGCGTCAACGTATAACCTGCAAAAAAGCCCTCAGTATTCGCACTACTGAGGGCTTCGCTCTTTTGTTTTTATCTGTTATTATTACAGCACCGACCTGATCAGCCGCTCCGTATACTCTGTCTTCGGATGCTCAATGATCTCTTCCGGTGTCCCTTCCTCTTCCACATGTCCGTCATGCATCACGATCACCCGGTCGCAGAACAGCTGGACAAGGGCCAGGTCATGACAGATAAAAAGAAAAGACAGCTGGTTTTCTTTTTTTAACTTCTGAAGCAGTTCCATGATCTGTTTCTGCACAGTCACATCCAGGGCGCTGGTTGCTTCATCACAGATCAGCACTCTGGGTTTCACGGCCAGGGCTCTGGCAATAGCCGCTCTCTGGCACTCCCCTCCGCTGACCTGATGGGGATACCGATCTGCATATTCCGGAGTCAGTCCGCAGGTAAGCAGAAGCTTTTCCACACGGTTCCTGGTTTCCTTCTTACTTATCCCCATATTCCGGAGACTTTCCCCGATTCCGTCCCCAAGAGTGCATCTGGGGTCAAAGGATTCTGCCGGTGTCTGAAAAACCATCTGCATTTCCCGGTAGATTTCCCGGAGATTTTTTCCCCTTGCATGTGTGATATTCTTTTCCATGAGAAAAATTTCTCCGGCTGTGGGTTCTGTCAGATGTGTGATCATCTTCGCCACAGTGCTTTTTCCCGAGCCGGATTCACCTACGATCCCTAATACTTCCCCAGTTTTCAGAGAAAAGCTTATGTCTTCTACAGCCGTGAAGGATTTTTTACCGGTGGTGAAGCTTTTTTTCAAATGATGCACTTCCAGAATGTTTTTGTTTTCTGTCATCATCTGCCTCCATTTCCGGTACCTGCACGTTTCAAACGAGGTACCGAACTCATAAGTTCTTTTGTATAAGGATCCTCCGGAGCTGTCAGAACCTGAGCTTTTTTTCCGTATTCCCTCACCTTTCCGTTTTTCAGTACCAGAACCTTATCTGCCATTTTTTCCACCACACCGATGTTGTGTGTGACAATGATCATGGCTGTTCCGTATTCCTTACGCATCAGCAGCATTTCCTCAACCACCTGTTTCTGTATGGTTACATCCAGAGCACTGGTAGGCTCATCTGCCAGAAGAAGCGCCGGATTCTGCAACATGGAAATACAGATTCCCACACGCTGATTCATGCCGCCGGACAATTCAAATGGGTAGCTTTGCAAAACACGTTCCCCATCCTTAAGGCCGATCTTAGCCATCATCCGAACGGCGCGCTCTGCACACTCTTTACGGCTGATCCTTTCATGCTCCCGCATACTCTCATAGATCTGATCGCCTACGGTGCGGATGGGACAAAGGGCTGATCCTGAATCCTGAAAAACCATGGCGATCTCAGGGCCCAGAAGTCTGCGTAATTCTTTTTCCGGCATATCCACTATATTTTTTCCCTTGTACCAGATATCTCCTTCTGTCACCATGCCTTCATTTCCCAGAAGTCCCATGATTGCCTTGATAATGGTACTTTTTCCGCTTCCGGATTCGCCTACTACACCCAGAATCTCCCCTTTATTCAGTTCCAGATCCACATCATGTACAACCGGCTCTCCGTTGTAGCAGATCGTCACATGCTCAAGCTTCAACAATGATTCCATCTTATTTCACTTCCAGATCTGCTGTGATCTCGTAATAATCACATGGATGGGCAGTCAGCCCCGATACATTTGACTTTGACACAAGTCCCATATTCAGATGAGAAACAAAGAAATACGCATCATCATCCAGAATGGTCTGCTGTGCGTCCACAGCAAGCTTGCTTCTCTCATCTGTATCAAAGGTCTCATGCAGCTTCGCCACGATATCATCAAGATCCGAATTGCTGTATTTGCCATAATTTTTGGCAGCATCAGATACAACTGTACTTGTGAAGAAATATTCCGGATCGCCGGTAGGTGCAGTTGTAAGCGAACTTACATATACATCAAATTCTCCGTTCTTCGCATATGTCGCATGGTCTGCTGTATTGTTAACATTGACCTCAATTCCAATGTCCTTTAAAGTGGACTGTGCATATTCTGCAAGCTTAGGCTGTTCCAGACGAGTCGGATAGGTCAGCCATGTGATGGACAGCTTCTTTCCGTCCTTATCTGCATAGCCATCTCCATCCGTATCTGTCCATCCGGATTCTTCCAGAAGCTTTTTCGCCTCTTCCGGATCATAGGACGGTGCTTTCACCGCATCGTTTCCATAGGAAAAGCTGCTTGGGAAAGCTCCCACTGCCGGAACACCTCGTCCCTCCATGATCACACTGCAGAAGCCGTCCTTATCGATTCCCATCTCAATGGCTTTTCTCACATTCTGATCCTGCATCAGTTCAGATTTCATATTAAACTGTCCGAAGAAACAGCGGCTTGTTGCTACAGAGCTGATCTGATAGTCCGGATTTCCGTCAAAAAGTGCATAGTTATCATACTGAAGTCCATAGGTTCCCTGTATATCGCCTGTCTGCAATGCTGCTGTCAGGGCACTTCCATCTGAGAAAGATTTTACGATAACGTTGTCTGCCTTTACATCTCCGCCCCAGTAATCCTCATTTTTTACCAGCTTGATCTCTGTTGGGGATACCTCTGTTGCAACATAGGGGCCTGTTCCTGCCACATTTGCAGAGCCGCCCTCTCCCTGTACGCCATAATCCATATCAATGATGGCACCATACGGGTCACCGAGATAATTGATCAGTGCCGGACATGGTTCGGAAGTATGGATCGTTACTGTCATTCCATCTGCTTCGATCTTATCGATCTTCATATCGTAAGGTGCACGGTCATGGTTTGCGATCAGATCTTCCAGACATTCCTTTACCGCTTCTCCGTCCATGGTTCTTCCGCTGGAAAATTTCACACCGTCACGAAGGGTGATCTTTACTGTATTATCGTCTGTAAATTCATAGTCTGTAGCAAGCCATGGCTCTACCTCCATGTTGTCATTGTACTTAAACAATGTTTCTCCTACGCCATAACGCAGACAGCTCCATCCGGAATAATTGTCGTGAGGGTTTAATCCTGCATCTCCCATTTCTTCACTGTATCCGGTAGTTCCGTAAACAAAGGTAGTTCCTTCACTCTTTTCTTTGCTTTTTGCTGCTGCCGGAACTCCCGTCATGCTCATGACCATTGACGCAGCAAGCATTGCTGCCAGAATCTTTTTCTTCATAATCTCCGCTCTCACTTTCTGTGTTATATTTATCTATAAGTGCCTGTTATCCTTTTCTCCTGTTTCGTTCCTTCGGATCCATATAATCCCGGATCGTATCTCCCAGAAGATTAAAGATCATTACCGTAATAAAAATCGCCATTCCCGGCGCAAGTACCATCCACGGTGAAATCTGCAGCATACTTCTTCCATCGTTGATCATACTTCCCCATTCTGCCATTGGAGGCTTTACACCAAGTCCGAGAAAAGAAAGTCCTGCCAGCTCCATCATCATGGTTCCGATATCAAGAACTGACGTAACAAGTATGGGGCCTGCAATATTTGGAAGGATATGTTTGAGCAGAAGCTTTCCTGTACTGCTTCCGGAAAGCTTTGCCGCCATAAGATATGCAGAGTCCTTCTGAGTCAGAGTAAGCCCTCTGGCAAGTCTTGCAAACTTCGGCCAGCTGATCACCGCCAGGGCAATGATGGCATTCTGGATACCGCCTCCCAGAACACCTGCTACTGCCAGGGCAAATACCAGTCCCGGAAAAGCCAGGAACAGATCAGAGATACGCATCAGAACGGTATCGGCTTTGCCGCCCTTCCAGCCACAGAAAATACCAATAGCCGTTCCCACCACAGTGATCACCGCAACCAGGAGCAGCGTTGCATAAATACTGGTCGTGCTTCCTATGATCACACGGGAAAGCATATCTCTTCCATAACGGTCTGTCCCGAGCAGATGCTCCGGTCCCGGCGGTTTCTGGGCAAGTGCCAGATCCTGGGCATAAGGATCATAAGGGCAGAAATATTTTGCAAATGCCGCTACAAACAGAAGCAATGCCGTAAGCACAAGAAAAAAGACAAGCTTGGCTTTTGTATGATTTTTCCGGATCTTCTGTTTCCGGACTGTGATATTATTTTTTCCACTCATGCTCTGTCACCTCCAAGTCGTACTCTCGGATCCAGATAGTGGTAAATAATATCTGTCACCAGATTTACCAGAACATAAATAACCGCCATCCATGCCACATAGGCTTGGATGATCGGATAGTCACGCATGGTGATCGCATCTACCGCCAGTTTTCCGACACCATCCCACATAAAGATATTTTCCACAATGGCAGTTCCTCCCAGAAGATTGCCGATGGACAGAGCCAGCAGTGTGATGATCGTCAGCATGGAAGCCTTCATTACACTCTTCCAGATGATCACACGACTGCGGATTCCTCTTGCCTGCGCTCCGGTCACATAATCCTTATTCAGTTCTTCCAGAACCGTGGCACGCACCTGTCTGGTATATTTTGCAGCCATGGAGATTGCCAGTGTCAGTGTCGGCAGAATAATACTCTGTCCGAGATCTGTATTTGTGACTACCGGTAAAACGCCCAGCCTGATGGACAGAAAATACATCAGGACCATGGCAGCAAAAAAATTCGGCATGGAATTGCCGATAAAGCTTAAAAATCTTATCAGATAATCTACCCATTTGTTGTGCTTTACTGCTGACAGGATTCCCAACGGGATCGCAAGAACAATTGTAAGAAGGACCGATGACAGAGTCAGCATCATCGTTGCCGGAAGCTTTGAAATAAAGGTTTCATAGACATCTCTGTGAGACACATAGCTCTCTCCCATATCTCCGGTTGCCATTCCCGCAAACCAGGTAGCATATTGTACAAGGAATGGTTTATCAAGGCCATATTCTGCCTTTGCATTATCAATGACCTCCTGAGATACTGCAGAGCCTGCATTTTCATACATATAAGTTACTGCATCTCCGCCGGCAAGCCGCATCATGGCAAAAGAAAGAAATGTGATCCCGATCAGGACCGGGATCAGCTGCAGCAACCGTTTTATTATATATTTTCCCATATTTTCCTCTCCGCACTTTGTTTCTCAGTATTTCGAATAACAAAAGTTTAACAACACGGCTGTTCTGCCACAACCCCGGCGGGGGGATTTTATATATTCCATTTTGTCATGTATATACATTCCATTATGTTCTTATATTCTCACACAGTGACATGCGGATAATTCTTTCCAGCCCTCTCCAAGAGACTGTGGCTCTACATACTCGATCAGCCTTCGTTTTCTCTCTTCCAGCGGATCCGGGATATGGATCGCAGAAAGCAGGGACTGTGTATAAGGATGCTGCGGATTTTCAAAAAGCTCTTTTGTAGGTGCCATTTCTACCAGCTTTCCGTTTTTCATCACACCTGTTGTATCACTTAAAAAACGTACCATTGACAGATCATGGGCAATAAAAAGAAAGGAAAATCTTTTTTCCTGCTGAAGCTTTTTAAAAAGCATGACAATCTGTGCCTGGATAGAAATATCCAACGATGCGATCGGTTCATCTGCAATGATAAGACGTGGTTCCATGAGAAGGCTTCTTCCTATGGCAACTCTCTGTCTCTGTCCGCCGGAAAGCTCTCCCGGCTTTTTCGACAGAATGCTTTCATCCAGTCCTGTCTCCTTCAGGATTTCCCGAAGCCTGTTCTCCAACATTTCTCTGTCACGGATCCTGCGGCTGATCTTTACAGGCTCCAGCATGATCTGCCGTATGCTCATTCGTGGATTCAGTGCAGCGCCCGAATCCTGAAAGATCATCTGGATCTCAGTCTGCATTTTCTTCCGCATTCCGAAAGGATCCTTTTTATCCGGCACTCTTTCTCCCTGATAAAAGATCTCCCCGTCTGTGGGCCGGTAGATTCCTGCAAGCGTTCTGGCTGTCGTGGATTTCCCGCAGCCGGTCTCACCCACCAGTGCCATGATCTCACCTTCCCGGATGCTGAAGGAAACATCATCCACTGCATGGATCGTGTAATCGGAACGGATACGGAAATGCTGCTTCAGATTTCTGGCTTCAATCAGTACAGACGCCTGTTTCTGTTCTGTTTTCTGTAAAAATGACGCTTCCTTTTTATCCGGTTTCTGTTTACGGCCGCTGTTTTCCTGTAATCTGTCCTTCAAAATGGAGGGCTTTTCTATTTTCGGAGCTCTTTCATCCAGAAGCCATGTGGCTGCATAATGCGTATCACTGACTTTAAACATCGGAGGAGTCTGTTCATAATCAATTGCCAGCGCCTGGGGATTTCGAACGGCAAACGCATCTCCCGGCGGAGGATTCAAAAGAGAAGGCGGCATTCCGGGGATTGGATTCAGCTCCCCTTTTTCACCTGCAAATACAGGCAGAGAAGACAGAAGTCCCCAGGTATAAGGATGCCGGGGATCATAATAAACCTCTTCCGCTGTCCCGATCTCAATGATCTTTCCTGCATACATAACTGCAACTCTGTCTGCGATCCTTGCAACAGCTCCCAGATCATGAGATATGAACACAATACTGATCCCTGTTTTTTCTCTCAGCTCAAGAAGCAGATCCAAAATCTTTGCTTCCACGGTCGCATCCAGTGCTGTAGTCGCCTCATCGGCAAATAATATTTCCGGATCACAGGCCAGTGCAATAGCCAGCACACAACGCTGACGCATTCCTCCGGAAAAAAAATGAGGCTGCAGGCCATAGCGCTGTTCTGCATCCGGAATTCCTACCAGCTTCAGCATTTCCACAGCTTTTTTTCTGGCCTCATCCCTGGATACTTTCTGATTTTTGATGATAGCCTCTGTGATCTGTTTGCCAACAGGAATCGTTGGATTCAGCGTCAGCATAGGGTCCTGGAACACCATGCTTACCTTACTTCCGCACAGCTTTTCCATTTTTTTTCTCTTATAAGCTGTGATATTCTCTCCGCAGAGACTGATCTCTCCGCTTTTTACATGTGCATTCGGTGGCAGAAGCTTCATCACACTACGGCACATAACGGTTTTTCCACATCCGGACTCACCTACGATACAAAGTATCTCTCCTTTTTTTACCGTGAGATCAACATTCCGGACGGCCTGTACCTCGCCGTCCGGTGTGTCAAAGCTTACCGAATAGTTTTTTAATTCCAAAACGGTTTCCTGCATGATCTTTTCCTTATTTTGTAATGGTCCAGTCTTCAATATTCCACATAACACCTACGGAATGATGTCCCAGGACACGTGTGGTATCCAGTCCGTCAAGTCCGGAAACGCCTACATAATCTCCCTGGAGATAAGCAACCAGAAGGATTCCAGGTGCCTCGGCGTATGCCTTTTCGAATTCACTGTAAGCCTCTTTTCTGGTTTCCTCAGTCTCACCGTGACGGCCTTCCTCAAGATATTTGTCCACATCTGCATTGGAATAATGCATGTTATTTCCACTTGCGTCAGTTACAAAGTTTACATATGCCATATCCGGGTCAAACTGTGTTGAATAACCTGCAAGGAATCCATTGTATCCTGCATCCCAGTCAAATTTGGTAACAAGCTTTACTTCCATTTCCACGCCAGCCTGCTTCAGCATATCAGACATGACATTGGCAATATCCACACGCTCTTCTTCGTAATCACGTACCTGGATGGTAAAGTGGAATTTCTGTCCGTTTCTCTCATAGATCCCATCATCGCCTTTTTTCCATCCCAGCTCTTCCATCTTCTTTGCAAAGGTATCAAGATCATAGGAGTAGATATTGGCTTCCTTATCTGTTCCGAGAGGGTTTCTCTGGATCGGGCTGTATGCTGCCTCTCCCTGTCCTGCAAGAACACCTGCAATAATGGAATCCTTATCCAGCGCATAATTCAGAACGCCGATGGAATCTCCGTTTTCCTTCCAGAAATCTGTGCTCATATCCATGGCAGCTCCACGGTAATCTGCTGTGGTGAACTCCCAGTAATTATATCCGTCCTTATCCTTGAACTGAGAAGCATAGTTGGAATTCAGCCATGCAAGATCTGCCTCACCGGACTGGAGCATGGTTGCCTTTGTAGTCTCATCCGATACTGTACGGTATACAACGGTTTCAATATTCGGAACCTTTCCGTAATAATCTTCATTTCGTTTCAGAGTGATCATTCCGCCGGTAGCATCCCAGTCTTCAAATTTATAACGACCTGTTCCCACCGGATTCTGATTAAAGGATGTGGTATTCACGTCCTCTCCTTCCAGAAGATGCTCAGGAAGGATTCCCATGGTAAAGTAATCCAGCATGGCAGCATCATACTGATCCAGTGTAAAGATCACAGTCTGATCATCCGGTGCCTCAATACCTGTAATGTCCTGGTAATTGCTGGTGATGCTGGCTCCCAGAGTTTCATCCTCTGTAAGCTCCTTATAGGTGTATACAACATCCTCTGCATTGAAATCTTCTCCATCATGCCACTTAACACCATCTCGAAGCTTAAAAGTATAGGTATTGGTATCCTTGTCAAAGGTATAGCTCTCTGCAAGATCCTCTACCGGTTTTCCATTGGCATCATATTTCATCAGTCCTGAAAAAATAAGATCCGGAAGTTCATCATGGTTATTCAGAAGGGGATTGATCGTACTTTCTGACTCACCTGCATATACCAGAGTTTTGTTTTCTTCTGCCGCAGCTACTGTTACCACACTGCCTGCAGTTGCTCCTGTACATGCTGCGGTCACTGCTGCCAGTGTTATCGCCGCATATTTTCTGCCATAGTTGATTCCTGTTCTCTTTTTCATTCTGTTTTCCTCATCTTTCCTTATTTTCAAACCGGTTATCCACACTTCGGAATGTTTTATCACGGTTTGCGTCCAAATATTTTTTCTGACTGCATCAGAGATTGCTGTAATGATTATTTACCTCACTTCTCACAAAGCTTCCCATACTGGTAATGCACATTAAAGTAATGACCAGAAAAACTCCCGGGATCACGATCACCCACCAGGTATTCATGATCAGTGCTTTATTTGCCAGCGAGAGCATACTTCCCCAGGAAACTACATCTGCCGGAAGCCCAAGGCCAAGAAAGCTTAAAGTAGATTCCATGGTAATACAGCTGCTTATCGAAGAGATCACCACAAACATGATCGCCGAAACAAAATTCGGTATCAGATGGTGATACATCACATATCCAAAACTTCCTCCACAAAGTCTTGCATACATCACATAATCACTGTTCCTTATCTGCCGCACTTCACTTCTTACAATACGTGCCAGTGCAAACCACCCGGTAATGCCGATGATCACAGATATGCTGATCACATCATCGGCCTGAATAACCGCAGACAGGATCAGGATCAGCAGAAGGGTCGGAATACTTCCGCACATTTCCGTAAACCGCATCATAACCGAATCCACCTTTGGACCTGCTGTTCCGCTGATGCATCCGTAGGTAACACCGACCAGGGTAATGATCGCCGCACCCAGAAGTCCGATCACCAGAGAAACCCTTCCGCCATACCAGATCAGTGAATAAATATCTCTTCCAAGCGAATCCGTTCCAAAGATAAATTCCTTTCCTGGTGGTGTATTCAGATTCTGGAGATAAAAACCTGAGGGATCATGATTTGCCACAACATTTGCAAATATACAGCCCAAAACGATCAGAAAAAGCAGGAACAGGGAAAATACCGGTTTCCCTTTCAGCTTTTCCCGAAATGTTTTTTTCCGTTTTTCAGATTCATACTGCTTCCACCCGGCACCGACTACCTGAAAAAGCTCAGCTTCTGAAAGTTTCCGGTCAGCTACCATACCCTCACCTCCGAATCCTTCATTCTTGGATCGATCTCTTCATTGACAGTCTGTGCAACAAAGCTGCTTAAAAATACGATAAATCCTGTGATCAGCACATCGATCATCAGCAGATTATAATCATGATATTTTGCAGATTCCACTGCAAGGTTTCCAATTCCCGCATAATTGAAAACAGCTTCCACAGTTACAGTTCCACCGGTTACATGGGGTACCGAAACTGCCATGATACTCACGATCGTCGGCATTACATTTCGAAGACAATGCTTCCACAGGATCTTTCTTTTGGAAAGTCCCTTGGATCTGGCAAGAAGTACATAATCCTTCCGCACCTCATCCAGGAATTTGTTACGTATCATATATGCGTAATACCAGAGATGGCTGAAGATCATTACTACCAGCGGAAGGATCATATGCTTCATACGATTGCCGATACTATCTGCCATTCCCACATCATAGGCACCGCTGCTTGGGAACCATCCAAGATTTACACTGAAGATCAGGATCAGTACCACACCAAGCCAGAAAGCCGGCACATAATAGGCTGCTGTTCCGATCTTGCAGATCAGCCGGTCGATCCACTGATCCTCATGGAGCGTACAGAATATGGCGATCAGAACTGCCAGTATAAAGATCACAATATAAGCAATTCCTCCCAGCACCAGAGTATTTCCGATCAGCGGTCTGATCACATTCATAACCGGCTGCCTGTATTTCAGCGACAATCCGAAATCACCATGGACCACGTTGGTAAACCACCTTACATACTGTACCCCGATCCCCTGATCCAGTCCCAGTCTCGTTCTGGCCGCAGCCACTTCCTCACTGGTCATCATTTCCAGGGAATCTCCGTAAAAGGACTGCAGGGGATCTCCCGGTGCCAGTCTCGCCAGCCAAAACACCACCACAGACAGCAGAAACATAACCACAGCAAGCAGAAGGATCCGTTTCAGGATCCGGATGACGAGTTTATTTTCTTTGTTCATAATTTTCCTTTCCCACTGCCCTTTACAGTTCAGACAGACATTCATATTTCAAAAGCAGTTATGGTATTCAAAACCATAACTGCTTTTGAAAGGGTCGTGTTATTATTCGACAAAACATTCGTATGCACAAATAGGAGTGCGCGGAGGTTATGTGCATCACAGTGTTTTTATATTCAGCACGCGGAGTGTGCTGCTGATATTATTTTATCATTTAACAGATTTCGGACAACCCCGGTACGGGGATATTGGACAGTCGGGTTTTGCATGGATATGTATTCCATATAAAAAACGGGACTTTTCTGTATCAGGAGCCTGTGTCCTGTGCAGAAAAATCCCGTCTGGTCTTTTGCTTTATTCTTTTATCACTTCCCGGAAATCTGAAGTCTTTCCTTCACGAATCCCAGAAAATCCTTTCCCTGTTCACTGAGCTCTTCACCTCTCCGGCAGATGCACCCGTAAACAAGTTTCTGGCCTTCTCCC
>ERZ773259.1593-NODE-1593-length-18027-cov-9.106165_pt1 | contig 18027 bp, 25 predicted proteins | sample MGYA00511961_ERZ773259 | MGnify/ENA primary metagenome ERZ773259 (study PRJEB29015, sample SAMEA2737775) | human gut metagenome | biome: human gut; feature: human-associated habitat; material: faeces | place: China | collected 2012 ...
TTTCAAGCACCATTTGGTGTAAATTTGGTGTATTTGTGTATTTTCAGAGCTTTTTCGCAAATGAAGTACATCCCGTTTTGTAAGGTAAAACGGTACTTCTTAATAGAGCTTTGCACCTGCCGGAATATGGTCATCTACCATAAGGAGATGAAGCTTTTCTTCGCCTTCTTCTTCGTGTACTGCACTGAGAAGCATACCACAAGAGTCAATGCCCATCATTGCTCTTGGAGGAAGATTTGTGATTGCGATAAGTGTCTTACCAACAAGTTCTTCCGGCTCGTAATATGCGTGAATACCGCTTAAAATGGTTCTATCTGTGCCTGTTCCGTCATCAAGAGTGAACTGAAGGAGTTTCTTTGACTTCGGTACAGCAACGCATTCTTTAACCTTAACTGCTCTGAAATCAGACTTTGAGAATGTATCAAAATCAACATCTTCTTCAAACAAAGGCTCAATCTTTACCTTAGAGAAATCAATCTTTTCAGGCTCTGAATTTGGTGTAGAAACTTCTTTATCCTTTACACCATTTTCGGATTTTACACCACCGAGGGTCTTCATTGTCGGGAGAACATTTGTTTGTACTTTATATTTCTCCAAACTGATTTGCATCCATTTATAATTCATTTTTTAATAAGTTCATTTTTGTTCGGATTTATGCAACTTTTTACGTCTTTTTGTTGTCAGATTGTTGTCATCCATCCTATTTTGTTGTCCTACCTGAAAGTCCCATTTAATATGGACTCTCTTCTAAAAAACATCTAAATTTTTTGCCAGATTCTCAATAGATTCTCTGGTGCTTTCTGCATTTACTTCTGCGTAAATATTCATGGTTGTCGATACATCTGCGTGTCCCATTAACTGCTGAATAATTTTGACATTCGTCTCATTCTCACATATTCTTGAAGCAAAAGTGTGTCTGAATATATGACATGAAAATCTTGGTAACATAATAGGCTTACGCTTTTCCTTCTTTGCTTCTACTTCCTCTTCAGCATTATGAGCATCCACAATTCTCTTAATAGCTCTATTGATTGATGCTGGATTATGTGGATTACCAAATCGGTTAGTAAAGATGAAGTTCGTCATGCCATCAACTACTGTATCGCAGAAGCCTTCTTCTTGCTGTCTTTCGTATTCCGATTTTAAAACATTATATATAGGTTCCATCATCGGAATGACTCTTTTTCCTGCCTCGGTTTTGGGCAATGATACTCGAAACTCACATACATAAGTTTTTTCTTGCCTTGGATAATATGTCAAACTATGGTTAATATCAATCGTTCGATTCTCAAGATTTACATCATCCCATCTTAAGCCAATTGCTTCTCCAATTCGACATCCAGTTCCTAATAGAAATGCGAATAACGGATACCATGTGTAAAAGATAGGACTATCAGCAACATAATTCATAAATGACCTCTGCTGCTCTACGCTTAAAGCGTGCCTTGTTTTTTTAGTTCCGCCATTTCGCTTCTTTATTTCAGCATACGCTCCATCGGTAGGATTTTTTCTTATTATATCATCCCTAACAGCCAACTGAAATGTAGGATGTAACACCGTATTTATACTTTCTATCGAACTAATCTGCAATTTCTTCTCAGTTATAAGATAGTTGTAGAAATACAAAACATCTGAATATTTTATATCTCCAATTTTCTTCTTACCGAATCCATCTCTAATGAAATGATTCCATGTGTAAAGATAGTTTGAACGAGTAGTGCTTCTCAGCTCAGATTTCGTCGAAATATAGCGGTCAAATACAAAATTCAAATCTGCACTTCCTGCTACATATACATCTAATCCATCCAGCTGATCCCTTACTAACTGTTCTTCACGTTCTCTTAATTTTGCAAGATTATTTGAGTATATGAATTTTCGATTTCCAAACACATCGTTATATGAATAGGAATATCTCCCATCACTTTTTCGATAGTGTTCGCCTTTTCTCAAGGCTCTTCCTTTTCCATCCTTTCTTGTTGCCAATGTACTCCTCCTTTCTAATATGAAGGAGTCCTTTGCACCTAACACCTATTCAGGATTTTCTCCTGAATACATGACTTAACAGCTTGCGTTACTGTAATATCATGATTCTGCGCATACTCGACTAAAATAGTAAATTCCTCTTCATTAAGCCTTATAGTAACTCTTTTATCTAACGGCTTTTCACTCTTAGGTCTTCCCATCTTTGCCATCCTATGCACCTCCTCATATAGATATTATACTTTTTGTCTGCCAATAAGTCAAGTGTATTCATGCAAGTTTCTCCACATATCTTTGAATTTACTTATAGAAATCTTCATCTGTTATACGGAATGTCTCCAGATAAGCGTCCAAAATGTCTAAATTCACCAGTACCAACTGATTGACCTTATAACAGGCTTTCGCATCCTTAGCTAATTCCTGAAATTTTGTCTTTCCCATTGAATACATCTCAGCACCTTCTGAATAACGGACAAATCTTTTATTATTAGTTTTCCTCGTTTTCACATCCATTTTCTACTTCCTCCATAATCATTTTCCTTGCTGCAGATAAAAGATCCAACTGTAATATCAAACTTCTGTCTATATTATCACGCACCGGTGAATCTTTCGGAATATAACCTGTTTTTCCTCTGATCTTCCCTTTAGAAACAGTCTGCATGTCTTCTGGTATAAAATCCGACTTCGCTTTCAGTTTATATCCCTTTACATCTTCTGGATTAAGTTTTACATGCACAGGATTGTCTTTAAGTTTCGTGCTTAATGGGACAATGCATACCTGTGGTGCATACTCATGGTTACTTCTATCGCACGAAACTATTACTCCCGGTCTGATACCGCTTTGAACTCCATGCGGATTATTTCCAAAATCGGCATATACAACATCATATTTTCTATATTTCTCATATCTTCTTTTCATCAGAACGCCTCCTTAATATTCAGTCCAAGTCTACCCTCATCCACTGTGACGATTATGCCTCCAGCCTCTACAACTTCACAAACCTTCACATACGCATCCAGAAGATTGACTGATACTGCTGCCATATTGGCAATTACTACACCATCAACCTTTTTTCTTCGGATTTTATCCACAATATCGCTCCATTGCCTGTCAACATCTCTTTGAGAAAATCCATGTCTTCTCATTGTTCCAACAATGCAATACTCCTTGTTTTTCACATACTCATGGATATATTTGCTCTGCTTATCTTCCAGATAATCTACTTTCCTAAGTGGTGCTTCGACTGATAAATACTCTATGCATTCTATTGTCTTACGAATTACTTTGTTTTTATTTGCCATACATTCATCTCCTAAACTATCTCTTCCGCATTTTCCAGCATAAAGAGAAAAGAAGCTGTAAAATACGCTCGCTTCTCTTTTTCCATTTTGGCAAGCCTTGTATCGATGGATTTACAATCCTCCCGTTTATTTATCCCAAGAATTGTATTTGCATCAACTTTATAAAGTTCCATTAACACATAAAGACTTTTCATACTGAGATTTCTTCCACCCTGTTCCATCTGAATCAATGTGGAAACGCTTAATCCTGTTACTTCTGATAACTGTGTCAAGGAATATCCTCTATCTTCACGCAGCTTACGGAGTATCGGTCCAACTACATAACCATCATATTTCATCGCTATATCCTCCATCGACCTTTGCCATTTCTCTTAACATCTCTACAGCTGCATCTTCTGTCTCATACTGACCAAGCCACTTCCCACTTGAATCATGTACAACTGTTCCGAATGCAGTCTGTGTAAATCTGCAATCCTTCACAGCCGGGACTTGTTTGTCCCGACCGGAATGATTTTCTGTTGTCGCTCTACCAAAGGACTCCGTTAGCATCCAAAGTCCTCTGCATGAGATACAATAATTGGCACCGGACCGACTTCAAGAGAATAGAGCCATATGCCCATATCTGTGATGGTCTTAACAAATTCTTCCAAATCATAAATGTCATCGGTGATCTCATTCAGGCTTCTGACTACTACAACCTCAAAATCTTCCTCTTTAAGTGTTGCAAAGAAAGCATTCAGTGCTTCTCTGTCATAGTCTCTTGTTATCGAGCGGTCACAATATGCATCGTTAATTATTACTCCGTTAGGCATTGCCTGATCACGCATATTCTCGACCATCTGGACTACATTGAGTTCTGCTCTGCGGGACTTTATAAATGCAATTCCCTTTGCAAGCTCCTGATTATTTGCATTATTTCCTACTACATTAAAGTTTCTCTTATTCATTTTGTTGTCTCCTTTACGATTTCGTATTGGAGAGTTTTGGCGCCTCCACTCTCGTGGTGTGCTGTTCCTTAGCACATGTTTATGGTACTCTATTAAGAAAACCTATGCGCCCACTCTAAAGACTATCTTTTCTGATTTGTAGTCTTTAAAAGACTATTTTTAATTTCTCCCTCTATTCTTCCAGTCACCATTTTTAAATTGTTTACTAATTCCACCATCTCCGGCGAATAATTCATGTGTTCTTCTCCAAACAACAAAAAATCAGCAGAGCAATCCAAGATTTGTGCAATACAATACAATTGTGGTATTGTACAATTTGCTTTTCCACTTTCAATTCGAGACATTTGGTTCTTACCAATACCAAGATAGCTTGCCAACTCTATAGCTTTCATATGTCTTGATTCTCGTATATCTTGAATTCGTATACCAATTTTCGAACAAGTATCAGAATCATATTCTTTTATCTCTTGGATCACTCTGCTCACCTCCCTTACAAAAAAATAAGGAGCCTCTATCATTCAAATATTGAACGATATCGGCTCCCTTTTGCCCTTATCAACTGCCAATTCAGCTGATGTATTATTTAACTTGTATTTTATCTGCCCGCTGTTTTTTTACGGAATAAACCACAAAATTTCCATCTTTATCTCTGCGCACTTCTGCATCATGACCATTTTTAGTTGCTGCCTGTATCTGACGAAATAATAAAACTGTTTTATCTTCTTCCATAAGCACCTCCTATAGACTAATCCATAAATTGATTACGACCATTTATATCTTCAAACAAATCGTCTGTATAATCATCGCATTCTTCATTCATAGAAATTTTCATATTACTATCACGAACACTTCCATCAGGCGATAAAAAAGTGAATTCTTCTATAAATTGTGCTTGCTCCATATCAAATAGCATAATTGTAATCCATGGTTTTACACAAATCCCCTCCAAGGTATCTTTAAGTAATTTATAGAATTTTCTATTAAAAACCACAAACGATAATTTATCTGCTTTGACTTCATCCATATAATATAGTCCTAAAACCATCAATAATTTCTGTCTTAGTTTTATTGTCTGTTTACGAATGGCTTGCTGTTCCGTACCGAGCATTGTCCAAAACTCAAATAGCCATTGTCCCATAGTGTTATCAGAAGTAACGGCATCAGTAGCAATTTCCCAATCAGGTCTATAATGATAATTTAAAGCATTGTAAACCTGAGGTGTCATTGGGACCTGAACTTTATACCCCCTCTTCATAATCTCCGACAGTACTAAGTCAGCTGCATTTTTTTCAAATGCTCTGTATTCTTCTGTATCCACTTTTCCATTTAAATTACGCTTTTTCATGCCATGAGCAGACATAAGCATTTCAAAGGTAACTCCACTATTTGGATCTGCATTCTCCGCAATATTAAATATTAAAGCATCTGAATTTTTGCCCGTTGTTTTTTTGTTTACAATTCTTGAAAGCGTAGACGGATTAACCTCACACTTTTTTGCGAACTGTGACATACTAAGCTCTGGACCTTTTGCTCTCACAACTAATTCTGCCAATCTATCCTTATCCGGAGTACTTATTCTTACATATTCTGATAGAATTGATAAATCTCTTTTCATTAATTTGCTTCCTCCTTTCACAAAGGATACCATAGATTTTGCGTGTAGTCAAATCTTTGCACAACATTTGCATATCAAAGCAAAAACTTTCTATTTTTTGCATGAAAAGATATTTATGCAAAGTACTGTTTATTTATCAAATGCCCTCAACATTTTATCAATTGCCTCTCTCTGGGCAAATGTTATCTTATTTTCCTGTCTGCCCCTTTTGCCCGATATGATATAATCCATACTGTGCTCAAATATCTGTGACATTATATATAACTGCTGTATAGTGCAATTTGCTCTACCATTTTCAATCCGTGACATTTGGTTCCTTGTTATTCCCAATTCCGTTGCCAACTCAATGCTTTTCATATTTTTGTCTAGTCGCATTTCCTGTATTCTCTGCCCTATTTCAAATTGTACATTCTTATCATATTCTCTTATTTCCTTGTTCATATTGTCCATCCTTTAAAACTTGTTACCGTTAACTCGTTTGAGGACGGACAATAACTCCCTAGATATGTAATTTTCAGCAAATAAAAAAGGACACATGAAAAACAGTCCCAGTCCTCAAACTGGTTTCTAATTTTTCATGCGTCCTTAGGATGGCACCTTTGCGTATCATCAGCTTACGCTTATTGCAAGTGTCTCCCATATCATGATGACCACTAATTTAATTGTCTTGTCCTGTTGCGACCAAATATCTGCCGCACCATCTGATGTCTGACTGTATGTATCAGATATAATACTTATCCTGCTCTACTTTATCTAACAGTTCACCTTCCTTGAAATTCTTCAAGGTCATTACTCTGCCACAATGGTGACATTTCATCATTACTCTCGGCAGTACCGGATAATTTCTGTTACCTGTAACCATGTATGAAACTTTCATACTCTTTTTGCACTTCTTACAATAAAAATCTATAACTTTTAACTCTTTGTTCAATTCAGTTCGCTCCTTATTCATACAAAATCATCAATCTACAATTCTGTACTCGTAAAGGAAAGGGAAATCACCTTTGCAAGCCTGTTGCCGGGAGTTCCGATGAATGTCTGCACATTCCCCGGCTTTGCTGATCTAAAGCCAACTGATATGAATTGTGCTGTCAGCACACAATCACATCAGGCTCCGGCTCTTTCCATAAACCACATATTGTTATCTTCATAGAAAAGGAATATTTCCTTTCCATCTACCACACAGGTATAACGCTCTCCAACGCCGCCAGCCCTTGTACTGGCTGCTCTGCGCTTGTCTTTTACTCGTGTAATCTCATACTTTCTGCCATCTTCCCATGTTATCTCTTTGGGAATGAGCAGTCCGTCCTTTGAAAACTCTGCAAGTACATCAACATATACCTTATTGCTCAATGTAATCACCTTCCTTACAAGATTGCTATTGCTCTGGAAGCATCCATCTTCCTTGCTATATAGCCTTTTTCTTCTAATATTTTCAGATGTGCATAAACACTTGAAGTCGATGCCACCCCTACCATCTTGCATATCTCCCTGATAGTAGGAGCATAACCATTCACACGCTGATATTGCATAATGCTTTCATACACATTCTGCTGCTTCTCCGTCAATGGTGCTCTGTCTACCAGATCAATTCTTGCTGCTTCGCTCATGTTCCGCCTCCCTCTTTATCCAAAATACCCATGTGGATGTACTGTGTGTTCTTCTTTTGCATTGACTGCCGACAGAATCCTGTCCCGGTACATGAGTCCCCTCTGGATACTGTAAAATCCAAATCTTCTGCGTATCTCATCCACCGCTGAATCCATCTTCATCTGCTTTTCACGCTTCTCCACACTTGAGAACAAATCAATCTGTTCCCAATAATTATCTGTTACTAAGTCTGCACCTCGGACACCAACACTGCGGATCGGCTTGCTCCAGTTATAGTTTTCCTTAAATATCTGATAAGCATATGCAGCTATCTCTCCGGTGATATTCGTTGCATGGTCAATCTTTTTCTGACGAATAAAAGAGAATAACTCATTATCCCTGACACTTATCTCAACCACTCTGCACCGGAATCCATTCTCACGAAGTCTTGCTGCAACACTCTCAGCCAGAATATAAAGAACAATCTTTACATCCTCATCACATACTAAATCCTTTGGAGTCGTTGTGCTGTTTCCCACCGATTTGATTGGAGCGTGGGTATTCTCTAGCTTGACAGGTGAATCATCATAGCCATTCGCAAATGACCATAAGATACTGCCCATCTTTCCAAGGTGACTGTTAAGCACATCTTCATCTGCTCTTGCAAGATCACCTATGGTTTTAATACCAAATAATGCAAGCTTTCTGTTCGTACTTTTGCCAACGTATAGAAGATCTGCCACCGGAAGTGACCATGCCTTCTGCTTAAACTCACTCTTATACATAGTTGTGATTGCATCAGGTTTCTTATAGTCTGAACCAAGCTTTGCAAATATCTTATTGAAAGAAACACCAACACTTACTGTGATGCCAAGCTCTGACTTCATTCTCCTGCTGATTTCCTGTGCAATGAGCAATCCATCCCCTTTAAGGGAGCTGCTCCCTGTCACATCAAGCCAGCACTCATCAATTCCATATGGCTCCTGCCTGTCCGTATATTCTGCATATATCTCATGTGCCATTCTTGAGAATCGAAGATATAAGTCCATTCTTGGTGAAACAAACGTTATGTCAGGACAGACCTGCTTTGCCTGCCAGAGTGCCATTCCTGTTTTCACACCGTACTTCTTGGCAATATAGTCGGCTGTTAAGACAATCCCATGTCTTGCCTCCGGGTCACCGCCTACTGCCAGTGGCTTTCCTGCAAGCTCCGGATGATGCAGATGCTCAATCGAAGCATAGCAACAGTTGATATCTGAATGAAGTATTACCCTGTCTCCCATCTGCATAACCTCCTGCTGCATTTAATCTGTCACTACCATAACCTTTAGTCCAAGTATATGAGTAATGTTCCTTACAGGGCATAGTATAACCCCAAGAATAATCGACTGTCAACGGACACATGTGTCCTTTTTCTCATTATATTGGATTTTTAACTTGAATAATTGGCACTATTGCTATATACTATGGAGTGAAAAGAGACATTTGAAATCAACAAAATGAAAGAAAAGAGGCGTATGTATGTACTCAATCGGAGAAATCATTTCAACATATAGAAAAAAGAAAGGCTTGCTCCAACAGGATCTCGCTGATGAACTGGCAAAGGAAGGCATTACCATTTCCTATAAAGCCATATCCAACTGGGAGAGAAATCTTGCTGAACCAAGCGTTACCATATTTTACAAAGTGTGTAGAATCCTTGGTATTACTAACATGTATGAGGCATATTTTGGAGTAAATCCTGCCGATCCTTTCTCATCACTAACTGATGAAGGCAGGGAAAAAGCTATGGATTATATCAATCTGCTCCACGCATCCGGAATGTATGAAAAGCAGACTGCTAAGATAATTCCATTCCGTAGCATTGATATTTTTGAAAATGCTGTATCAGCCGGAACCGGTAACTTCCTTGTAGATGGACCGAAAGAGACTGTACGCATAGATGAATCTATCCTGCCAGAAGATACTACTTTCGGTGTCCGTATTAGTGGTGACAGTATGGAACCAGAATTCCACGATGGTCAGATTGCATGGATATTACAGCAGGAATCTGTTGCTAATGGAGAAATCGGCATCTTCGCTCTAAACGGAGAAGCCTATATTAAGAAATTACAAAACGATAAAGAAGGAATTTTCCTTATCTCACTCAATGAAAAGTATGCACCTATCAAGGTTAGTGAAAATGACCGCTTAGACATATTTGGAAAAGTTCTTGGAAAATCTGATGCTTGTGCTATTACAGGACATTGCCGATAAAATTGCAAGTCATTTTTATCGGACACATTATTTTGCATAATTGACAATAAGAAAATATCTATAGAACTGAAAGAAGGGATTTTTATGGCGGTTACCAATAATATAAGAGAAATACGTGAACAGCGAGGCATTTACCAGGATGACCTTGCCGCTGCTATTGGATACAGCACCAAAACTGTCGGCAGGATAGAGCGTGGGGACAGCACCCCATCTGCCGAATTTATGCTGCGGATATCAAAGTACTTTAATATGCTGGTGGAAGATGTATTCCATGTGGAAGATTGAGTCGGAGCAGCAATCCGGTTCACCTTCTATTTTGGACAGCTTTTCATGTCCTTATCAACAACTATAGTTTTTTTGATAAATGCTTGACTGTAAACCTTGTTTATAGCTTATTATTAAGTAAAATAGAGTTGCTCGAAAGGAGGGCATAATATGACTATAAAAGACGTAGAAGAGCGAACAGGTTTATCCCGTTCTAATATCCGTTTTTATGAAAAGGAAAAACTTATTGAGCCTTCGAGAAATGAAAGTAATGGTTATAGAGATTATTCTAAAAATGATGTGGAAAATATAAAGAAGATTGCATATCTACGTACATTGGGAATTTCTATTGAAGATATACGAAATATTATATCCGAAAAAGTAACATTGCAGGAAATGCTTGAGAAGCAAAAGGAAGTATTAAAAAATCAGATTACTGATTTGAATAAGGCGAAACTCATGTGCGAAAAAATGCTGGATGAAGGAAGTATTAGTTATGAAAAATTACAGGTAGAACAGTATGTAACAGATTTTCATGACTATTGGAAAGATAATCGAACTGTTTTCAAACTGGATTCAGTCAGCTTTTTGTATATATGGGGAAGTATGCTTACCTGGACTATGATTACCGCACTATGCTTGATTATTGGGGCTTTGTCTTATTCTAAGTTGCCGACAGAAATTCCAGTACAATGGAGTAAAGGAGTGGCAACATCCCTAGTTAATAAAAACTGGATTTTTATTTGTCCTGTTATATGTATCATAATCCGTTATTTATTAAAACCTTTTATCTATGCGAAATTGCAGATGAACAATTATTATGGAGAAATTATAACAGAGTATTTGACAAATTATATGTGTTTTATGGGTTATAGGACAAAACGTGTTGATGGGTTAATCCCATTCAACAAACGTTCTGTCATAATTATGTAAATCACTCCATACAATGGCATCGCCCCAACTAGAAAGACTTTTTTCAAGTTTATTCTTTTCATTCATTTTTTGATATATTGCCGCAATGCTTTTATCGGTTGGCATAACATTTATTATTTCAGACAATGAAAGCGGTTCAGGCGAGTGCATATAGCACCACCAGTAAACCGCTTTTATTCTTCTTTCAACAGATAATCCTCTATGATTTCTAAGCATTTCCCTAAGTCTGGAATTGACACTGCCTTCAATTCTGTTATTGGTAGAAGGTGTGTTAAATTTGTCCCTTAATTCTTTGTCCAGATAAGTAAACAGCGTGTTTTCCCTGATAAGTTTAATTAATGACTTTTCTGCTTTCAGTATCCGTTCATGTGTAGGACGCCTGTTTCCATTTTCATCAACTGTCATTTCATTCAGGAAATCCTCATACTTATTTATCCATTCAATAAATCTTTTTATCCATAAATCCGCTTCTTCTTTTGTGTTTATTTTCAAGAGTTCTTTTGCCATGTTATATAGCTCTTTACCTGCCATTGAATTAGGTCTTGATGTCGTGTAACGCCTTACCTGGCAGAATACATGGAAAACGCATCTTTGGTGTTTTGCACCCGGCCATACTTTTTTGAGTGCCTTTGCAAACCCTGTTCCACCGTCAGATACAACCATTCTAGGTTCCGCTATACGTTTCATTAAAGCCGTCCATGCAGCGGCATATTCATATCTGCATAAATACCAGCCAAGGACATATTTATCATCACAACAGATTAAAATGCACGCTTTTCTTCCCAGATAAATACCATCAAGATACAAGACATCCCTGCTGTCCTCGACTTTAGGCGGCATAGGCCATATATTCCAATATTTAGCGGTTTTGCGTCTGAATGTTCTTCCATCTCCGGGCATTGATGACTGGGATTCCTTTCCAAACAACCAATCCAAGAAGATTTGCAGTTCTTTGGCAGAGTTGTCTATTTTGTGTGTAACTGATGAATTGCATTTCCTGCAAAGCCAACGTTGTGACCCTGCTTTTGTCTTTCCAGCTTTAATACATTTATTTCCACATACAGGACAATTTACTTGATTCATTTAATCTTCCTCCGTTGTTGCTGTTTCAAGGAAGATTAAACCTTGTTTTTCCCTTTATTTGCAAGGGATGCAGGTGTTTTTATCAACACGTTTTGTCCACCCTCAAAGTTGTTTCAAAAAAGATTGAACCGCCCCCAGCCCTTGAAATTCAAGGGCTGAAGGCGGTTTCTATCAACACATTTTGTCCTATAGGTCTATATGAATAAAAAAGCCCCGCCGCAGCGGGGTTTTTTTATAGGAATTTATCAAGTTCAGTCTCGACACGCTTATTTATTTTAACTTTAGGATTTTCCATAATCGTTCCTCTTGCGACAACCATTTTTACATGTCGTAATGCTCTGAGGTCATCGAGTGGGTTTTCCTCGGTTACAATCATATCTGCACATTTATCTTTTTCGAGCGTACCGGTAATATCACCGATTCCCGCCATTTCGGCAGCTCTTGCGGTTGCCGTATACAGTGCAAACGCATTGGAAACGCCCGTATATTTGTGGAAATAATACAATTCTCTCCAGAAATCATACTGTGTAATCCACGGACATCCGACATCATTGCCAAGAACGACAGGTATATCATTTTCAAGTGCCGCTTTCGCACATGCAATTATTCCCTCAAACACAACATTTCCGTTAAACTGTTCAACTTCAGTTGCGTTGGTAATCGAACGATCAAACAATGCATACGGAAGTGCAGGCGAAATTGTTGTGCAAAGAAATGCTTTTCTTTCCTTGAATAACTTAATTGTATCATCATCAATTTTTGCACCGTGTTCAATTGAGTCAACACCATTTTCAAGAGCAACACGCACCCCCTGCGGAGATTCGACATGTGCAGCAACTAAATAGCCATTTTCATGTGCCTTGTCACAGACTACCTTTACCATTTCCGGAGACATTTTCAGTTCACCCGGAACACCTTTTTCTTTTGCGTCCATTACGCCGCCAGTAATCATAAGCTTTATCAAATCAACCTTTTCTTTTTCCGATTGCTCCAGATGTTTTAAGGCTGTATCTATACTGTCCGCCGCAACAGCAACAGAGCCAGCCATATGTCCGCCAGGCACGGAAATCCCTTCATTAGCGGCAAGTATTCTAGGTCCCATCTTTGTTCCTGCATTAATCTCATCTCTTAATTTTGTATCAAAACTTCCAAGTCCGCCAACCGTTCTTATTGTTGTCACACCGCTCATAAGCTCTGTTTTTGCAAATCCGGCAACCATACCGTATGCAATTGAACGCATAAGTGCATTTCCCATAAGTATTTTTACAAGTTTCTCATTATCACGCTGTTTTTTCTGCGGCTTGCCATTACCTGCAAGGTGAACATGCATATTTATAAGACCGGGCATAATATATCTGCGTTTTAAATCAACTTTTTCATATCCATTCAAATCCGTGCCTGCCTTGACAATATCCTCAATTTTATCATTGTCCGTAAGTATGACGAAGCCCTCTTTTACCTGCATATCTTTGGTTCCGTCAAGTATTTTTCCGTTAATATAAGCATATTTCATATTTTTATACCCCGTGTTTTTGAAATGTTTATTTAATACCAATTAATCAAAATCTTACGCACTGATTGACTTTCCTGTGTAAAGCTGATAGTATCTGCCTTTTTCTTCCATAAGCTGGTCATGTGTACCACGCTCAATAATTCTTCCCTGTTCCATAACCATAATACAGTCTGCATTCCGTACCGTAGAAAGACGATGAGCGATAACAAATGAAGTTCTTCCTGTCATAAGTGCATCCATACCACGCTGTACAAGTTTTTCTGTACGTGTATCAATAGAAGAAGTCGCCTCATCAAGAATAAGAACAGGAGGATCTGCAACTGCCGCCCTCGCTATTGCAAGAAGCTGACGCTGTCCCTGACTAAGGTTCGCACCACCGCCGGTAAGCACTGTGTTATAACCATCAGGAAGTCTTTTTATAAATCCATCAGCATTAGCAAGCTTTGCGGCAGCTATACATTCTTCATCAGCTGCATTGAGTCTTCCATATCTGATATTGTCCATAATCGTGCCTGTAAAAAGGTTGGTATCCTGTAAAACAATGCCCAGGCTTCGGCGTAAATCGTCTTTTTTAATATGATTAATATTAATTCCATCATAACGGATTTTACCATCCTGTATATCATAAAACCTGTTAATAAGGTTGGTAATTGTTGTCTTTCCGGCACCGGTAGAACCTACAAACGCAAGCTTCTGACCAGGTTTTGCGAACATTTTTATATCGTGAAGCACGATTTTGTCAGGATTATATCCAAAATCAACTCCATCAAATGTAACATCACCCTGAAGTCTTGTATACATTTCATCTTTGTTTGCAGCATTTGGTTTTTTCCATGCCCACATCTCTGTCAGTTCTTCAGTTTCATGGATTTCACCATTTGAATCATAACATATATTTACAAGTTCAACATCACCTTCATCTGTCTCTGGTACTTCATCACAAAGGTCAAATACCCTGCCGGCACCTGCCATAGCCATTACAATACTGCTTACCTGCTGGCTTATCTCTGTTACAGGCTGTGTGAAACTCTTGTTTAATGAAAGAAATGCTACAAGTGTACCAATTGTAAGTCCTGAAAAGCCGCTTAATGCAAGCACACCACCTACAAGTGCACACAAAACATAACTTATATTTCCTATATTTTCATTGATAGGCATTGTAATATTTGCAATTTTATTAGCATTGTTGGCACTTTCTCTTAACTTGTTATTAATCTGCTTAAACTGTTCAAGACTTTCCTGCTCATGACAGAATACCTTAACAACCTTCTGCCCTTCCATCATTTCCTCAATATAAGCATTTACTTTACCGATATCTTTCTGCTGTTCAATGAAATATCTGCCAGATGCAGCGGAAAGCTTTGATGTCACAAAAAGCATAATTGCAACCATAATAACAGATACAATTGTAAGTGGTATATCAAGAACTATCATACTTACAAATGTTGATACAAGTGTTATAAGTGAATTAAGAACCTGTGGAATACTCTGGCTTATAAGCTGTCTTAATGTATCAATATCATTTGTATATACCGACATTATATCTCCATGTGCATGTGTATCAAAATATCTGATTGGAAGTGATTCCATGTTAGTAAACATCTCTGTACGGAGCTTTTTCATAGTACCCTGACCAACATTTACCATAATTCTGTTATATCCGTAGGAACATAAAACACCCACTGCAAATATTGCTACAAGTTTTAAAAGAGCCTGTGCAAGCGGTGAATAATCAGGAACTGCCATCTGGGTAAGAGGCACAATGTAATTATCAATAAGTTTCTGTATAAATAAAGTTCCACATAATGTCGTAAGTGCCGAAACCAATATGCAAACGACCACCATGAAACATGCCAATTTATAATTTTTTACTATATAAGAAAGAAGTCTTTTTAATAATAAAAGCGGATTCTTCTCTTTGTTCTCATTTTTATTTTTCATGTCTTCCTCCTATTCTCACTATTCTGCCGATTCGTCGAAATCGCCGCCGCCCTGCATCTGAACTTCACAGATTTCGCGGTAAACTTTGTTATTTTCCATAAGATTCTCATGTGTATCAAAGCCACTGACTTTTCCATCTTCAAGAACAATAATTCTGTCGGCATCCTGAATACTTGAAATTCTCTGCGAAACTATAAGCTTTGTTGTTCCCGGAATTTTCTGGGCAAATGCCTGTTTGATTTTTGCGTCTGTTGCAGTATCTACAGCACTTGTCGAATCATCAAGAATAAGAACCTTTGGTTTTTTAAGCAATGCTCTCGCAATACAGAGTCTCTGTCTCTGACCACCTGAAACATTAGTACCGCCCTGTTCTATCCATGTATCATACTTCTTAGGCATTCTCTCGATAAATTCATCAGCACATGCCTGTTTACATGCCTCAACACAATCTTCATATGAAGCATTGTCATCACCCCATCTGAGATTGTCAAGTATTGTTCCTGAAAACAGGACATTTTTCTGTAATACTACAGCCACCTGATTACGGAGTGCATCCATATCATAAGTTCTTACATCTTTTCCGCCAACACATACAGAACCTTCAGTAACATCATAAAGACGGCTTATAAGGCTCACAAAACTTGATTTTCCGCATCCTGTACCACCAATAATACCAATTGTCTCACCTGCATTAATATGAATATCAATATCATGTAAAGTATCCTCTGTACTGTTTTTTCTGTATGAAAAATTAACATGATTAAAATCGATTCTTCCGTCTTCCACTTCTTCATAAGGTTTTTCCGGATTGGCAAGGTCCGCTTTTTCATTAAGAACTTCTGAAATACGCCTTGCACTTGCCGCACTCATTGAAACCATTACAAATATCATTGAAAGTATCATAAGTGCCATAAGCATGTTCATTACGTAACTGAACATTGATGTAAGATTACCAGTTGTAATTGAACCCGACACAATAAAATGTGAAGCAAACCATGACAATGCAACAATACATCCATATACAACAAGCATCATAGTCGGATTGTTAAATGCAAGAAATGACTCGGCTTTAACAAATGTTTTATAAAGATTATCTGCCGCTTTATTAAACTTTTTATTTTCATGCTCCTCACGTACAAATGCCTTAACAACACGGATTCCTGAAATATTCTCCTGAACGCTCGCATTGAGTTCATCATATTTTTCAAAACCTGATGTAAAAACCGGTGTTACTTTATATATAATAAAGAAAAGTACAAATCCTAAAAATATAAGTGCAACAAGAAATATAATACTTAATCTCGGACTTATTATTACACACATTGTAATACTGCAAATCATCATGAGAGGTGCTCTCACAACACTCCTTATTATCATCTGATAAGCATTCTGTACATTAGTTACATCAGTTGTCATACGTGTTACAAGACCTGCTGTACTGAATTTATCAATATTAGAAAATGAAAATGTCTGTATATTTTCATACATTTTCTCTCTCAGATTACACGCAAATCCTGTTGATGCTGCCGCCCCATACTTTCCTGCCTGTATACCACAAAAAAGGCTCAAAAATGCTATAATAAGCATTATTCCACCATAAATACCAACCTTTCTCATATCTCCGGCCTGTATTCCTTTATCAATTATTGAGGCTGTTATAAATGGAATAAGAATTTCCAAAAAAACTTCAACTGCAGTAAATATTGGCGTTATAATTGATTCTTTTTTATATTTGCCCATACATTTTGCTAATGTTTTTATCATATTTTTATCATTCTCCCTTCGATTAAATTCACCTTATAAGTCTACAGTCAGCATGACTTGATACTGTCATATACTTTCTGCAAAAGATTTCTAAGCTGTCCTTTTTCATCATCATTAAGTGCCTTTAAAAGTTCCCTCTCATTTTCATCCATTGAAGCTCTTGCCGTCTTGCATATCTCCTCACCTTTTGCCGTGAGCTTTACATGTTTGATTCTTTTATCATTTGAATCATAAAACCCCTCTATCATCCCATTTTTTTCCAGACGTGCAGCAATTCCTGCCATCGTTGCCTGTTTAACTTCAAAATGCTTTTCAAGTTCTTTTAGCGTTATCGTCTCATCGGCTGCCTCGCTGATAGTTGCGAGGACCTTAATCTGCGAAAGGGTGACATCATTGCACATCAACGTATTATTAGCCTTTCTTCCAAGTGCATCGTTAAGTCTCTTTATAAGTTCACCGCAATGCAATGTTTCTCCAAACATATGCTCATTCCTTTTCATAAAATTTGATAAATAGTTTCTTCTAGATGCTCTAATATATTACAAAAATAATCGGCTCTGCGTCTTAAGCGTCTGGCTCTTTGATGACAGTTATCTTCAAGTTGTCAACTTTAATCAATCTTTCTTGTCTGCATTTTGGACAATAAAGGGGATAATTCTCCAAAACAGTGTCCTTCCTAATTTTATTACGGGTTTTGCTCCCACAAACAGGACACAATATCCATTCGCATTTCATCATAATTAGTCTCTAATCCTTTCAAATCTCATTTTATATGACTTTTGCAAGCTGTTAAGCTAACTTGTGGAACATATGCCGAACCTTATCTATACGGCTATTCG
>ERZ773259.1597-NODE-1597-length-17998-cov-6.483141_pt1 | contig 17998 bp, 9 predicted proteins | sample MGYA00511961_ERZ773259 | MGnify/ENA primary metagenome ERZ773259 (study PRJEB29015, sample SAMEA2737775) | human gut metagenome | biome: human gut; feature: human-associated habitat; material: faeces | place: China | collected 2012 ...
CTGAAAAGAGCCGTGACTGGCAGTGGAAAAGAAATCAAAATAGACTTTGACCGGGTATTGGTTTCTATGGGAACCCTGATGCCGGTATTCGAAGGTACAGCCACACAAAACGGAAATAAGGTGCACTTTAAATGGCAGGACAACAGTGGCACGGGAAATGCAGAAGATACGGACATAGCCATGTTATTAGTATATAACAAAGACGAAGAAACAGCTGTTTACGATACGGAAGCCACCCTACGTTCCGCCCGACATGCAGAACTTCAACTTCCTTCCGACTGGCAGGACGATGAATTGATAGCCTACCTCAGTTTTCGCAGCGCCGACGGGAGTTGCGTGGCCAATAGTATTCGCCTGACGGTAACAGTAGACCAAACAGACTTACCTGCACCGGACCAGGAGGTTTCCGCCTTATGTACTTCATCAGATCGGATTCCGCTTTATCCAAAACTTAAACAGCCGGTCATTAATAACGTATCCGTCAAGGATCTTACCTACTATACCCTTACCGGAAAGCCCTTTCAGGGCAGACTGTACGGAACTGGGTGATTTCAGATGATATCTTCGCACAAACTCACCGGAAGTCACATTGACAGCAACATTTTCGGCAGCTATCGCACGGAGCATCTCACGCTGGCGCTCCGTTAAATCCGCAAAAATGGACTGATAGATAGGTACCTATGATAAAGGGATTCACTTGTATACTCTTCATGATTATCCTGCTTTAGATTATTGCAAATTATAATAATTATATTCATAATAATCATTCTAACTTGCTACGAAACTTTTGGAAATGCGGAAAGTTATTGCTACATATAAACATCTGCTTATGAACAAAATAACTAATCCATTTTTGATTTATGGCTACACCGGGCCAGATTATTTTTGTGCTCGGAAAGAGGATACACAAAATCCCATTAAGTAAACGACAATCAGCGATAAATTAACGTCGACAGATAATCTTCTGCAAACATCTCATTCGCCACTTCCAGCAAAATCTCCGGAGTAATTTGTTCAATACGTTGATAAACCGCTTCGGAACTTTCATATTTATTATAGTGCAGGAAAGTCTTCGCCATGCCGAGAGCATTGTTCTCATTATTATCCGAAGCCACACCTATTTGTCCGATGAGTTGCTTCTTCGCAGCTGCGAGTTGTAACGAAGTCATCTTTGTATCACGCAGATTTTTAAGTTCTTTCATCACCAGACGCATACAAATATCCACATCATCGGGATCGCAACCAAAATAAGTGCAGAAAACCCCGGTATCCGTATAAGAAGTCAGGTTAGACTCTACATTATAGACAAGACCGCGACGCTCACGCAGAGAAACATTCAAGCGACTGTTCATACCGGGCCCGCCAAGAATATTATTCAATAGATAGAGTGCGGTACGCTTATCATCGTACGCATTATAGCCACGGCTGCCTATCATCACATGAGCCTGATGCGTATCCTTATGCACCACCAGTTTTTCGGGCGTATAAAGAGACGGCGGAGTACGACGGTTATCCACCGTCACCGCCGGAACATCGGCAAGCAGTTTCTCTGCCAAACGAATGATTTGCTTGAAATACAGGTTTCCCCACACAAAGAACACCATATTCCCCGGATGATAGAAACGTGAAGTAAACGCAGCGGCATCTTCGCTGTGAAAGGTCTTCAGCAGCTCAGGATTCCCCAGGATATTGCGTCCCAACGGATGTCCTCGGAAGATTAAATCCTCAAAATCATCGAAAATAAGTTCGGAAGGGGTGTCTTCATAAGATTGGATCTCATCAATAATCACTTCCGTTTCCTTTTCAATCTCACGTTGCGGAAAAGTAGAGTGAAAGACAATATCCGCCAGTAACTCGAACGCACGGCCGAAATGTTCGGTAAGAAAAGCAGAGTAGATCACTGTTTCCTCCTTGTTGGTATAAGCATTCAGGTCACCGCCCACATTCTCCATACGGTTGAGTATATGCCAGGCTTTCCGCTTCTGAGTACCCTTAAAAATAAGATGTTCCACAAAATGCGCCATGCCCTGTTCATTCTCCAGTTCATCACGGGTTCCGGCATCAACTGCAAAACCACAGTAAGCCACATCGGAAAATGACGGCTGGTGAATAATACGCAAACCATTGGCAAGAGTATATTGATGGTGTCCCAACAAGGGTAATAGTGCTAACTTCTTCATTCTGACGTTTGAAACTAATTGAGGGCGCAAAGATAGCGCAATTTGACGAGGTCCCCTTATCTTCGCAAAGCAAAAATACAATAAAACTTATTGCCATTTATGGAAAATTGCAGATATTTGTAGGCTATAACCTAACTACTAACAAAAATAGTATAATGATTGAATCCATTCAAGAGCTTTTGCAGAAAGAGGCACAAGCCGTACTGAACATCCCCGTGACAGACGCTTACGAGCGTGCGGTAGAACTTATCGTGGAACAGATTCACCGGCGGAAAGGGAAACTGGTGACCTCAGGTATGGGAAAAGCCGGACAGATTGCCATGAACATTGCTACGACATTCTGTTCCACAGGTATTCCTTCCGTATTTCTGCACCCCAGCGAAGCACAACACGGAGACTTGGGCATCTTGCAGGAGAACGACCTGCTGTTGCTGATTTCCAATTCCGGTAAGACGCGTGAAATCGTTGAACTTACACAATTGGCTCATAATCTGAACCCAGACCTCAAGTTTATTGTTATTACCGGAAATCCGGATAGTCCATTGGCACACGAGTCCGATGTATGCCTCAGCACAGGAAAACCAAAGGAAGTTTGTGCTTTAGGTATGACTCCCACCACTTCGACCACTGTGATGACCGTTATCGGCGACATCCTTGTGGTACAAGTCATGAAACAGACAGGATTTACTATTGGAGACTACTCCAAACGCCATCACGGTGGCTATTTGGGTGAAAAATCAAGAAAATTATGCGAAAAGTAATTGGTATAGGAGAAACGATTCTTGACATCATTTTCCGCAACGGCCAGCCGACAGCTGCCGTACCGGGCGGTTCAGTATTCAATGGCGTCGTGTCATTGGCACGGGCAGGCGTTCCCGTCAGCTTTATCAGTGAGACAGGAAACGACCGGGTAGGTAATACAATCCTGCAATCCATGCGGGATAGCGGCATGTCTACTGACTATGTCAACGTATTTCCCGATGGAAAATCCCCGGTATCACTGGCCTATCTTAACGAGAATGGTGATGCGGAATACATCTTCTACAAAGATTATCCCAAGCAACGGCTGGACGTGGTTTTCCCAAAACTGGAAGAAGACGACATCGTGGTTTTCGGCTCCTATTTTGCCCTGAATCCGGTGCTGCGCGAAAAGGTTCTGGATTTGCTGGAACAGGCACGCGAGAAGAAAGCAATCGTGTACTATGACCCCAACTTCCGGTCGTCGCATAAAAGCAAGGCTATCAAGCTGACGTCCACCATCATCGAAAATTTGGAATATGCCGACATTGTGCGCGGATCTATAGAAGACTTTTTCTATATGTACAATCAAAGAGAAGTGGACAAGGTATATAAAGACAAAATTCGTTTTTATTGCCCTAACTTCCTTTGTACTGCCGGAGCCAAAGAAATCTCACTACGCACGAATAGCATCACCAAAGAGTATCCTATTCCCCCATTGGAAGCAGTCAGCACTATTGGCGCAGGCGATAACTTTAATGCCGGTATTATTTATGGCTTATTGAAGTACGACGTGCGTTACTGTGATTTAGGACAGATAAGCGAGGACACCTGGGACAAGATTATCCGTTGCGGCATCGAGTTTGCGGCAGATGTATGCCGGAGTTTCAACAACTCTATATCACCGGAATTTGCCAAGCAGTTGCCTCCCGTTAACTAAATCCCCGTTAAAGGAGAAAAAACTCTGTGAAACTCTGTGCCCTGGAATAACAAAAGTCATCAGAATACATATCTTTGCAACAAAGCGAAGATAAGCTGCACCTCGGCATAAGAAATGAACAAGTTCATTTTATTCTGCTCTCGGTTTGCATTATCTTTGCATATATATGCTCAGACAAAAAAACTATGTATAGAAATCTGTTGAACTTGCTAACATGTGTATTGCTGCTACCGGCTTGTAGCGGCACAGCTCCTCATATTTCCATTGTTTGCGAAGAAAATAACGTTGGGAACAGTATCGTCAAATGGGAAATAGCCCCTCTCATCAAAGGGAACGTAAAGGTATATGCTTCGACTGATCCGAATAATATCCCCGAGGATTCTCCGGTAGCCATAGCAAACATTTCCGATCAGCGAATGACGATTGTCACCACAGACCCTACCAAGCGTTATTACTACACCCTCGTATTCAATGATAAATATCGCGTAAAGATTGCTACCCGCAATGTCAATATCCCCGGCATACAAAACTTCCGTGATATGGGTGGGTATCCGTCATACCCTACCAAAAAGAGGGTGCGTTGGGGCATGCTCTATCGTTCTGCACAGATAGACAGTCTGGAATGCTACTCACGCAGGGAACTGAAGAATATAGGCATCAAGACCATCATCGATCTGCGCTCAGAATCGGAATTAAAAGGTCACACCCCACTGCAACAAGGATTTAATGTAATACATGTCCCTATAAAAACGGGAGATATGGAAGATATCCTGAAAGGCATTCAGGAACAGAAAATAAAAAGCGACACCGTCTACCGGATGGTGGAGCGGATGAACCGCGAATTGGTAATGCACTATCATAAAGAGTATCGCCAGATATTTGATATCTTGCTGAACAGTACCAATTACCCTGTCGTTATCCATTGCTCCTCCGGCAAAGGACGTACCGGCATTGCTTCGGCACTGATCCTCGCCTCCCTCGGCGTGAACAGCGACATCATTATGGAAGACTACCGCCTAAGCAACGATTACTTCAACATTCCCAGCGCTTCCAGTTATGCCTACAACCTGCCCACACGCTCGCAAGAAGCCATTACGACCATCTATTCGGCAAGGGAAGATTTCCTGAACGCCGCCAAGGAGGAAATAGAGCGTCGGTACGGTGATGTAGACACGTATCTGCAAAGAGCTATCGGACTCACCAAAGAAGAAATAAAGAAGCTGCAAAGCATTCTGCTGGTGAAAAACGATTAGTAATAAAAAAATAGCACTGTTATTCAATTTTATCGCTGATAACTAATCACTAATCACTAAATTTGTTCTATCTTTGTGCCCGAATATAAAGATATACAAAGATTTAATGAAGAATTTTGAAGAGCTCGGTCTGTCGCCGGAGATACGCCGCGCCATTGAAGAAATGGGATATGAGTGTCCCATGCCGGTACAAGAGGAAGTGATTCCTTACCTTTTAGGAGAAAATAATGATGTTGTAGCACTTGCACAAACAGGAACGGGGAAAACCGCCGCATTCGGCTTACCACTTATCCAGAAAATTAATGTAAAGAACCGGATTCCACAATCCCTTATACTTTGCCCTACACGCGAACTTTGCTTGCAGATTGCAGGTGATCTGAATGATTATTCCAAATACATCACCGGATTGAGGGTATTGCCTGTATATGGTGGTTCATCCATAGACAGCCAGATACGCGCCCTGAAACAGGGTGTACATATCATTGTCGCCACCCCGGGACGCTTGCTCGACCTGATGGAGCGCAAAACGGTATCCCTCACCACCATCCAGAACGTAGTGATGGACGAGGCGGACGAAATGCTGAACATGGGATTCACGGACAGCATCAACGCCATTCTTGCCGATGTACCGCAAGAGCGTAACACCCTGTTATTCTCCGCCACTATGAGCCCGGAAATTGCACGCATTTCAAAGAAATATCTGCGTGACGCCAAAGAAATCACCATCGGACGGAAAAATGAAAGCACAAGCAATGTGAAGCATGTGGTTTTCACCGTTCATGCCAAAGATAAATACGCTGCCCTGAAACGCATCGTAGACTATTACCCGCAAATATATGGTATCATTTTCTGCCGTACACGAAAAGAAACGCAGGAGATTGCCGACAAGCTGATGCAGGACGGTTATAACGCTGACTCACTGCACGGAGAATTAAGCCAGGCACAACGTGATACCGTCATGCAGAAATTCCGTATCCGCAACCTGCAAATCCTGGTTGCCACGGACGTTGCCGCCCGCGGACTGGATGTGGACGATCTGACCCACGTCATCAATTATGGCTTGCCGGATGATACCGAAAGCTACACTCACCGTAGCGGACGTACAGGACGTGCCGGAAAGACAGGTACTTCCATCGCCATCATCAACCTGCGCGAGAAAGGTAAAATGCGTGAAATCGAACGGATTATCAGCAAGAAGTTTATTGTTGGTGAAATGCCTACCGGTAAACAGATTTGCGAGAAACAGCTGCTGAAAGTAATCGATGACCTGGAAAAGGTGAAGGTGAATGAGGAAGATATGGCTGATTTCATGCCTGAAATATACCGTAAACTGGACTGGTTGAGCAAAGAAGACCTGATCAAGCGTATGGTTTCTCATGAATTCAACCGCTTCTCAGAATATTACCGCAATCGCGAAGAAATAGAAATGCCTACCGACAGCCGTGGTGAACGCAACAGCAGAAGCGGCAGCGAACGCACCGGTAACCGCAACAGCCGCAAAGCAGATCCGGGATTCACCCGACTGTTCATCAATCTGGGTAAGATGGATAACTTCTTCCCAAATGAGCTGATAGGCCTACTGAACGGTAATACCCGCGGACGCGTGGAGCTGGGACGCATTGACCTGATGAAGAACTTCTCATTCTTCGAAGTAGATGAGAAAGAGGCAGGTAATGTAGTGAAAGCCCTGAACCGTGCGAACTGGAACGGCCGAAAGGTATCTGTAGAAATTGCCGGCGAAGAAGGCAAGGAAGCTCCCAAAGGCAGACGTAAGAGTGAGGGCAACAACTACGGCAAGAAGGAATTTGAAGGCAAGAAACGCAGCTTCAAAGACGAAAAGCGTAGTGATGCATCTGGAAAACGTAGCGATGCCCCCAGAAAAAGTAGAAGTAAATCTGAAAGTGCTCCGGCTGACAAAAAGAAAAGCAAACCAAGCCGCGAAGAGCGTGGCTATACCGACGCCCGCGGCAAGAAAGACGATTGGAGACAGTTCTTTCAAGGCGACAACAAGGAGTTCCGTGATAAAGAGCCCGATTTCAGCGAAGAAGGCTGGGCAAGACGGGCACCTAAGAAGAAATGATTAATAGTGATTAGTGGTTAGTGATGAGTGATTAGTGCAACTGCTAATTACTCATCACTAACCACTAATCACTTATTAACGTGAACAAAGTAAACGGATTCTTATATGGCCTTCTCTCTTCGGCGAGCTTCGGACTTATTCCGCTGTTCACCATTCCTGCCATGCATCAGGGCATGCAGTTCTGGTCCATACTGCTCTACCGTTTCCTCTTTGCCATGCTGGCACTGGCCTGTATACTGTTGCTCGACAAGCAGTCTTTCCGCATCCGCCGGAAAGAGATACTTCCACTTCTCCTGCTGGCATTCCTGTATGACTGTTCTGCTGTTTTTCTGTTCTGGGGATATAAGTTCATGTCAAGCGGAGTAGCTACTACCATTCATTTCATGTATCCGGTGCTGACTACGCTTATTATGATGATTTTCTTCCGCGAAAAGAAATCCCCTTGGCGTATAGCAGCAATCGCTTTAGCGGTAAGCGGAGTTTTCTTCCTTTCGCATGGAGATACGACAGGGACTGTTACTTTACTGGGTATTTTTATCGTTCTGCTCTCTGCTTTGGGCTACGCGCTCTATCTGGTCACCGTCAGTCAACTGAAATCCCTTGAAATGAAGGGGCTGAAAATGACATTCTATGTTTTCCTTTTTGGCGGAATCCTTCTTTTCACCGGAATGACAGTGACAGGAGTCGGAGTACAGGCCATCCCGGACCGGATAACCCTGGGAAACCTGGCGATGCTGGCATTGGTACCGACCGTAATATCTAATCTGGCACTGGTACGCGCCATTAAAAACATAGGCTCCACACTCACCTCTGTATTGGGAGCCATGGAGCCTGTGACTGCCGTCTGTGTAGGCATTCTCATCTTTGGAGAACCTTTCACTCAAAGCATCGCCTTAGGCATCGGATTGATTATTTCGGCAGTTACGGTGATCATACTGAAAAAATAGAATGTCCTGCTTTCAGCCTGCTCTTTTTAGTATCTATATATGGGTGGCGTTGGATATATAGATACTGCATGTCCGATATATAGATGCTGTACATCCGATATATAGATGCAACACGTCCGATATATAGATGCAACACGTCCGATATATAGATGCAACACGTCCGATATATAGCTATAACACAAGATTTCATCTACCTTCACAGGCAGATGAAATCCCTGAACATCCAATTCAACGTTCTTATCTATTTTTGAATTTAATATATTAATACCCCGGATTCTGGTAATAGCCACCACCCTCTTCCAGATTCTCCAGGAATGACTGCGGGAATGGTCTTACCTCATGTTTGCCATCTACAAAGTATTGACCGACATCAGGATTTGTAGACTTCAGATAGGTGCTGGTCAACTTCCCTGTACGCTTCAAATCATAGAACCGTACATACTCCCCACACAATTCTCTGGCACGTTCATCCAATACTGTTTCTACTGTTGCCGCACCGGACAGAGCCTTGGCACCGGCACGCTCACGAACCTGATTTATGTATTGCATCGCATTTGCTCCGCCATTTACGTAGATATCGGCCTCAGCAGCTATTAAGAAAACCTCAGGAGTACGCATCATAAAGGTAGCATTCAGATTTCCAAGACGCTTCTTGCTCAAGTTATTAACGTAATAATTGCTGCTGTTATGCTTCATTAACGACGGATAGAAACTGAGCCAAGGGCTGACTACATCCGTATTATCATAATCTCTGTGATAATCCATAATCACCGTGTTGTCCTCAGCATACAAATCCTTGTAGTCAACATACAGGATTTTTGAGTCCTTCTTTACCGCTACCTTTTCCGCATATCCGTCATCTCCCGGACGGATAAATTCGAGCGCCGCTTCACCAAACAGAATTTTGGTATACTGACGTACCAACTCACCGGTTATCGGATCAGGTACCATTGCTGATATTTCAGGAGAATCCAGATTCTTATCAAACTGCTTCACTTGTGATTCGCTCCATGCCTGACCTTTGTCTTTATTCCCTGTCCAGGAAGTTTGAAAATACTCATGATATCTGGGGTCCAAAGTGCCATCTTCCTGTACATACAAGTCCAACAGATATTTTGAAGGCATAAAGCTTCCGCCTGCACGTCTGCCCCATATCTGATAATCGGACAAACCATCATATTCATTACCGGAATGTAAATCCGTCTTAAACTGAATGGCTGAGAAAGCTGTAAGCGGACAATAGAACTGCTCATCATTCTGGTTCATGATCCAAGCCTGGTTGCTTACACCTCCCACCACATAACGGTGTTTCCATAGGGCTTCCTTATTCTCAAAATTGTTGCTTTCAGCGAAGACCTCCTCTATATTATCATACATAGATACTCCCAGAGTCGCTCCTCCCGCTTTGCAGTCTTCCATCATTTCTTTGGCTACCTCTAAAGCCCGTTGTGCATACTTTTTAGAAGAATCATATTCTATGGATTGCAGACAGGCTCTGGCCAGCATACCCATTGCCGATTTTTTAGAAGGACGGGTAGTCCTTTCTTCCACCGGTAACCATTGTGCCGCAAACTCTAAGTCCGGAATAATACACTTCTCATAGATATCCAGCGGAGTATCTTTACCGGGATGTAAATCTACATTTTCTACTGGAGCCATTTGCAATTTCAAACCACCCAGTTGTTCCACCAGATTATAGTAATATACCGCTCTCATAAAATGAGCTTCCGCAACCTTTTTGTTTCTTTCCTCATCGGTAGTGAAAGGAACTTTATCAGCCTTCACAATTGCCTGATTGCAATAACAGATACCATCATAACAACAGTTCAACGTGTTAGCCATCATGTTATTAGCAAAGTCAGAACCCATACCATATTTCAGGTAGAGGTTATCACCATTTTTCTGTGAAGTCCAGATGTCTGTTCCCCCTTCAGTCATGAGCATAAACTGCCCATACCCATACAGTGCTCTTTCCATACCGAAATAAACATTATTAAGTATGGTTTGATAGCCCTCTACCGAAACGGACAACGCATCCATAGTGTATCCCGAAGGATTATATTCATCAAGTGTACAAGAAGCATTGCTTATCGTCACTGCCATTACTGTTACAGTCAGCCAGTTTTTTATTTTCGTAGTCATATCTATTCTTATTGAATTATTAGTTAAAAAGATACATTAAGTCCCAAGAGATAAGTTTTGTAAAGCGGGAAGGTATCAGAACCGTTGTTTTCAGGGTCTGTATGCTTCAATTCGCTCTTAAACGGCAGGACAAATACATTATATGCAGTTCCATAAATTCTACACTTTTCAATTCCCAGGCGCTTACACAGCTTGTTCGGGAAAGTATACCCTAAGGTTATGTTCTTTATCTTAGCATAAGAACCATCAATATACCTTAAAGACTCTATTCCCGTAGTACTGGCAATACCCGGCCGGGGGAAATAAGCGGTTTGATTCTCAGGAGTCCAGTAGTCAGTACCTTTGGGTTGGTTATTGTTTTTAGTAGAGTACCATCCGATAGTTTTACTATCTATCATTTGTCCATATCTTAGCATAACAAAAGCACTCAGATCAAAATTTCTATACTTAAATGTATTGTTTACGCCTAAGATACCATCAGGCACATTAGAACCTAATATCTGAAGGTCACGTGTATTACTGTAAGTATGTACTCCACCGTCTCCCACAAGGTTTCCATTCTCATCTGTAGTGAATTGTTCCACTGTCTCTATTTTCACATAACCCGGTTGACACCCGTATTTTGCGGCTTCTTCCTCTTCGGCAGTTCCCCATATTCCGGCATATTTATAGTCATAGAATGTCTTGATAGGATGTCCTTCAAACAATTTCTTGGCAATAAGGTCACCGTCAGGCAGGCTTACAATCTTTTCATCGTTGTGAGTATAGGATATGGATGAAGACCACTCGAAGTTCTTGTTCCGTATATTCACAGTGGACAACTGTATTTCATACCCCTTATTGCTGGTTTCACCAATGTTTTGCCAAGTAGTCATGGGAGATCCCCAGGCCGTAATAGCAGAAGTTATAGGTAATGTACGGCTGAATAAAAGGTCTTTTGTCTTTGAATCATAAAAGTCTACACTCAGATTGATGCGATTATTAAACAGCCCCAAGTCCACACCATAATTCCATTGGTATGTCTTTTCCCAACCAATAGACGGGTTTCCATAAGGAGAGACAAGTTGGCTCATAGAACTCAACACACCGTCGATGGAAACAGCCGAATAAGTCGCTGCTCCGGTCTGTGAAGAATAGGCTCCCATACCTCCGGAGTTACCGGTAACACCATAGCTCAATCTGAGTTTTAAGTTACTCAGCCATTTTTCCGTACTCTGCATAAAAGGTTCCTGTGAGATACGCCATGCCAGTGCACCAGCAGGGAATGACTCCCACTTATGTCCATCAGCCAGATGGGATGCACCATCCCAGCGTGTGGTGAATGAAGCAATGTATTTATCCTTGTATACGTAATTGAAGCGCAAAGCATAAGACATCTTCTGATTCTGGGAGTAATAGGATTGTACACCATGTTTCGTAATCCCCGAAGCCATATTGTGAAACAAATACGAATCAAGTGGTTGTCCGGAAGCTCGCATATTGTTGTAATCACTCTGTCCATGGCTCCATGAAGTCACACCGGTCAACGTCACTTTATGATCTTTGAGGAAGTCAAAGTTATAGGTCAGGATATTATCCCATAAGTAGCTATACCCATAATTGTTATTGATGTATGCATAAGGTGACGAATACCCGTTTTCAACTCCTTGCAAAGAATGTTCGCCAATATACTGTCCGTTACGTGAACTACTCAGCGTGGTACTGATCTGCGAACGGAATGAAAGTCCTTTTAATGGAATAATTTCCAGATACCCATTGACATTGGCATAAATCGTGCGGGTTTCATTGGCATACTGATTCTCTATTTCATCTCCGAATGGCGAGGTTTCTCCTTCGATAAATTCAACATTGATGTTGCCGTTATCATCATAGGGCTTACCCAGAGGAAATGCAGTCAACGATTTAGTGAAGATATTCTTGCCTCGCGAATTCTTGATTGTATAAGTAAGCGCTGAACTGGTACCTATCTTCAGCCATTTGCGAATGTCATAGTCCACATTAAACCTCATTCCGTAACGCGTCTGATTTTCATTAGAAAGTAAACCTTCCGTATTGTTATAGCTAAAAGAAGAATAGACCTTGATCTTATCACTTCCGCCCCGTATGGATAAGTTCACATCTTTCTGAGAAGCATTTCCTTGTGTAGCCTCATCAATCCAGTCTATCCATTGGTTGTTCTCATAAGCCTGTTGTATGGCTTCAGAGTTATACATCTGAAAGAAATTTTCCGGATAATCACCATTCTTAGTACGGTAATATTCCCTCTGATATTGATACCACTCATCACCTATCATACCATGCACAAAGTTAGCTCCGCCCGAGATACTGTACTTTGTATCCAGATTCACAGTCACCTTTCCGGCGGCACCGCGTTTTGTAGTGATAATAATAACACCGTTGGCACCCGCCGAACCATAAATGGCAGTTGACGATGCATCTTTCAATACATCAATTTGTTCAATGTCACTCGGGTTCAGTTGATTGTAACTGGCTCCCTGCACACCGTCAATGATAAACAGAGGTTCATTGCTGCCGTTTATAGAACGGGAACCACGCAGCAAGATGTCCACATCCTCGCCTACTGCACCGGACCCCATCATAATATCGGCACCTGCAATCTTACCTTGAAGGGCCTCCATCACATTGCTTGTCGGAGTACCTTTGATATCCTCCTTATTTATAGATACGACAGAACCGCTAAGGTCAGCTTTCTTCACTGTACCGTAACCGACCACAACCACCTCATCCAGTGTTTTCGTATCTTCTTGCAGAATAATGTTCAAAGAAGTTTTGCCTTTCAGATTTATCACCTGCGTCATATATCCTATGTATGAAACTTCAATAGGATACTTTCCTGAGACTTTCAAAGTAAACTTACCGTCTACATCGGTAATCGTTCCATTGCTTGTCCCTTTCTCAACTACGGAAGCACCAATGGCGGGTTCTCCCAGATTGTCCTTTACAGTTCCCGTAATGTTCTGTGCAACGGCATTGACACTCAGGAAAACGAATAGCATACTAAACAATATTCGCATGTTTTTCAGATTAATAGATGTTTTCATCAATTCCAAATAAATTAATTAATAAAGGTTATTTGTCGCAAAACTACCTAACAAATGTTTTTTAACTTTGTATGAGCGTACAAGAATTGTGTTTGTCCGTCTATTACATAACGGCATATCAGTTTTTCCGATTAAAAAATCAATAAATACAAAATGAAATTATACCTGTCAATACTCATACTCACTTTTTGGTTCTGTCCGCCGGTTTTCGGGCAGCCACAACATGTTATTACCCGCTACAGCATTGAAGACGGACTACCGCAACAAACCATAACCGGCATCACGAAAGATAGAAACGGATATATGTGGTTCACCACCTGGAATGGAATCTGTCGTTTCGACGGACATTCATTTGTAACTTACAGAGTACTGCCCGGAGATTCGAATGATTTAGCTACCAACCGGATTGATGATATAAAGATAGACGCTCATAATCAGCTGTGGCTATTAGATGATGAGAACTCGCTTTACCGTTTTTCTCCGGAGAACAGCAAGTTCGATCATTTTGCTTCGCAAACGGCTCCTGTCCAAAATATATTTACCCTTTCCGATGGAGATACCTGGGTATTCCAGACTGACGGACGCCTGTTAAGAATCAGACCCAATGAAGAAACGATGGATTGCCTGCAAATTCTTGATAGTTCATCCCAAGTCCGTAGTATCATAAGTCTTGTTCAAAATCAGGATATCATTTGGATTATCGCTGACAGGGGGATTTACAAATTCTCGAAAGAAGACGGCAAACTCACACCTATTTTATCTTCCCCCAACCGCTTTTATAGTTTCAGAAAGTGGGAAGGTATGTTTATTCTGGGATCAGACAACGGGCAACTCTACATCTACGACCCTAAAAAAGATACGCATTCCATACTGAAGTTCAATACCACCAACCCCCTAATAAGAATCAAAGCTTATGATTCCAAGCATTTCCTTGTCATAGCAGAAAATGACGGCTTCTTTCTGACGGAAGGGTATCAGGGAGAGGGTACCCACTATACCACCTCGAATCAACTGTTAAGCAACCAGATTAATGCATTATACGAAGATAATAATCAGAAACATATATGGGTGGCCTACAAAAACACGGCAATGATTACCCGCATCAAACCATTCAGCACGTACTATAAGCATTATCAGCTAAAAACACAAGAATATAACAACTCGCAACGTTCCCTGTCACAAGACCGCAACGGAAGACTGTGGGTATTCTCCAAGAATGAAGCCCTGAACTATTATGATGAAAAGGCGGATGAGTTCCTTTTATTCTCGATCAGCAGAAACAGCCAGGAATCAAGGCAACCCAGAATAAAGAAGATCTACTTCGACAACCAAAATAACCTGTGGATTGCCAGACAGCCGAAAGGACTTATAAAGGTATCTTTCAAGAATGATCTTTTCACTCTCTCGGTGCCTGACGTCAAAGGATATCCGTCCACGAACGAATTGAGAAGTATAATGGAAGATGCTGACCACAACATTTGGGTCGGAGGCAAGAATGGGGATATTCAAGTATATGACAAGGATAAAAACTTCCTTGGCTTCTTAAATTCCACCGGAAAGTTGTCTCATCAGGCAGAGTATCTTGGTGCCATATATGCTTTGCTGCAAGATAAAGAAGGAAATATATGGATGGGAACACGCAATGAAGGAATTATAAAATTAGTACCTCAAGGCAAACTGAACTTTCAACTCAAATACTATAAAGCAAATCCGGCTGACATATTCAGTCTGAACTGTAACTTCATCTTTTCCCTGAAAGAGGATAAGCAGGGCAGAATCTGGGTAGGTACATTGGGTGGCGGACTTAACCAGATAACTAAAGATGCAAACGGAAATGAGCGCTTTATCCATTCGGGCAATAAACTATCAGACTATCCGTCCCGTTTTTCAAGAATCAAGAATATCTGCATAGATCATCTGGATAACATCTGGCTGGCAACCACATCAGGTATATTGCTTTGCAGATGGAGCAAAGACAAGTTGACCTATACCCCCATCGTACGCAACGGTAATGCAAAGAATAGCCTCAGCTGCGACAATGTTTATGATATTTTCGAAAGTAGCAAACATGAAATCTATGTAGCAACCTTCGGTGGAGGCCTCGACAAGCTTACGGGCTTTGACGAGCAAGGCAACGGGATATTCAAAAACTATTCATCTCCACAGATGATCTCCAACGTTCCGCTGACGCTGGCGGAAGATAATGAAGGTAATCTGTGGATTCCATCGGAAAACGGACTGTACCGTCTGTTTCTGGAGAATGATTCAACTGAAATATATGATAACAGATTTCTACCCGAAGGGCTCCTACTGACGGACAGCAGGGCTTGTCGCCTCTCAAACAATGAAATGCTGTTTGGAACAGACAGAGGATTATTATCAATAATCCCTCAGCAAATGAAGAGGAACAGCTATACCTCCAACCTCATCATTACAGATATCCACATAAACGGAGAAAAAAAGGAACCCTCCTACCGGTCTTCCGGCATAACTCTCAGCCACAAGGAGAACTCATTCAGCATCAATTATGAGACGCTGGACATGAAATTCCCCAATAAGATAGAGTACGCCTACCGTCTGAAAGGCTTTGACAACTGGAACTATGTAAAAAACAACCGTATGGCAGTCTATACAAACATTCCTAAAGGGAACTATTGTTTCCAGGTTAAATCAACCAACAGTGACGGAGTATGGAGTAATAAGATAAAGGAGATCTCCATCACCATATTGCCTTCATTCTGGGAATCCATTTACGGTACCATATTGTATTTCATTATATTTATCCTCATTGTTGCCATTTCAACCTATATTCTGTTTGTTATCTATAAACTCAGGAACCGGGTTGCAATAGAGAAGCATATCTTAGATATAAAAACCAAATTCTTCACAGATATGATTCATGAACTACGTACTCCTTTCACACTGATCGTAGCCCCCATAGACCACATGCTCTCACAAAAGGATTTGAACCCTGTCATTCAGCAAGACCTGGCCCTGGTAAAGCGAAACACCAAACATACACTGAAAATCATCAATCAAGTACTCGATTTGCAGAAGCTACAGAATGAGTCCAAACTTACAGTACAAAGAATAGAAATAGCCGCATTCATCGAACATATTATAAATAATTTCCAGTCAATTGCCATCCAACGGGAAAGTGAAATCACCTTTGAATCTAAAGAATCGCCTCTATTTTTATGGGCAGATCCGGATAAATTGGAAAGCATTCTCTTCAACCTGATCACGAATGCTTTTAAATATTCACCCAAAGGAACAGTCATACATCTGTCTGTTCAGGAAACTGATACCAATATCATTCTGCAAATATCCGACCAGGGATATGGCATCAGTCAGGAAAAACAAAAAAGTATCTTTAACCGGTTCGAGAATTACGTGAGTTCCGACATCTTCAAGAAACAAAGTACAGGCATAGGGTTGTCTTTAGTCAAGGAACTGGTAGAGTTACACAAAGGCAAAATCACTTTACAGAGCAAAATAAACGAGGGTTCCACTTTCACCATCTACTTCCGTAAAGGAAAAGAGCATTTTGCACCTGAAACGGAGTTCATTCTATCAGATTATGATGAACGGCCTCAGCTGTCCCAGAATGATACTCTCTTTCTGAGAGACGATTACGAAGCAGAAGAAGAGGCTTGTAAGGACTGCGGCAAGAGTTCCATTTTAGTGGTGGATGATAATCAGGAGCTTCTTTTCTTCTTACATACGATTCTTTCCGAAGAGTTTCGTGTGATCACGGCTTCCAATGGAAAAGAGGGATTGGAAAAGGCAATCAAGTACCTGCCGAATATGATTGTCAGCGATGTTGTAATGCCGGAAATGACAGGGATCGAAATGGTCAAGAAGCTACAAGCCAATACTTATACCTGCCACATACCGATTGTTTTACTGAGTAGTAAGGCAGATGTGGAAAATCAAAATGAAGGTTTGGAATTGGGCGTGGATGATTACATAACCAAGCCCTTCAGTGCGAGTTATCTGATAGCCAAGATATGGAATATCATCAGACAAAGAAAGCGGATTCAGGCACTGTATTATTCAGAACTCATACAAAATAAAGAAGAAAGCAATATCGATTCCGAAGAGCAAGAAGAGCTTCGCTCACTTCCGCAAGCCGATAAAGACTTGCTGGACGGGATTGTCTGTTTCATCAACAAACATCTGGACCATCCGGACTTGAGCGTAGATACGCTTGTTGAAGAAGCAGGAATCAGCCGCTCCGCCCTATTTAAAAAGATAAAGACGCTCATAGGCATCTCACCGATGGAGCTCATCAAAAACATACGTTTGAAGAAAGCGGCAGAGCTGATAGAAGAGGGGTCGGATAACTTTACCCAAGTGGCTTATAAGGTCGGCTTCAAAGATTCGCAGCATTTCAGCAAATGCTTCAAGCAGATTTATGGGGTGACTCCTACGGAATACAGGAAAAAACATTTGGGTTAGTTGGTATGACTTTTATATAGAAATGCCTTAAGAATATTCCTAAAAAGAGTAAAGTTTAAGCCAACCTATTCATTACGAACCAGTTGTTTTTTGTATCTTTAGATATTTCCCAAGAGCAAGGATACTACATCATTCTTTCAGAGGCTGTAATTTAAACTGTGTCAGCAAAGCAAACAAAAAAAGTATTAACTTTGC
>ERZ773259.1599-NODE-1599-length-17968-cov-4.366047_pt1 | contig 17968 bp, 10 predicted proteins | sample MGYA00511961_ERZ773259 | MGnify/ENA primary metagenome ERZ773259 (study PRJEB29015, sample SAMEA2737775) | human gut metagenome | biome: human gut; feature: human-associated habitat; material: faeces | place: China | collected 2012 ...
TCCCTTCGGCCATATATAAGATTATCAACTCTTTTTTGAGTTGTCAATCTACAGAATTTTTTGCTTTGGTAACATTAGAACGTTCCCCAAATTGGGGAATGCCTCGGCTTTCTCTTAGGAGGCACTTGTTCTATCCATTAAACTAACAGGACATACCAGAAATTGTACTATATATTTCTTTAAAAAACAAGACCTTAATTCCTGGGTAACGAGAAAGAAGTCCTGGATAACTGGAGAGAAGTCCATGACAGATGAAGGTCGTGGACTTCTCTTTGTAATAAATTAAGATTCAGGTCTGCGAACGGATTTTCGTCGATGCTTCTTGGCTTCATAAAGCTCCTTATCGGCAAGAGCGATGATTTCCTGTGTGTCGGTATCCGGTTTAGGACGGAATTCTGCAATTCCAAGAGAGATTTCCACAAGGAATGGTTTATCGGATTCAGCATTAAAAACCGTGCAGGCATCTTTAATTCGTTTACGGAAAATATCCTGGAAATTTTCTTCTTCACAATTTAAAAGAATCAGGAATTCATCACCACCGACACGTGCAAGTGTGTCCTGACTGCGCAGACAGCCTCCGAGGATTCTTGCAACGCTTTGCAGTGCAAAGTTGCCGGCCGGATGTCCCCAGGTGTCATTGATCTCTTTCAGATGGTCCAAATCTCCACAGATAATGTAGGCCCGTTGATTTATTTCGCTGCTGCAGAATTTTTTTGTCTGTTCTGTGAAACCTCTCAGATTCAGAAGACCAGTCAGTTCATCATATTTGGAAATAAATCCAAGTACCCGGTTTCGCTCACGTACGAGCTCCAGATCTCTGGACATTTCCTGTCGGCGCCGGGCTTCTGCTTTACTGATTTCCAGATAATGCAAAGAAAGACCGATCTGCAGACTGATCACATAGAAAAATGGAAATTCTTCCTGTTGTATATCGCATGCGAGCAGACCATATTGTTTTTCTCCTGAGAAGAGCAGAAATATCATAAACTGATGTCGTTCATCATCGCTCATCAACTGACAGATACCTTTTTGGTCTGTTACAGGCTGGCGGTCATAGAAATGAAATGCATCCACTTCTTCATTCCGGTAATAGGCAGCAAGTCGCAGATTTTGCGGACAAATCCATTTCTCATTCTGATGATATACGATTGGTTCATCCAGGAGAAAGAGGTAGGTGCATTTTGTGCGCAATTCCCGCATGTTTTCCATTGCTTCCAGAAGAAAAGCGTATTCATCCTCCATGCAGTCATTCAGACTTCGGGCAAGTGACGAAATAAACCAGGATCTACGTTGAAAACTGATCAGCTCAAGCTTCATATTGGTAATCGTACGGTTCAGCTTGTGTATCTGTTCGGTAAGACTCACTGGAGTATTTTGAATTTCCGGAAGCTGTTCCTGACAGCCGCAGGATTCTCTGACACACAGAGAAACAGGAACTCTTCGGGACAGGACATTTTTGCCGTCCAATTTATCAACAAGGTCGTATACAGCCATTCGGCCCATGAGGACTCCATCCTGCTGAATGGTTGTAAGAGGTGGTTCCATACCAGATGCACGCTCACAGTCATCAAAACCGGTGATCAGGATATCTTTTCCTACTTTGAGACCACGTTTTTCACAAACACGATAACCGGCAAATGCCATTTCGTCGTTGGCGAAGACAATAGCCTGGGCATCTGGATTATCATCGAGGAGTTTTTCAATCTGTTTATCTACAAATTCTGAATAATCACCCTGTGCGATCATCTTGGGATTGACCGGAAGATGATATTTCGCCATCATTTCAAGATAAGTATTTTTACGTTCATTAGCATCTGTATTCTGTGCAGGACCGGCTACAAAAAGTATTTTCTGACAATTGTGTTCCTGGGTCAGATGCTCCATGACCAGCTGGATGCCCTGTCTGTTGTCACAGATCAGAGAATGGCAGTTATGCGCATGGACGATCTCCGTAAGGAACACGGTAGGAATGGAATTGAATTTGCGGGCAAATTTCTCAGCAGTCTCATTTTTTAACTGCAGTCCCAGAGTTCCATAATTGATGATCAGTCCATCAAGACCTCCCATAAGACTGTAATCGTGGATGGTATTGAACTGATAATCAAAAGAATCTTTGTGAGTTCCTCCGAGCATATCTTCGAAGAAATCTTGGGTCTGCGTACCAAGGAAAAAACAGACATTTATATCGAGTTCTTTTGCTGCAGTAGCAATACCACTGATATGTTCTTTGGGAAAATAAGTATGTACGCCCCCAATAAGGATTCCAACGTTGTATCGTTTGTGTTTGTTCATGATAAGTCCTCCATGAGTAAGTTAAACGCACATTGTTTTTTGTATATTATATCAGCGTTATGTGGTAATTGCAAAACTTAATTTGTGAAAATTAGACAAATGAAAGGATTGCGAATAAATAAATAATAAAGCAAGACACATAAATCATACATAATGACCAAAAATAAATGAAATAAATTATAAAAAGACAACAAAATATTGAAAAAAATACATATGTTCTATGAAAAAGGACTAATGTCTTTTATACTTTAGATATAACAAATGCGGGTGACAGAATAAAAATTCGGTGGATCTGCACCGCTTGTAGCATTAAAACTTCCTGGCAGTTTATATTGTTTCTCTTGTCGTGCTTGCTTTTATTTCTCAGAAATCAAGAGCACCGAAGGCAGAAGGAATTCCATACGATAAGGGACAGAGATAAAGAAAGAGAGGAATCAGACATGAAAAATTATTCAGAAGATGCAAGCAAACAGTATCATATTCAGGTTGGAAAAGGAGAAGTCGGACGGTATGTAATCTTACCGGGAGATCCGAAACGCTGCAAAAAGATCGCACAGTATTTTGATGATCCGGTTTTTGTTGCTGATAACAGAGAATATGTAACTTATACAGGAACACTGGATGGAGTAAAGGTGAGCGTAACTTCTACCGGTATTGGTGGCCCATCTGCTTCTATTGCAATGGAAGAGCTTTATCGCTGTGGTGCAGATACGTTTGTCCGTATCGGAACCTGTGGTGGAATGCAGACAGAAGTAAAGAGTGGAGATATTGTCATTGCGACAGGGGCGATTCGTATGGAAGGCACCAGCAAAGAGTATGCTCCGATCGAATTTCCAGCAGTAGCAAACCTGGAAGTGCTCAATGCTCTTGTGACAGGCGCCAAAAAAGAAGGCTGTGAATTCCACACAGGTGTAGTACAGTGCAAGGACGCATTTTATGGACAGCATGAACCGGAAACCAAACCGGTCAGCTATGAATTGATGAATAAATGGGAAGCATGGAAACGTCTGGGCTGCCTTGCTTCCGAGATGGAATCTGCAGCACTTTTTGTAGTAGCAAGCCATTTAAGAGTACGTGCCGGCTCCTGCTTCCTGGTATTAGCAAATCAGGAAAGAGAAAAGTTAGGACTGGAAAATCCGGTAGTACATGATACAGATAAGGCAATCCAGGTTGCGGTGCAGGCAATCCGTGAGCTGATCCGCGCAGATAAGGCCAAGGAAAGATGACAACAAAGACAAAAGCATTTGAGACAAAGGATGCACTTGATCTATATAAAAAGATAATCTATACAGAAGGAAAGGCAGGCAGGAGAATGGACAAAAAACAGATTGAAGAAATGATCGATCTGGCGATAAAACAGCTGGGTTATTCTTATGCGCCATATTCACATTTTCATGTGGGAGCGGCACTTCTGGCAAAGAATGGCACGTATTATACAGGATGTAATATTGAAAATGCTGCTTATACACCAACAAACTGTGCTGAGAGGACTGCTTTTTTTAAAGCAGTCAGTGAAGGAGTAAAGGAATTTCAGGCAATCTGTGTTGTAGGCGGCAGGGATGGAGTTCTGACAGGGTATGCGGCACCGTGTGGTGTGTGCAGACAGGTCATGATGGAGTTCTGTGATCCGGAAACATTTCAGATCATTCTGGCAGTCAGCAAAGATAAATACGATGTCTTTACTTTAAGGGAACTTTTTCCGCTTGGATTTGGACCGGCAGATCTGGCATAGTTTAACAAAATATAACAAGAATTCTCCTTCCTCTATAGGTGGGAGATGAATTGTAGATCTGAGCATAAATGCTCAAAAGAATTTTATAAACAAAAAAGAAAACGCTTGTTCGTATGTTGGGATTGTATTATAATAATAAAAAGAGAACATATTGTTCAAAAAATGATGATTGAAATCATTCATATGTAGGAATAAGGTGAGGAAAATAAATCGGGCAGTAAAAGTAAGAATCTATCCAAATGCAGAACAACGTGTACAAATAGAAAAAACAATTGGCTGCAGCCGATTTATCTATAACTGTATGCTTGCTGACAAAATGGAACATTATAAAAAAGAAAAAAAGATGTTAAGGAACACACCAGCCAGTTACAAGAAAGAATATCCCTGGCTGAAAGAGGTGGATTCATTGGCGTTAGCAAATGTACAGATGCATCTGGAAAGCGCATTCCATAAGTTTTTTCGTGAACCATCTGCAGGATTTCCGCGTTTCAAATCAAAGAAGTCATCAAGAAAATCTTATACAACAAACGTAGTGAATGGAAATATCTTTCTGGAAGGAAAATATTTGAAACTGCCTAAGATGACGGCTGTCAGAATGAAGCTTCACCGTCCGATATCAGAAAAATGGAAACTGAAATCTGTGACAGTCAGCAGGGAGCCATCCGGAAAATATTTTGCCAGTCTTTTATTTTGCTGTGAAAACCAAACAGCAGAAAAAAGACCGGCAGAAAAATTTATTGGGATCGATTTTGCGATGCAGGGAATGTGTGTGTTTTCTACCGGTAAAAGAGCTGAATATCCGATGTTCTATCGGAATACAGAGAAAAAGCTTGCGCGGGAACAGAGAAAGCTGTCCAGATGTCAGAAAGGCAGTCAGAATTATAAGAAGCAGAAGAAAAGAGTTGCACTGTGCCATGAAAAGATCCGAAATCAGAGAAAAGACTTTCAGCATAAACTCAGTGCCAGTCTTGCTGAGAGCTTCGATGCAGTATGCGTGGAAGATCTGAATCTGAAAGGGATGGCAGGAGGACTTCATCTTGGAAAAGGTGTACATGATAATGGATATGGCCTGTTTCTGTCTATGCTGGAATATAAACTGGAGGAACGAGGAAAATATCTGATCAAAGTAGACCGTTATTTTGCATCCAGTAAGATTTGCAGTGTATGCGGAAAGAAAAAAGAAGAATTGTCTTTATCTGATAGGATTTATTACTGTGAATGCGGTAACAGAATGGACCGTGATGTAAATGCAGCAGTTAACATCATGAATGAGGGAAAAAGAATCTTTGCAGAATGTGCATGACAGCACAATAAAAAGTCCGTAACCGGACTAATAAAAATCGCGGGGCACGCGAGGATAGCTTGTAGATACTTGGCTCAGTAGAGCCATTGAGCAAGAAGCCCCCACTTCAAAATCAGAGATTTAAGTGGTGGGAGCATGTCACCGGACATTCGCCTGATGGGAACAGGCAGAAAGGAGTGTTTATGGAAACTTATAAGAGAGTATTTGTGATCGTTCTGGATTCACTGGGGATTGGAGCAATGCCGGATTCTGAGAAATTTGGCGATAAGGGTGTGGATACGTTCGGACATATCCTGGATAAGATGGGAACTTTGGATATTCCAAATCTTCAGAAACTTGGAATGTTGAATCTGCATAAGGGTGGTACGATGGAAGGCGTGGAAAATCCGATTGGCCGCTATATGCGAATTGGGGAGACCAGCAATGGAAAGGATACAATGACAGGCCACTGGGAAATGATGGGAATCTATACACAGAAGCCGTTTATTACTTTTACAGAAACCGGTTTTCCTAAAGAACTGATCGATGAACTGGAAAAGAGATGTGGCAAGCGTGTGATTGGAAATAAGAGTGCCAGTGGAACAGAAATCATCGAGGAACTTGGTGAGGAAGAAATCAATACAGGAGCGATGATTGTCTATACTTCTGCGGATTCGGTAATGCAGATCTGTGGAAATGAAGAGACATTTGATCTTGCCAACCTGTATCGCTGCTGTGAGATTGCCAGGGAACTGACCATGAAGGATGAGTGGAGAGTCGGCAGAGTTATTGCGAGACCGTATGTCGGAAAGAAAAAGGGTGAGTTTAAGAGAACCAGCAACCGCCATGACTATGCGTTGAAACCGACTGGAAGAACAGCCTTAAATGCATTGAAGGATGCAGGTCTTGATGTGATCGGTGTTGGAAAGATCAATGATATTTTCTGTGGTGAGGGAATTACACAGACTTACCATTCAGACAGTTCTGTGCATGGCATGCAACAGACGATTGAGATTTGTAAAGAAGATTTTCATGGCCTCTGCTTTGTGAATCTGGTGGATTTTGACGCTTTGTGGGGGCATAGAAGAAATCCGGAAGGATACGGACGTGAGATTGAGAAGTTTGATAGTGGACTCGGAACTCTGATGAATGAGTTGCGAGAGGATGATCTTCTGATCCTGACTGCGGATCATGGAAATGATCCAACTTATACCGGAACAGATCATACAAGAGAATATGTACCATTTATTGCATATTCAAAGAAAATGAAAGAAACAGGAGCTATTGAGAATCAGGATACATTTGCGGTGATCGGTGCATCTGTTGCAGAAAATTTTGGGGTACAGATGCCGGAAGGCACGATTGGAAGATCAATATTGAAGGAGTTGCAGTAGGTAAATAAAACTGCTGGTGGGGAGAATATGGGCGAACTGTATTTATATCAGAAATTCCCCTTCTTAAGTCAGAAAAAAAGGAGCTGTCTGAAATATATTTTCGGACTGCTCCTTCTTTTTACTACCTATCGAATGCCTTTGAAAGTGACAGTTTTGCGCATCCCTCGTTTCAGGAATAATTTTTTATAATTTTTGGCCTGTTTTCTTGGAACATAGACTTTCATTTTTGCAGGTGTTCCTTTAAAGGCATTTGAACCAGTGTATTTCTGCGATAATCCTGGAGATTGAATGTTCAGTGTTCTTAATTTCTTACATCCGTAGAAACATTGCTTTCCAATTAACCGAACGGATCTTCCAACTTTTACAGAAGACAGTTTAGGGCATTTATAGAAAGCATAATTTTTGATCTGAACAACGTTATTTCCAATGGATACCTTCTTCAGATATTTGTTGTTTTTGAAAGCTTTGCTTCCAACAGAGGTTACAGTGTAATCCAGACCATTGAGTGTAATGCGGTCCGGAATATTAATAACACTCGATTTTTTATTTACGGGTTTTGTATACTCCAGAGTTTGAGTGCCGGTTACCTTATATATGCCATTACTTGCTGTATGTTTGACAGGCATTCCAACTGGGTAAGGTCTTGGAGCTGGAGTACTGGTAGGCTGTGGCTTCGGAACCGGAGTATTTGTTGGTCTTGGAGTCGGAGTGTTAGTCGGAACCGGAGTATTTGTTGGCACTGGAGTACTGGTAGGCTTCGGAGTCGGGGTACTGGTAGGCTTCGGAGTCGGGGTACTGGTAGGCTTCGGAGTCGGGGTGCTGGTAGGCTTCGGAGTCGGAGTACTGGTGGGCTTTGGAGTCGGAGTATTGGTCGGCTTTGGAGTCGGAGTTGTGACTCCTTGAGCAGAATCATAGAATTTTACTTGCGCGGTGTAGGATTTCTTTGTAACTCCGTCCGGTGCAGTTAATGTATAAATGACCGGATTGGTAAAATCATGTGGGTTTCCACTCCAAAAGGCAGACGGAAGGGAAGTACCGTAACTGTAGCCAAAATCAATAGATGGTTTCAGGGCAGTTACATTTGTGCCTTTTGGCAGCCGGAGAATGATCGTGTCCGTTCCAATCTCTCCGATGACATCCTGTTTAAGTTCCGGGTTATCCGAGGCACGCAGTACGAAACTGTAAAATTTTGCTTCACTGGAAGCAAGTACATGTAATACAATTTTTACCGATAAGGTCGCTTTTGTCTGAGTATCCTGAACGGTGTACAGTGACTCGTAAGTGCCGACAGGAGCAGTAACTGTTCCTGAGTAATAGAAATAAGAGTAACTGGAACTGTCAGGTATATTATTTCGGCTCAGTCCGGACGGAAGATTCTCGCTGACAACGGTTGTCTTGTACTCGCCACTGCCGCCGGTTACGTTGCCGGAATAAGCATATTGAGTGTTCTTGGTTCCAGTGCACAGATGAAGCTCTGTATCTGTAATCTGCAGAGGAGCCAGTACACTGAGAGTCGAGGAAACTGCAGTTACAGTTCCATACTGTCCTGGTAATATATCTGTAGCATAAAACAGAAGAGAGCTTCCGCTGTCCGAAGCAGTCATAATATGCTTTTTGTCAATCGCAGTAACATTTGAAGCAGCGCCAAGTGCTATATGAATTCCATAGGTATCCAGAGTATCAGTAGTAATTATTGGAGAAAGGGTTCCATTGCTGTAAACAATCTGAAGCTTTATTCCCGAAAGATCCAGCTTATCTCCGATGGTGTACTGAGTCTTTAATGGCGAAGAAAGAATATTCAGTTTTGTTGGTGTATTTGCTGCAACAGAAATCTTCTGTGTTACTTTTGCACCAAAATAGTCAAAAGTAACTTCTGTATCAGAAGAAGTCAGCGCACGCGTTTTATCATAAGTATATCCGCTGTAAATATAGGCATAGCGACCGCCTATGGTAGCAAAGAAGCTGACACCGGATGGATTGAACAGATCTCCCTCTGTATAGGAAAGTCTGGATGGTTTTGCTGATATCTGGAGACTTGTAATATCACTTGTTTTTGGAGCAACGACAGGAAGTAAATAACTGGTCTGTCGGCCTTTGTATGTTACAGTAATCTGGCAGGTATGTGCCGATGTATTATCAAAACCGCTGACCATATCCCGCGTAATGGAAACTTCCGTTTTGTTGTTTATAACAAGCGTTCCGAAGCTCCATGGTGTTTCACCAATATAACAGGAGGACGGAGTATATTTTACAGAAAGTGAAGTAATGTCTGAGGAATCGGTTCGAGCCGGGATTCCATCATCAGACATTTTCCAGTCAGCTCCAAAAGACCATCCCTGGTAAGAGGAAGAATCCTTCATCTGTGCATCTGTCAGCAGACCACCGGTTGAAGGCACTGCAGCAGTAGAACCGACCAGATTTCCAGATCCCGTTTTTCCATAACAGTTCAGGATGTGACCATTTAATCCGGTTGAAGAATTTATTACATTTGCAGCTGCAAGACCGCAAATTTGTCCAACAAAAGAGGAACCACCGGAAACTTTAATCTGACCGGCATGCAGACATTCTTTGATCACACCACCCATACCACTGAATTTTTGGGTTTCACCGGCAATACCACCGACATAAAGAGGATAAGAAGTGCCGTTTTCCTGGGTGACAGAGATGATTCCATTGCTGACACACTTTTCTATTGTACCAATATTTAATCCGGCAATACCGCCGACCCAGCATTTCATAGCTGGCATAGACAGATTTATATTCAGGCGGGCCGTACACCCACTGATGATTCCGGCAAGTTCGTTCTGACCGGCAATGCCGCCAAATTCAGGAAAGACCATGGATCCATCACCACCCATATGTCCGGTGATCGTGCCGGAAATAGAACATTCCTGAATCTTTCCCTGATTATATTGTGCAATGACACCTTGTACATTCTGGCTGTCATCGTCAAAATCAGCTACAATTCGCAGATTTTCAATGGTTCCGTCATTTTGGGCGATAAGCGGTTTTTTCAATCCGTAAATAGTGTGTGAATTACCATCTAAGTGTCCACTGAAATAATTTACAGAGAAATTAATATTTCCATTTGTCTGAATATCTTTGGTCAGACTGTAATAAGCGCCCGGATGATCCGAGATAAGGTTCAGGTCATCGAGAGAAGTGATCTTATATGGATCAGAGGCAGTACCACTACCTTCAGATGGAGCTGCAGAAGTGGTGCGATTTCCGACGATACGGTAAATAATGCTGGAGCTTCCGTTGGCAGGAACCGTGAATTTCCCATTTTTCAGTTTTATAATGACTGCAGAAGCTGCAGGCAGCGTATAGTTCTGGTTACTGTTTCCGGAAAAAACAGGAAATGTTGCAGCCTTTCCGGCGGCAATACGGTCACCAGAGAAACTGTAATTGCCGTAGAGATCGCCGGCAGCGATTGCGGTATAGAAATCAGCCATTAATGTCTTAAATGGAATGCCGGTTACCTGCGTCAGGTATTCTTCACAGGTAAGGGTGGAGGCATCTATCTGGTAAAATTTTGGCAGGACATCCATTGGTTTATAGCTTCCGGCCATACGGTCGATTACATAACGCATAAAAAGATAAGGCATGCCGTAATCCTGCGCCGTATCATCACGGTAGGTCTGATAGATTAGGGAAGAGCCGCTTCGAATAGCGGTACTTCCGGCAATGCCGTTTAACCATCCGCTGGAATCAATGCCACCCCAGAGATAGTCCATGGCAGTCACAGCCAGTCCCTCATTGAGCCACATATATCTGCCGGTATTGGAAAATCTGGTTTTCAGCCAGAGCAGTGCATGCTGTCCTTCGTGTACAAGCAGACCGTTTCTTTTGGACATTTCACCGGAAACATAGGCAGATGCAGAAGGAGTGTTGATATGGATTGCTGTGATGTCTGTGTCGTACATGTACATGCCGCTTGCGGAAGATAAAGTTTCGAGAAGAATTGAAATTTTACCGGAATTATCTTCATATGGGATGTTACCACCGGCCAGAGTATTCAGGATTCGATAAGGTTGTCCGTCATATACACCTGCCATATCCTTTGCGATTGAGGAAGTCTTACCAGCTGCATCGTAACTGGCTTTCATATCTTTATCCATCCAGATATAGCAGTGTTCACCAATGCCGATGCATACATAAGTTTTGCCTGTACTATTTGAACGATAGATATATTTTTCCTGCCCGATGTAGTAACTTGTGGCAGCAGACTGTGCAGCTGCTGCGGAAAGGGCAGATGAAGAAAGAACATTATAATCACTGGTGTCAGAAGCTTTTTTGAGAATCTGGGACGCAGGCAGATTGGCTGCGCTGCTGCCAGTGCTGAGATAAGAAGAGACAGTATCTGTACCATCGTCAAAAACCAGAGTTCCGGTATTTTGAGATGAAGAGGTGTCTGTATTTATAACAACGGCATATTCTCCGGAAACAGTCTGTCCTGGTGAGCCTTCAACAGCATCTGCTGATACAGAAAAACAGCAGAACAGACCTGTGAACAGAAAACCGATTCCCATAGAGAGAGGAAAAAATTTTTTCTTTTTCATAGGGTTCCTCCAGTTTTATTTTTCGGTTTTTATTTTACCATCAGACTGGTGTAAAAGCTATTCTTTTCGCAGAAAATGCAATATCATGAAGAAAAGTAAACAGAAACGTAACCTGCCTGTGATTCAGGACAATAATTTGTTCTGCTGGCGATATTGTCTTGGTGACATCCCGTAAATGTTACGGAACGCTCTGGAAAAATGAAGCTGGTTTGGATATCCAACCTGAACGCTGATGTCACCAATGGACAGGCTGGTGCTGGTAAGCAGAGAGGTTGCTTTACTCATTCGATAGCGGATCAGGAAGTCCTGTGGAGACTGTCCGATCATATCTTTGAAAACTTTACCAAAATAGCTTCGGTCAAGATTACAGCGATTTGCCATATCTTCGACTGTGATTGGCAATGTATAATTTTGTTCAATAAAAGAAAGTGCTTCCTGTGCGTAAAATCTTGAAAGCTTTCCGCCCTGAAGTCTTTTTTTATTGGAAGAACCCTGGATAAGGGCATCCATAATAAGATATAACTGACCAATGATCCCAAATGGGCGGGAATTGTCCGGATATTGTGTCAGACGCAGCATTTCATCGCGAAGCTTATCTGCTGCTGTATCGGAAATGGGATGAAAGACCGGATGATCGTTGGACAGTCCGGCTTCTTCCATCAGCTCTTTTGCACGCAGTCCATCGAACTCTACCCAGACGTATTCCCATGGGAATTTCTGGTCAGCACTGTAAAGATTGATACGCCCCGGTTCAATGAGAAAGCCGGAATGTGCTTCCATATGGTAAACAGCACTGTCATCTTTTTCTGTAACACTCAGCATTCCTTTGCCGGAAATAATATAGTGAAAAAGATAATGATTACGTACAAATGGTCCATAAGAATGCAGAGGATCACATTTCTCATAGCCGTATTGGTATACGGTCAGGTCAAGAAAAAGTTCATTGGAAAATATGTGAAAAATAGAATCTGACATGGTTTTTATCATTTCCTCCTATGGGATATAGTAAAATATGCATAAAAACGAGATACAGAAATCATACAATTTTAACGAAATATCGCTATTTAGTACTATTATATACCATAATGAGTAGTAACATCAACATTATTCTGGAAATAACGCATTATGGTATATTTTGATGTTATCCATCTATGTACGAAGCTTTTCTTTTGGTGCTAGAATCGAATCAAACAGAGATGACCGGTCTGAATCTGAACTGCCGGATGGCAGTAAATAGCTGTAAAGAAGGGAGAAACAAATGGGAAAGCATAAAGTAGGTGCTGTTTTCCTTGCAGGCGTTCTGGCAATGGGAATAGTTATGACAGGATGCTCCGGAAAGGACGAAACAGAGGGCAAAACTGTAATTGAAATGGTACAGTATAAACCGGAGGCGGTAGATATTTTTGAACAGTTTCAGGATGAGTTCAATGCAACGCACGATGATATTTATTTAAAGATTGATTCACCGAACGATGCAATGACAATCCTGAAAACAAGATTTATCCGTGAGGATAATCCGGATATCATAGGAATTGGCGGGGATATTAATTATTCCAATTTTCTGGATGCAGACATGCTGATGGATATTTCTGATTTTGAAGGACTGAACGATATTAAAGAGAAATATCTTGAGATGAACAAAGATCTGGAATATGTGCCGAAAGATGGTGTTTATGCCGTTCCGTATATGGCAAATGCAGCTGGAATTCTTTTTAACCGGGATATGTTTGAAGAACATGGCTGGGAGGTTCCGACCACATGGACAGAATTTACGAATCTTTGTGATCAGATCCAGTCAGAAGGAATCCAGCCATTATATTTTGGTTTTAAAGATACATGGACTACACTGGCACCGTGGAATGCAATTGCAGTAAGTCTGTGCGATTCTGATCTGACTTATCAGGTAAACAGTGGAGAAACAACTTTTGCAGAAAATTACAGAGAAGTGGCAGAAAAGGAAAAAGCGCTTCTTGCATATGGACAGAAAGATCCGGTGTCTCAGGGATATAACGATGCCTGCACTGCATTCGCAAGAGGAACATCTGCGATGTTTACAATTGGAAGCTATGCGATCTCTCAGATCAAATCTGTAAATCCGGATATGAATATTGGTTCTTTTGTATTTCCGGCAAATGAAGATGCAGATAAAAATGTGCTGAATTCCGGAAATGATCTGATGTTCTGCGTGATGAAAGATTGTAAAAATAAAGAGGCAGCTTATGAAGTGCTCAGTTATATGCTCGAAGATGAAAATGTCAAAAAATATCTGAATGCACAGAGCGCTGTTCCATGTAAAAAAGGTGATTTTGAGATTACTCCGGAGCTGGAAGAAATGCGTGATTATATCGAAAACGGTATTGTAGCGGATTATCAGGACCATCATTATCCGAGCGAAATGTCAGTAGATGCAATGATCCAGACATATCTGATGAATGACAGTGCTGATGCGACAGATACATTTATGAAACGATTTGACAAAGAATGGATTCGCTACAACAGAGATGTCGTGGCAAAAGTAAAAGCATATGAGGAGGGTAATGATCATGAATAAAAAACATGGTGCGTGGAGCAAAAATGAAAAGATATTTTTTGGCCTGCTGGCACCGATTCTGGTTCTTTTCTTCTGCTTTAATACATTACCGCTGATCAAAGGTTTTTATTACGGACTTACAAACTTCCGCGGATATGGAAGTTATGATTTTGTAGGACTGCGGAACTTTGCAGAAATTTTCCAGGATTCCCGTGTGGGTCACTCATATCTGTTTACATTTAAATATGCGTTGGTTATGACAATTGTGGTCAATCTTCTCAGCCTGATCCTGGCACTGGGACTGAACAGCAAGATCCGTGGAAAAAATGCACTCAGAGGAATCTATTTTGTACCAAATATTCTGGGAGGTCTGGTTGTCGGTTATATCTTCAGTTTCATTTTTACATATATTCTGCCGACGATCGGAGAAGTAACAGGAATTGATTTCCTGAAAACAAGTCTCCTTGGAAGTACAAAATGGGCATGGATCGCAATTGTGATCGTCGGAGCATGGCAGGGAATAGCGATGAATACGATCATTTATATTTCCGGTCTGCAGACTGTTCCGGAAGAAGTTTATGAGGCATGTATGCTGGATGGAGCATCCGGATGGAAAAAATTTAAGAGCATTACACTTCCATTGATCATGCCATTTGTAACAATTAACCTTGTCCTTTGTATGAAAAATGCGCTGATGGTATTTGACCAGATCATGTCTTTGACAAAAGGCGGCCCGTCACAGAGCACAGAGTCCATTTCTTATCTGATCTATAACAATGGTATGAGTGGAGGACAGTTTGGTTTCCAGAGTGCGAATGCATTTGTATTCTTTATTGTGATCGTTGCGATATCACTGTTTCAGATGAAATTCCTGGGAAGTAAGGAGGAGCAGTTATAATGAGCAGAACAAAGAAAAAAGAAGGCGCTGTTCGTGGTAAGACTACAAACAGGATTATTAATATTTTACTGGTACTTGGCTGTCTGACGATTTTATTTCCACTGTATATGACAGTGATCATTGCATTTAAGAAGCCATCGGAAATGACAAATGATGTAGCTGGTGCACTGGCATTCCCACAGAAATGGAGTTTTGAAAACTTTGCAGAAGCAATGCGTGTAACTGATTTCTGGCATTCTCTTGGAAACAGTCTTCTTATTACCGGGGTAACTGTGGTATTATGTATATTAATACATTCACTTGCCGGTTATCTGATCGGAAGAAAGATGAAGCAGCGTAAGATATTTAAGATTTCTTACTATTACATTGTAAGTGGTATGTTTGTACCGTTTGCGGTTCTTATGATGCCGCTGGTAAAAGAAACTGCACAGCTGGGAATTGCAAACCGCTTTGGTGTTATCGTATTGTATGTTGTGTTTTTTATGCCGATGAATGTACTGCTTTATTCCGGATATCTGAATAATATCCCGATGGCACTGGAAGAGGCTGCCTGTGTGGATGGAGCCGGAGTATGGCAGACTTACTGGAAGATTATTTTTCCAAATATGAAACCGATGCATGCAACAGTAGCAGTTCTCACAGCAATGAGTACCTGGAATGACGTTATGACTCCACTGGTCATCATGTCCGGTACAGATCAGAACACACTGCCGCTGGCACAGCTGAATTTCCAGACACAGTTCGGAACGAATTATAACCTGGCATTTGCATCTTATCTTCTGGCATTACTTCCAATTTTAATCTTTTATATCATCTGCCAGAAACAGATTATCAATGGTGTTGTAAACGGAGCAGTAAAATAATTCTTGAAAAAGACAGAAAGGGAAAACGACAATGGCTATCAATATAAAGAATCAGATTTTTACTCTTCATACAAAAAACAGTACTTATCAGATGAAAGTGGACGAGCAGAATATGCTTATTCACACTTATTACGGAAACCGTACGGATGATACGGACTGTTCCTATCTGATTCGTATGGCAGACCGTGGATTCAGCGGAAATATCCCGGGGACTGACAGAGAGCGTGTATATTCTCTGGATTTTCTTCCGCAGGAGTTTCCGGTATATGGCGACGGAGATTATCGTGTAGACTGTCTGAAAGCAGACCTTGGAAGCGGTGTACAGGACGGGATGTTTTTCTTTGACAGCTATCAGGTAAGAGAAGGAAAATATAACATTCCGGGGCTTCCGGCATTCTTTTCTTCTGAGAAATCAGAAGGAGAGACACTGGAGATCGTTCTGAAAGATGCTGTTGAAGAAGTCTATGTACATCTTCTTTATGGAGTCTTTGAAGAGCTGGATATCATTACAAGAGCAGCAGTAGTCGAAAACCGTACAGAGGGTGATATCCAGATTTCCAGAATTATGAGTGCGTGTCTGGATCTTGGAATGGGAAAATATGATCTGATTCATTTTTATGGAAAACATGCCGGTGAGCGTCAGATGGAAAGAAACAGTCTGCCACACGGCATCACGGAGCTTCGCAGTACCCGTGGAACTTCCAGCCACCAGCATAATCCTTTTGTGATTCTTGCGGATAAAGACACTACAGAGAGTACTGGTGAGTGCTACAGTGCATCTTTTCTGTACAGTGGCGGTTTTCATGCACAGGCAGAAGTAGATCAGTTTAATCAGACAAGACTGGTCATTGGAATTGATGACTATGATTTTTCCTGGAAACTAAAAAAGGGTGAAAGCTTCAGCACACCCGAGGTATGTCTGACATACAGTGCAGATGGATTTTCAAAGCTGTCCCAGACTCTGCATCAGGCAATCGTGTCGAATCTGATCCGCAGCTGCTGGAAAGACAGAGTGCGCCCGATTCTGGTAAATAACTGGGAAGCAACCTATTTTGATTTTAACAAAGACAATCTGATTGCAATTGCAAAAGAAGCGGCAGAACTGAATCTGGATATGCTGGTACTGGATGATGGATGGTTTGGAAAAAGGGATGATGATTTCTCCGGTCTTGGCGACTGGTTTGTAAATGAGAAAAAGCTGTGCGGAACCCTTTCTGAGCTGGTGAAAGAAGTACATGATATGGGACTTTCTTTTGGGCTTTGGTTTGAGCCGGAGATGATCTCTGAGGACAGCGATCTGTATCGGGCACATCCGGACTGGGCACTGGTCATACCGGGAAGACAGCCGATCAGAAGTCGTTCCCAGCTGGTATTGGATATGTCCAGAGAAGATGTGACAGATTATCTGACAGAGCGGATCTGTGATATTGTAGAGAAAGCGGATATCCAGTATATCAAATGGGATATGAACCGTTCACTTATGGCTGCTTACAGTGCGAAGCTTCCACGTGACCGTCAGGGGGAACTGAGACATCGTTATGTGCTTGGCCTTTATAAAGTACTGGAAGCTGTGACTCAGAGATTCCCGGAACTTCTGCTGGAAGGATGCAGTGGCGGCGGTGGACGGTTTGATGCAGGTATGTTGTATTACTGTCCGCAGATCTGGTGTAGCGATAATACGGATGCGATTGAAAGACTGCGTATTCAGTACGGTACTTCCTTTGGCTATCCGATGTCTTCTGTTTCCGCACACGTATCGGTTTGCCCGAATCATCAGAATCATCGCGTGACACCATTCAAGACAAGAGGAATCTGTGCAATGCAGGGAACATTTGGATATGAACTGGATCTCAGTAAGATGACTGATGAAGAAAAGAAGATGGCGGGAGAACAGATTGCGTTCTTCAAAGAACATGGAAGACTGTTCCAGTTCGGAGATTATTACAGACTGACTTCACCATTTGAAAACAGAGACTATACTGTATGGGAATATGCGGCACAGGATGGCAGTGAGGCCTGCATGTCTGTCGTTTATACAGATATGTATGCAAATGCAGCATCTGAGATCGTGAAGTGGAAAGGTCTGGATCCGAAGAAGGTTTATCAGATGCAGATAGATGGAGAAGACGCTGGAAACTTCTCCGGCGCGGCGTTGATGCATGCCGGAATCCTGCTTCCATTACCAGAGCAAAATTATGATGCATTCCAGATTTATCTGAAGGCAGAATAGAATAAAGAGAAATTACAGAGAAAGCTCCTATGGTGTCGAAAGGCATTGCAGGGGCTTTTTATATTCTTTAGAAAACCACGAAATTGTAAATAATATACAAAAATAATTTAATAAAACCATACATAATGCATGAAATGGAAAAAATATATTTACAAAACAAAATATAAATGATAATATAAATAAAA
>ERZ773259.1600-NODE-1600-length-17962-cov-2.616519_pt1 | contig 17962 bp, 13 predicted proteins | sample MGYA00511961_ERZ773259 | MGnify/ENA primary metagenome ERZ773259 (study PRJEB29015, sample SAMEA2737775) | human gut metagenome | biome: human gut; feature: human-associated habitat; material: faeces | place: China | collected 2012 ...
TCTTGATAACGCAGTTATTTCCCACATATACTTTCTTAAACAGAACAGAATTCTCCACCTGCCCGTTGATGATACAGCCGCTGGATACCAGGCTGTTTTTTACCAGACATCCCGGATTATATTTTGCCGGCGGAAGATCGTCGATCTTGGAGTTGATTCCCGGATACTGACGGAAGAAATAATCTCTCACTTCCGGTTTCAGGAAATCCATATTGGTCTTGTAGTAAGCCTCAACGGTAGAGATGTTGTTCCAGTAATCCTGGATCTTATATCCATAGATCCTCTTCAGATTCTTATAGCGGATCAGGATATCTTTTACAAAATCATGTCTTCCTTCCTGTGCGCAGCGCTCGATCATCTCGATCAGCTGGCGGCGCCGGATCACATAGATTCCTGTGGAGATCGTATGATAATCGGACAACATCGGTTTCTCTTCGAATTCTTCGATCCGGTAGTCTTCATTCATGCGAAGCACACCAAATCTGGTCACATCCTCATTGGCATCCACATCCTTGCACACAATAGTCACATCGGCACGTTTTGCGATATGGTATTCCAGAACTTTGTTATAATCCAGTTTATATACACAATCACCGGATGCGATGACCACATAGGGTTCATGGCTTCTCTTCAGAAAATCCAGGTTCTGATAAATCGCATCTGCGGTTCCCTGATACCAGAAGCTGTTATCCGGAGTGATCGTCGGTGTAAATACAAACAAACCTCCCTGCTTTCTTCCGAAATTCCACCATTTGGAAGAGCTCAGATGCTCATTCAACGATCTTGCGTTGTACTGTGTCAGGACTGCAACTTTCGCAATATGAGAATTAGTCATATTACTCAGTGCAAAGTCGATGCTCCGATAGCTTCCCGCTACCGGCATCGCTGCGATGGCACGTCTGTTGGACAGTTCTCTCATCCTGTTGTTATTACCGCCTGCCAGAATAATTCCTAATGCTCTCATATTACTCACCGTCCTTCTTTACAATTGCTCCGCCGCTTACAAGCTCTCCGTCCGGATAATCCTCCACAGTGGTCTCTCCGCTGATGGCTGTGTTCTTTCCAATCTTCACACCTGACGGAATAACAGAATTTTCTGCGATTGTAACAAGGCCGAATCCATAGACAGCCGGTTTCAGAACATTCGGAGCTTCCTCGCCCACACCTGTGACAACATTTTCTCCGATATCCACACTCTCTGCGATAATGGACTTGTCAATCTGGCTTCCGGCGCCGATGCGTGTATGTTTCATAATAATGGAATCCCGCACCACAGCTCCCTTTTCAATCGTTACATCCGCACCGATGACGCAATTATGCACTTCACCATAAATCTCCGCGCCTTCACCGATGATGCTTCTTTCAACAACGGATTCCCCGGATATGTACTGTGGACGGATGATATCACCTTTGGTATAGATTTTCCAGAATTCTTCATACAGGTTAAATTCCGGAATGATATCGATCAGTTCCATATTTGCTTCCCAATAAGACCCCAGTGTTCCTACGTCTTTCCAGTATCCATTGAATTCATAGGCAAACAGTCTCTTTCCATTATCTCTGCAATATGGCAGGATATGTTTACCGAAGTCACAGTTTGGCTGATCTTTCAGTGCCATCAGAGACTCTTTGAGTGTCTTCCAGGAGAAAATATAAATTCCCATGGATGCCAGATTACTTCTTGGATGTTCCGGTTTTTCTTCAAACTCGGTAATACGTCCCGCGCCGTCAGTGATCATAACACCGAAACGGCTTGCCTCTTCGATCGGCACCGGCATACAGGCAATGGTCACATCTGCCTTATTTGCCTTATGATAATCAAGCATCACTTCGTAATCCATCTTGTAAATATGGTCACCGGAGAGAATCAGAACGTAGTCCGGATTATAGGTCTCCATGTATGCCATATTCTGAAAAATTGCGTTTGCTGTTCCGGTATACCAGTCGCTGTTACCATTTTTTTCGTAGGGGGGAAGCACGGTAACACCGCCCACATTCCGATCCAGATCCCACGGAATACCAATTCCGATATGGGTATTCAGACGCAGCGGCTGATACTGGGTCAGAACACCCACGGTATCAATGCCTGAATTAATACAGTTACTCAACGGAAAATCGATAATCCGATATTTTCCTCCAAATGCCACCGCCGGTTTGGCAACTTTCTCGGTAAGTACGCCGAGTCGGCTTCCCTGGCCTCCGGCCAACAGCATTGCAATCATTTCTTTCTTGATCATGCAATCACCTCTTGTCATATATAGTAAAAAGATTATATCACACTTATCAGATTTAGTGAACATTTTTTACATATTTTTATCAAATCTTTTCGTGTTTTTATGACATTTATACAACGTTTCTTCTCCCTTTCGTCATTTTCTTCTATATCTATTGGTTTTTTTTCTCATCCTTAAAAAAATCTTTCCATTTTCCCCTTTTCCGTCTATAATAAATGTTGTTACAAAATGTCTTTTGTACCCGACTGATGCCTGCAAATCGCCCGCTGAAAGCAGCTTTCGCAATCTTTCCGACCCAGGGAAGCCGGCATCATAAATATGATACAAACGTCTGTAAGAAAGGGAGAACTCCTATGTATACCATTGATTTTACAAAACCTGTTCACATACATTTTATCGGCATCGGCGGTATCAGCATGAGCGGCCTTGCCGAGATTCTTTTAAAAGAGGGATTCACCGTATCCGGCTCTGATTCCAAAGAAAGTGCTCTGACGGATCATCTGACTTCAAACGGTGCACAGATTTTCTACGGACAGCGCGCATCCAATATTATTGACGGTATCGATCTGGTGGTTTACACTGCTGCGATCCATCCGGATAACCCGGAATATGCCTGCGCAAAAGAAAAAAATATTCCGATGATGACCCGTGCCGATCTGCTGGGACAGATCATGAAAAATTACCAGATCCCCATCGCAGTATCCGGAACCCACGGAAAAACCACAACAACTTCCATGGCTTCTCATATTCTGCTGGAAGGTGGTTTTGATCCGACAATCTCTGTCGGCGGTATCCTGCCGGCCATCGGCGGTAATCTGCGTCTGGGACATTCCGGTACTTTCATTACCGAGGCCTGTGAATATACCAACAGCTTTTTAAGCTTTTTCCCGAAAATCAGTATCATCCTGAACATGGATGCCGATCATCTGGATTTCTTTAAGGATATTGACGATATCCGCCATTCCTTCCGGCTGTTTGCAGAAAAACTTCCGGCTGACGGTACCCTGATCATCAACAGTGATACTCCTCATTATGAGGATATCATCAGGGATCTGCCATGCGAAGTCATCACTTACGGACTGGAACATGAAGCTGATTATACAGCAACCGATATTACATACGATACCTTCGGTCACCCGACCTTTACCTGTCTGCATCACGGTGAAACCACAGGAACCTTCTCCCTGAAGGTACCCGGTATCCACAACGTGTCCAACGCCCTTTCCGTGATCGCTCTGGGTGAAAAACTGGGTATGGACGATGCAACGATCCAGAAAGGTCTGATCAACTTCACCGGAACCGACCGCCGTTTCCAGTTCAAAGGAAACATCGGCGATATCACTGTGATCGATGACTATGCCCATCATCCGACAGAGATCAAAGCAACACTGACCTCTGCCAAAAACTATCCACACAAAAAGACCTGGTGTATCTTCCAGCCACATACCTACACCCGTACCAAAGCTCTGCTCCCGGAATTCGCCGAAGCACTGACTCTGGCAGACCATGTAGTACTGGCAAACATCTACGCCGCAAGAGAAACCGACACCCTCGGCATCTCTTCCGCCGACCTTCAGAAAAGAATCCAGGAACTGGGAACTCCCTGTGAATACTTCCCGACCTTCGATGAAATCGAAAACTACCTTCTGGAAAACTGCCAGCCCGGTGACCTCCTGATCACCATGGGCGCCGGCGATGTCTACCAGATCGGCGAAAAACTCCTGGGCAAATAAACACCAAGAAAACCTTCTTTTACCCCATACAAAAATGGCAACCGCACATGTTCGGTTGCCATTTTTATATGTAAAAACTCCCCTGATCCTTTCTCCTGCTCCGTACCCTGTACTTTTCTTAGACTTCCTCCTTCCATCCACAGTCTGCTTCACCCCTCCCCCACGTGAAAACCAGGATCCGAAAGCGGTCCCTTTTCACCACCCTCCCCCACGCAAAAGCCAGACCTCTTCCGGGTTCGTCCCCTTTTCGCCACCCCACCATTTTTTTCTCAACTTATCCACATTATCCACACATTTATCCCCACCCTCAGTTCCCATCTCTGTGGATTTCCCTGTGCATAACTCTGTTTACATAATCTTACACTCTTCCCTCCGAATTTTCTCTATTTTTCAAACAATTCCTCCATTTTCCGGTTGCAAATAATCCCCACACCTCATAATTTTCCACCACTTATCCACATCATCCACATGCTTATCCACCTTACTTACACACCAGTTAATCCCCCATCGCACCTTATTTCCCACCTCCTTCCCATAAAAAACCATGTTTGATTTCTTAAAGAATCATGCTATAATAAGCACGTAACCAGGACATATACCATCACTTTTCTATTACAGGAGAACTATGCAGTTATCTTTACATAATGGAAGCTCCAGCGGAGTTACCATTATTTCCAATATTTTCATAGATTATTATATGCCCCGCGCCAACGGGGAATTCGTTAAAATTTACCTTTATCTGCTCCGCAGTCTGCAAAGCGGCGACACCGCACTGGATCTGGCTGCTGTAGCGGATGTTTTTGACTGCACAGAATCAGATGTGCTTCGCACCCTTCGTTACTGGGAGAATCAGAAACTGGTCGTACTGGCAGGTACCGACACCCAGACTTCCATTGATTTCCTACAGCCCATGGTGCCGGATACGGTGCAAAACACACTGGCAGAACAGGCAATTACTCAGATTTCGCCTGCCACATCGACAAACACCGTCACATCCGGCTCACCGTCGACAGCCGGAGCATCTGTCACACCTGCCAGGAATGCCCCGCAGACAGGCACTCAGCTCTCTCAGACAACAGGGAATAAAAAAACAATGAGTGCTGACCGTCTAAAAGAGCTCCGCGAACAGGAAGACGTTCGCCAGATTCTCTTTCTGGCCGAAAGTTACCTTGGTACTACACTATCAAGAACAGTTACCGATGAACTTCTTTATATTTACGAGGAGCTTCATTTTTCTGTGGATCTGTTTGACTATCTGATCGAATACTGTGTTTCCAAGGGAAGCAAAGACATTCATTATATAAAGAAAGTAGCCTTCAGCTGGCACGAGGCAGGTATCGACACAGTTACCCGCGCCAAGCAGGAAACTACGACCTATCACAGAAACTATTTTTCAATTTTAAAAGCATTCGGAATCAGCAACCGTAATCCGATCCAGTCGGAGATCCACATGATCGACCACTGGATGAAAGATTACGGATTTACTATGGACATCCTCACGGAAGCCTGTTCCCGTACAGTAGCATCCACCGGGAAAGCCAATTTCCGCTATGCGGACAGGATTCTTTCCGGCTGGAAGGATAAAGGTGTCCGACACCTGACCGATATTCAGGCTCTGGATACTTTGCACAGACAGCTGCAAAGTGACCGTCAGGAACAAAAACAGCGGCAGGAACAGAAGGGAATCCGTCCATCGGGTTCCGGTAACAGATTCAATAATTTCCAGCAGCGAAATTATGATTACGATCAACTTGAAAATCAGCTTTTAAAATAATAAAGGAGAATTACCGTGGCACTACAAAACAGTCAGTACGATGCACTGATGCGCTATTATCAGCGATTGCAGTTTCGCAATAAACACGAACAAGATGCCCGTATCGCCGAAGCACAGGCCAGGATACCCCGGCTGGTACTGATCGATCAGGAGATTGCAGCGATCAGTGTGAAAAAAGCACGAATCTTACTCGGTGATAAAAACGCCACTGATTTTGACCTGAACGAACAGATTCAGGCTTTATCCAGAGAGCGAACCGATCTGTTAAAAGCCAATGGTTATCCGGAGGATTATCTGAAGATGCATTATACCTGTCCCCTGTGTCAGGACACCGGCTATGTGGACAACCGGAAGTGTATCTGCTTCAGGCGTGCGATCAGTGAACATCTGTATACCCAGTCCAATATCCGGGAATTATTAAAAACAGCCAGCTTTGATGCATTTTCTCTGTATTATCCGGAAGATATGGTAAACGAAGCCACAGGACAGACCGCCCGGCAGAGTGCCGCAACCGCATTGCAGCGCTCAAAAGATTTCGTTCAGAACTTTGATCATTCTTTTGAAAATCTTTTCATTTACGGTGATACCGGTGTTGGGAAAACTTTTCTTACGTACTGCATCGCAAAAGAACTTTTGGATTCGATGCACAGCGTGATCTATTATTCTTTCGATCTGTTCGATGCGTTCGCAAGAAACACCTTCTCGAACTCTGATACCACGGAAGGAGAAAATGACTATATTCTCAACTGTGATCTGCTTATCATCGATGATCTTGGAACAGAACTTACCAACAGCTTTGTTGCTTCTCAGTTCTTTTTATGTATCAATGAACGGATCCTCAGAAAGAAATCCACGGTGATTTCCACCAATCTGACACTGGGCAGTTTTATGGATACCTACTCCGAACGGGTATTTTCCAGAGTTTCCAGTAACTACACGATGATCAAACTCATCGGTAAAGATATAAGAATCCAGAAAAAAATATTAGGAGGAAACTAACAATGTCACACAACAAAAATCACGATTCACAACAGCTTCCTGTAGGACGACTGGGGATCATTTCTCCTTACAGCTGCGCCGAACTCGGTACAAAGGTAGATAACTACCTGGTCAGCTGGAGAAAAAAACGCCACAATGAAGGTGTTTTATATGAAGGCTACGACAGAGATACTTACCTGATCGGGTCTGATCTTCCCCGTTTCGGTTCCGGAGAAGCAAAAGGTATCCTGAAGGAATCCGTACGTGGTGATGATATCTATATTCTGGTAGATGTCTGCAACTACAGTCTGACATATTCTCTGGCAGGACAGACTAACCATATGTCCCCGGATGATCATTATCAGAACCTGAAACGAATCATTGCTGCCATCGCCGGAAAAGCCAGACGAATCAACGTAATCATGCCATTTTTGTATGAGAGCCGCCAGCACAGACGTACCGGCAGAGAGTCCCTCGACTGTGCACTGGCACTGCAGGAACTGATCCAGATGGGTGTGGAAAACATCATCACTTTCGATGCTCACGATCCGAGAATCCAGAATGCGATCCCACTGCATGGATTTGAAACTGTACAGTCCGCATACCAGTTTATCAAAAATCTCTTAAAGAAAGAAAAAGATCTGAAACTGGATAAAGAACATCTGATGGTCATCAGCCCGGATGAAGGCGGCATGAGCCGTGCCATCTATCTGGCAAACAACCTTGGCGTAGACATGGGTATGTTCTACAAACGCCGTGACTACTCTACTATTGTAGACGGAAGAAACCCTATCGTTGCTCATGAATTCCTGGGAGCTGATGTTCGTGGCAAAGATATGATCATCGTAGACGATATGATCTCCTCCGGTGACAGCATGCTCGAGGTAGCTCAGCTCCTCAAAGACCGGGGAGCCAACAAAATCTTCATGTGTTCCACCTTTGGTCTGTTCACCAACGGCATGACAAAGTTCGATGAAGCCTACGAGAAAGGGACCTTCGACCGTATCCTGACCACCAACCTGATCTACCAGACCCCGGAACTGCTGAGTAAACCTTACTATATCAACTGCGATATGAGCAAATACATCGCCCTGATCATCGACACCCTGAATCACGACGATTCCATCAGCAAACTCCTGAACCCGGTAGAACGCATCCAGAAAGTCCTGACCAAATACAGAAATAACGAGACGATCTGATAAATCAGGTAATGCCAGGCACACTGGCATTACCTGATTTATGAAATATCTAACACAAAAGAGACATACCGACGAAACTCTTACTTCAAAGATTCTTTCGTTAATATGTCTCTTTTTCTTTTCATAACCTACCAAAAAGACGCGGGAAGGATCACTTCCCACAACTGTAATCCTTCCCGCGCCCTTTTCCCAAAACCTCCCGCGCAGCCACTCAACCCTCCCCCAGTTGACCATCCAGAAACGTGCTTCGGCTTTCTGCTCAGGCAACACTTTGCGGGCGGTTAGGGTAAGCTTTGAGATCCAGCACCTACGCAGACTTTCGCGAGGGTCAGCCGACCCTCGTGAACATAGTCGGAGTTGGTGATTAGCTCAAAGTTGCCCTGCCCACGTTGCCGGAGCAGAAAGCCGAAGCACGTTTCGTCCGCGTCGTCAACTTCAACTACCTCTCCATCTCTCTCAGCACCCGGATCTCCCGCGCATACCCCTCCAGTTCATTCGGTGTCTCCAGATAGATCGGAATCCCCTGCAGTTTCGGATGATTCACCATCCTCTCAAACGCTTCCAGCCCGATCGACCCTTCCCCGATCTTCTCATGCCGGTCCTTATGACTCGCAAACGGATTCTTACTGTCATTCATGTGAATCGCCTTCAGCCTCTCAAGCCCGATCACCCGGTCAAACTCCTCCAGCACCTGATCCAGCTGTCCCACCAGATCATACCCCGCGTCATACACATGACACGTATCCAGGCAAACACCCATATGGTTCTTCAACTCCACCCGATCCAGAATCTGCGCCAGTTCCTCAAAGCTCCGACCAACCTCTGTTCCCTTTCCTGCCATCGTCTCCAAAAGTACCGTCGTGTGCTGCTCCTTCTTCAGAATCTGATTCAGCATCTCACTGATCATCCGGATTCCTTCCTGTGCGCCCTGTCCTACGTGACTTCCCGGATGAAAATTATAACAGTTCCCCGGAACATACTCCATCCGTTTCAGATCATCCTCCATCGTCATCCAGGCAAATTCCCTGATCTTTGCATCCTTAGAACATGGATTCAGTGTATATGGCGCATGAGCCAGGATCTGACAGATATCATGCTCCTGCGCATATTCCAGAAACTTTCTCACATCCTCCGAATCTATTTCTTTCGCTCTGCTTCCTCTTGGGTTTCGGGTGAAAAACTGAAAGGTATTCGCTCCAATCTTCACCGCCTCTTTTCCCATATGAAAAAATCCCTTCGACGAGGACAAATGACAACCTATTCTAAGCATTCTCTCTCCCTTTCCTTCCGTTCACTCCGATCTCCGACATGTCGTATGCTTTCTTCCTCCGTCAGCACCGTAAGTGCCAGTTTAAGACCGGAAATCTCCATATCACAGGATTCTTCCTCCCAGGTCGGACAAGATAACTCCCGGATCTCTTCCTGCAGATTTTCTGTCTGTATTTTCTTTTCTTGCGCCTCTGTCGCAAGATGAACTCCCCGCTCCTGCAGCCGCAGAATCTGATGACTGATCTGACGCAGTTCCTTCTTTCTTTCTTTTAATCGTTCTTCCCAGTCCTTCTGTAACTCTTCCTGTTCCGTGTCTTCCTCCTGCTCCGGCTCATCCCGTACAACTGTCCGTTGCACGACCATACTGTCTCTGGTTCGAAGCCAGTTTACCAGATACATCCTTCCCATCAAAGTGCCCGTCAGAATCATAAGGCCAAGCACCGTACACACAGCCCGATTCCAGGAGAACGGATCGATCAGGATCAATACGGCAAGTGCGATTCCTGTCCATGTAAATATTTCGGAAATTTGGGAAATTTTAGGAATATCCAATAGCTTTCTTTCTTTTCCCCCGACTGCTTTTCGTGTCTGGACAGGTTGCTCTGCTACCGATCTTTCCGGATTCAGGGGCTGTTCACTTTTTGGCTGTCTGCTTTCTTCTGCCTGTCGTTTTCCTTCTTCCCGTCGTTCCTGCTCCAGGTGCTTTTCTGTTGCATTCCGGTTCAGTTCCAGACGGCGGATCTCGGAACCATTGACCAGCAGCTGTTGTTCCAGACCGGAGCGTTCCCGCATGATACGGTGCATCGTTTGTTCTACCACCGCACTCCGACTTTCTCTCTCCTTTTGCAGTTCCTGTTTCTTTTCCTTCCAGGCCGTTATCTTTTCTGAAAGAACCTCTCTTTCATCCCCGTCTTCGGCAAGCAGTGCCTGCAATCCATAATCCAGTGCTTTCTGTTCTACTTTTCCCTGTTTTTTCTCGAACCAGTGGATATATGCACCGGTTTTCGTTCCCAGTTTTTCCCGTTTCAGTCGGTTCAGATCATAGCACGGGCGGGTTTCATCCGTTATTTTTACAATATTTCCATAGGCTCGCAGTGCCTCCAGTTCAAACTCCAGTTCCGGATTCCGATATCCCTGGATCCTGAGCCAGTAGATATCTTCGCTTCCTTTCTGTGCGATCGCATCCTGTACTTTCTGCTCCAGAGCTGCCTGTGTGGTGCCTGAATGAATCCGCAGCGAAAGAGGAATATACGAACGGCACGCACAGGGAACCAGTGTGATCTGCGTATGATACTGCCCCTGTCCGTCCTCTGTGATCTCTCCGTAGACAACCCCGTGGGTTCCTGTCTCTTCCAGGCGGATGGGTTCCGGAGAACCGGCATATGCCATCTGATTTTCCACCAGTACTCCCGGTATATGGCGATACCCCAATGCCACATAGTCAAAACCGGCTCCATCCTCTTTTTTCATAGGAATATGCGTTTCATCTCCACCATATGCCAGCAGGATATGAATCCCCGGCTGATCCTCCGGCCGGATGCTGCTGTATATCGCTTCCGTAACCTCCGGATGCTCATAACTGCATCCATACACTTTCGTATGCAGCTTTTCCAGACTGATCACTTCCGGTTTCTCACTCGGAAATCCATGAACATTCTTCGTCCATTTCACCTTACGGTACGCTGAGTCTTCCCGCAGATAATCGTGGCTTCCTGCCATCCACACCACCTCGGTATCCGGTATGGATGCAAACAGCTGACTGACTCTCTCTGTCTGAGAAGGCAACGGCTGTCTGTGAAACAGATCTCCTGCGATCAGCAACAACTCTATTTTCTCTTCTCTGATCTGGTCGATCACCCGTACAAAGGTTTCCCAGATTTCATTTTCCCTGAATGCACTCCAGGGGCAGCCCGAATCCGGAACCGCCCCCAAATGTACATCAGCCATATGAATAAATCGCATAGCCTCTCCTGTTATTCCTATAAATCACAATTGTTTACTGTTCTCGGGAACGGGATGACATCACGGATGTTACCCATTCCTGTCAGATACATCACGCAACGTTCGAATCCAAGACCGAATCCGGCATGTCTTGTGCTTCCGTATTTTCTCAGATCCATGTAGAATCCGTAGTCTTCTTTGTTCAGACCCATCTCGTCCATACGGGCTGCCAGCTTGTCGTAATCATCCTCTCTCTGGCTTCCGCCGATGATCTCACCGATACCTGGTACCAGACAGTCAACCGCTGCTACGGTCTTTCCGTCATCGTTCAGTTTCATATAGAACGCTTTGATATCTTTCGGATAGTCAGTGACAAATACCGGACGTTTATATACCTGTTCGGTAAGATAACGCTCATGCTCTGTCTGCAGATCGCATCCCCAGGATACTTTGTATTCAAATTTATCGTTGTTCTTTGTCAGAATATCGATGGCTTCTGTATAAGTCACACGGGCAAATTCAGAATTTGCCACATTGTTCAGACGGTCTAACAATCCTTTGTCGATGAAGGAGTTGAAGAAGTTCATCTCTTCCGGTGCATTTTCCAGAACGTAACGAATAATGTATTTGAGCATGGATTCCGCCAGAATCATATCATCGTCCAGATCTGCAAAAGCGATCTCCGGCTCAATCATCCAGAATTCTGCTGCATGGCGGGTGGTATTGGAGTTTTCTGCACGGAAAGTCGGTCCGAACGTATAGATGTTACGGAACGCCTGTGCATAAGTCTCGCCGTTCAGCTGTCCACTTACCGTCAGGTTGGTCGGTTTATTGAAGAAGTCTTTGGAAAAATCTACTTTTCCGTCTTCCGTCTTCGGAATGTTGTTCAGATCCATGGTTGTTACCTGGAACATCTCTCCGGCACCTTCGCAGTCACTTCCTGTGATCAGTGGTGTATGCACATAGACAAATCCTCTCTCCTGGAAGAACTTGTGAATGGCATAGGCAATCAGAGAACGCACACGGAATACTGCCTGAAACGTATTGGTTCTCGGACGCAGGTGTGAAACCGTACGCAGATATTCCATGCTGTGGCGTTTTTTCTGCAGCGGATAATCCGGTGCGGAAGCTCCCTCTACGCTGATCTCAGTTGCCTGGATCTCAAACGGCTGTTTTGCCTGTGGTGTTGCTACCAGTGTTCCTTTTACAATAATGGCCGCACCGACATTCAGTCTGGAAATCTCTGCAAAGTTCTCCATAGAATCGTGGTATACCACCTGTAAGGTCTCAAAAAATGTTCCGTCATGCAGAACGATAAATCCAAATGTTTTGGAGTCACGTACGCTTCGTACCCATCCCCCTACAGTAATCTCTTTGTCCAGGAATGTTTCCCGGTTTTTGTATATTTCTCTTACAGTTGTAAGCTGCATAACAAAAGTCCTCCCTCTCTGATGTTTTCTCAGGCAGCCTGCCCGTACCTGCAAACTGCCCATATTGCATTTATTGTATCATTGTAACCATTCAACAGTCAACCATCCTGCGGAGTGTTTTTCATATCTTTTATTCGCTTTTGCTCGCCGCACCAAGATTGTCCATATAGCCGACAAATACGTTACCGGCGCTTTCAAACAGGCTGGTGCTGTCATGCATGCCGAAATAACCCTGTTCCTGGGTTGCCGGATAATACAGGATCGTATTTTTGCTGTTATATCCTATGATTACCACATTTACCGTATCAGATACCTTTGCAATTACCGGATTTCCTTTGCTGACCTGATACAGCACACTGTCCAGAGAACATCCGGTAAGGTTCATCACCGTATAATCCGCGCCCAGAGACTGCTGCAGGGTATTTTCATCAATAGTTCCGCTCAGAACCACATCCGGCACTTCATCCAGATTTGCCTGATAACTTTCCTGGCGGTTGCCTCGCTCCCAGACATACTGCTGCTGCCGGTTCAGTACCACACCCATCTGTCCGTCTGCCCGGTTAATGGCATCACAGACTTTGCTCCAGGTACTGTCCAACACACCTTTGGCATATACATAGTAAATATTGGAATCCGTTCTCGTCAGTTCCATGGAAAGTATATTATACGTCTCCTGATCTTCCAGATTCGATGCCAGATACAGTACATTCTTACTGGTCACGCTCTTTTCGAAATCAAGACCGATCTGTGTGGCTTTCCGTTCTGTAGTGATCAGACGCAGGGTTATCTGCTCTTCCCTGATCTGAAGATTATTCATGATATGATCGCTGCTGATCGCAACATATGCATTATTTTCCCACTGTACCCGTTCCAGTTCCAGCAGACCTTCCTGCAGTTTCACATTGCTGACCCAGACATTATCCTCATGATGTTCCTTGACCACTTCGCCGCCAAACTGTTCGATCCGGACGGTGTTCATGGCAAATACCGTATTGCCCGCATTATCTGTCACAATATCACTGTCATTGGCAATTCCGTACACCAGATCCTCATTCATAAATCCCAGTGCCTTGATCTTCTGTCCGGACTGTGCCTGGATCGTATAGGTATCTCCCTGCTCCAGGCTCATCACCGTGATCTGTGTGCATGCATTTTCCTCTTCCTGATCCATCCAGGCAAGGCTCGCCTGAGACTTTGAGACCACATATCGGTCTTTGATCAGTTTTTCTTTTACAATCTGAAAACTCTTCTGCTTGATATCGATCTGGTACAGATCATCTTCCAGAATGACATACAGCATATCATCCCGGGTCACATAAGACAGAAGTTCCATGTCTTCTTTCAGATATTCATAAGAACTCTTCATCGGAATAAAGAGCTCTTCTTCCACCTGATTCAGCTCTGCCCCGTAATGGTAAACCGCGATCCCCACTTCTCCTTCATGTACATCCCGGTTCATATAGCCGTATACAACAAAATCAATATCTCCGGATTCTTCCACCCGGACGATCTTAACTCCATGTTCCTGCAGGTTCTCCCGCTCATCCAGATCACCATCCCGGAAACTGAAAATCTGTGTTGTCTTATTGGCACTGCGGTTATAACTCCACAGCTCTCCTTCCTGAACAAATGCCACAATATCCGAACTTTTATTAGACTGATACTGAACATCTTTGGCCACAACTCCCAGATTGATCCCTTTGCTGGTCAGTTCCGTATGTTTTCCGTCATACAACTCCTGTGTATTTCGGTCAAAATCCAGAAGCATCACACGCGACTGCGCATAGCGCATTCGGTAAAAATCGGTCACATTATAATAATCTGTCGTCTCATCCTCAGGAGTATCTGACAACACATACGTCAGATAGATACTGCAGGCGGTCTCATTCATATCTTTGATCACCGGCACTGCCTTTTTTTCCAGCTTCATATCCAGGGTTCCCCAGGTGATCCGTTCAAAGCTGGAATGTATATTCAGATTCTCATAGGTGCTGTTGGTCTGTGTCTCATCCGGTTCCAGATAAGCCGCCAGCGTGGATGCATTCTCGGAATCCAGACATGTCTGATAAAAGCTGTCTGCAAATTCCAGATATTCTGAAATATTGGTTCCTGCCCGCTGCAACAGACGGGTGTAATAATAATACGTTTCCCCGTTATCCAGTGTCACATCAAACCGAAGCGTGTATTCCTGGTTCATCAGGATCGGTGTTTCCAGCTGAAATTCCGCCCTGATCTCCCCGTCCTTCTTCTTCAGCTTGCTGATCTTGCTTGTCTCCACAACTTCCGTTCCGTCTGCCGTCGATACACGGTAGCTCACCGTCTTTACCGATGCATTCTTCGGATCTATCGCCATCGTCAGACTTCTGTCTGTCGGAAGTGGTGTCAGACTGTCGCGCATATACTGTTCTTCCATTTCACTGGCATATCCATACATCGGATTCACCTTTGTATCCGCAACTTCCATATACAGAATCGGAAGACTTGCATCCTCCATCTGTCTCGTTCCCACGATCTTTTCCCGATTGATGAGTGCTGCTGTTCCTCCCAGCGCTGCCGCAAACAGCAGCAACAGTACTCCCGCTTTTAATAACCCCTTTTTCATGCTTCCCGACCTCCTTCTTTCAGAAGCCGTTCCAGTGTCGGATGCAGTCCGAACGCATCCAGACAGGTACGAAGCTGTTCTTTATTTTCCTTCTTTTTCCCGGTATAGACTGCCCGGATCAGCAGATTCTTCGGCGTATGTTCCATATCAATAAATTCCAGAATCTGCGTGTCATATCCCGCCTGTTCTAACATCTGAGCCCGCAGACCGTCTGTCATCAGCGCGGCGATTCTCTCTTTCAGCACCCCGTAGGAAAAAACCGGAGCCAGCACTTCATTGTGAATCTGCCGGTTCAGTTCATGCTGACAGCAAGGCACCGACAGGATCACAGAAGCTCCCCAGGCAACCGCTTTTGCCAGCGCATAATCCGTAGCCGTGTCGCATGCATGAAGCGTCACCACCATATCGACCCGATCAACGCCTTCATAAGAAGCAATATCCCCCTGACAGAAAGTCAGCTTCTCATAGCCGTATTTTTTTGCCAGCACGCTGCATTTTTCAATGACATCCTCTTTCAGATCCAGTCCGACGATCCGTACATCGTACTGCTGCAGTTCATGCAGATAATAATACATCGCAAACGTAAGATACGACTTTCCACATCCAAAATCCAGGATTGTCACTTCCCGGTCTCTGGTAAGTTTGGGGAGAATATCCTCAATAAACTCCAGAAAACGATTGATCTGTCGGAATTTATCATAACGACTGTGTACAATCTTCCCCTCAGAAGTCATAACTCCCAGGTCGATCAGAAATTCTACCGGTTTTCCCTCTTCCAGAATGTACCGCTTCTTCCGATTATGAGACAACGCTTCCATGCGGATCGGTTTGTCGCAAAGATTACCTTCCTTTTTTTTCTTTTTTTCCTTAATTGTGAGTTTTCCCTTCTTACTTGAGAGTACGTTTACACTTCCCAGTTCACTTTCCAGCTGCAATTGCCGGAAATCTTCGGTGATCCAGCCTTCTATATGTTCCAGCAAAGGCTCTTTTTCATAATTTTCATGAATTTCCTTGGTACCCACAGTGCTTGTACACTGAAAATACAGTTTGTCCTTCATAATTACGGGGCGAATCCGTATCTTGGACGCCCCTTCTTTTGTTCTCGCTCCGCTTATAATAATCTGGTGCAGATAAAGATCCAGATAAATGCTCAATAGTTTCTTCAGTTCTGTCATCTATATTCTCCTGCGGCTTTGCCGCTGATTCCTACTTGTTTTTCCTGAAAACAGTTTCAGGTTTTCCCTTCCTGTTTACCTTCTTATTCTAATGGTTTTCACTGTAAACCACAACACCCAAATTTTATATTTGTATTAAAGTTCTGTTAATAAAATCTTTTCTGTCTTCTGTGACGGCTCCGTCTGCGAAACATCTCGTTGAATAAGATCACTCCGATCAGATCCCGGAGTCCCTCTTCCTCTCTTCTGTTTCCGCAGCTTCCCTGTCCCCCCTGACAGGTCTCTTCTATTATAAGTACAGGCGTATTCCCCTCCTCTTCTTTCAACACTTCCTGTTCGATCTTCCTGCAAAGGTGTTCCATCATAAATTTGTCCGGATACTCATCAAACATCATACTGCCATCGTATTCCATCCGGTCACACTCCCGGTCTGCCTTCTCCTGTATTCTTGCTGCCCGGCGCGAGTAAAAAGACTTCATCACCTGCAGATCCTTTTCCTGTGCCTGTTCCTGATCCAGAGGAAGCAGGAATGGATACGCCATGTAAAAGGGAATCGGCTGCTCATACTGCATGCCATCCACCTCTTTCCTTTTTTTCAATATATGCAGTACCGTATTTTTATGCTATAGTAAGCTAAAAAGCGTGATCCCGACTATGTAAACTTTTGGAGGTGTTTTATGAAAATCAAGCTGCCACATGCCATTGCCCTTGCCATCGACGAACAGGAACGTCTTCTTCCCGCCATACAGAACGGCGAAGAGACTCTGCGTCATACAGAAACGCTGTTGAAAGGACTCCGTCTCCTGGACATTCCCATTCTGATCACCCAGCAGTACACGAAAGGACTGGGAATGTCTGCCCCCTCTCTTTTTGAAGCAGCCGGGACAGATTCCTGGCTGGAGAAACGGACATTCAGCTGTCTCGGAGATGAGATTATCCGAAAGACGCTTCAGGATTCCCACAAAAAACAGGTAATCGTCTGCGGAGTAGAAGCGCATATTTGCGTAGAACAGACCGTACTTGATCTTTTACATCTGGGTTACGAGGTTTTTCTGATTGCAGACTGCGTCTCTTCCAGAAAATCCTCTGATCTTCAGACTGCTATCCGCCGGATGACGCAGGCCGGTGCCGTTGTTACCAGCTACGAAGCAATTCTTTTTGAACTGATGGAAACATCCATGCATCCGAGATTCAGAGAGATTTCCGCACTGATCAAATAATAAAAGAAAAACGGAGACAGCATCATTTTCAGCTGCTGTCCCCGTTTTCTTTTGCTTTTTCGTTGTAACTGTTCAGTACCTTCACAGTTACGACTGTTCCTTTGTCATCTGCATATACGGCAACGGATGATATCCTGCTTTCTTATAGACAGCAACCGCCCGCTCATTCTCTTCCTCCACTTCGAGACGGAATCGTACCGCCTGATCCTTGTATTTTTCATCAAGGAAACTGAAAAATGCAGTTCCGATCCCCAGACCTCTCGCTTCTTCTTTCATGTAAAGATCTTCCACCCAGACACATATACCACCATATTCCGTAGAATAGCTTTTCGCCACCATGCTGTATCCAAGGATTCTGTCATTTTCTTCAAAAATATATCCCTCAATATACGGGCAATCTCCCACGC
>ERZ773259.1608-NODE-1608-length-17926-cov-39.811370_pt1 | contig 17926 bp, 17 predicted proteins | sample MGYA00511961_ERZ773259 | MGnify/ENA primary metagenome ERZ773259 (study PRJEB29015, sample SAMEA2737775) | human gut metagenome | biome: human gut; feature: human-associated habitat; material: faeces | place: China | collected 2012 ...
ACCCTGCAGCAGAGTATGTAACCAATGCTTTCTCTACAGATATTAAAGCTGAATTTAAAGACGACGAAGAGCCACGCCAGGTTTCCGTAGCCGGCCGTATCATGAGCCGCCGCGTGATGGGTAAAGCATCTTTCATCGAATTGCAGGACTCTAAAGGTCGCATCCAGGTGTATATCACCCGCGATGATATCTGTCCGGGAGAAGACAAAGAACTGTACAACGCTGTATTTAAACGCCTGCTCGACTTAGGTGACTTTATCGGTATCGAAGGTTTCGTGTTCCGCACACAAATGGGTGAAATCAGTATCCATGCAAAGAAACTGACTGTACTGGCAAAGTCTATCAAACCGTTGCCAATCGTTAAGTACAAAGACGGAGTAGCTTATGACTCTTTTGAAGATCCCGAACTCCGTTATCGCCAACGCTATGTGGACCTGGTAGTAAACGACGGCATCAAAGAAACATTCCTGAAACGCGCCACTGTAGTGAAAACTTTGCGCAATGTCTTGGATGAGGCTGGTTACACGGAAGTGGAAACTCCTATCCTGCAATCTATTGCCGGTGGAGCCAGTGCACGCCCGTTCATCACTCACCATAACTCATTGGATATAGACCTTTACCTACGTATCGCAACGGAGCTTTATCTGAAACGACTGATCGTAGGTGGTTTTGAAGGTGTATATGAAATAGGTAAGAACTTCCGTAACGAGGGCATGGATAAAACCCACAATCCGGAATTTACTTGTATGGAACTTTATGTTCAGTACAAGGATTACAACTGGATGATGAATTTCACCGAAAAACTGCTGGAACGTATCTGTATTGCTGTAAACGGCTGTACGGAAAGCGTTGTTGACGGAAAAACGATCAGTTTCAAAGCTCCTTACCGCCGCCTGCCTATCCTGGATGCTATCAAAGAAAAAACAGGATATGACCTGAACGGCAAGAGCGAAGAGGAAATCCGCCAAGTTTGCAAGGAACTGAAAATGGAGGAAATCGACGAGACAATGGGTAAAGGCAAGCTGATTGATGAAATCTTCGGAGAATTCTGCGAAGGTACGTATATCCAGCCAACTTTCATCACCGATTATCCGGTTGAAATGTCTCCGCTGACCAAGATGCATCGTTCTAAACCGGGACTGACCGAACGTTTCGAATTAATGGTGAACGGTAAAGAGCTGGCTAATGCTTACTCGGAATTGAATGACCCATTGGATCAGGAAGAACGTTTCAAAGAGCAGATGCGTTTGGCCGACAAGGGAGACGACGAAGCGATGATTATCGATCAGGACTTCTTGCGTGCTTTACAATATGGTATGCCTCCTACATCGGGTATCGGTATCGGTATCGACCGCCTGGTAATGTTAATGACCGGACAGACCACTATTCAGGAAGTATTATTCTTCCCCCAAATGCGTCCGGAAAAAGTAGTGAAAAAAGACGCTGCCGCTAAATATATGGAATTGGGAATCGCAGAAGACTGGGTTCCAGTGATCCAAAAAGCCGGTTACAACACTGTAGCTGACATGAAAGATGTCAATCCGCAGAAGTTGCACCAGGACATCTGCGGCATTAACAAGAAATATAAATTAGAACTGACCAATCCGTCGGTAAACGACGTAACTGAGTGGATACAGAAAATTTAATAAGTTCTTCATCCAAATCCATACAAATGAAATTACCCGGCAAGATAGCGATAATGGGCGGAGGAAGTTGGGCTACAGCCATCGCAAAGATGTGTCTGGCCCAGGAAGACTCTATTAATTGGTATATGCGGCGAGACGACCGCATTGCCGATTTTAAACGATTAGGGCACAATCCGGCTTATCTGACAGGAGTGAAATTTGATACAAAACGCATCTCATTCAGTTCCAACATCAACGATGTGGTGAAAGAATCGGATACACTGATCTTCGTCACTCCCTCTCCTTATCTGAAGGCGCATCTGAAAAAACTGAAAACCAAGATAAAAGATAAGTTTATCATCACCGCTATCAAAGGAATCGTACCCGATGACAACGTTATTGTATCGGAATACTTCACAAAAGAATATGGTGTACCACCAGAAAATATAGCAGTCCTTGCAGGTCCCTGCCACGCAGAAGAAGTAGCCCTGGAACGCCTCTCCTACCTGACTATCGCCTGCCCTGACAAAGACAAAGCACGTATCTTCGCACGTCGTCTGGGAAGCAGCTTCATCAAAACATCTGTCAGTGATGACGTAGCGGGTATCGAATACAGTTCGGTACTCAAAAACGTATATGCCATCGCTGCCGGTATCTGTAGCGGTCTGAAATATGGCGACAACTTCCAGGCTGTATTGATCTCCAACGCCATTCAGGAGATGAACCGTTTCTTGAATACGGTGCATCCGTTGAACAGAAACGTGGATGAATCTGTTTATCTAGGGGATTTATTGGTGACCGGTTACTCCAACTTCAGCCGCAACCGAACTTTCGGAACGATGATAGGTAAAGGGTATTCCGTTAAGAGTGCGCAAATTGAAATGGAAATGATTGCGGAAGGTTACTATGGTACGAAATGTATCAAAGAAATCAATAAACATCATCATGTCAATATGCCGATACTGGACGCAGTGTACAACATTCTGTACGAACGTATCTCACCAATGATCGAGATTAAACTGTTGACTGACTCTTTTAGATAAAAAAATATTAAATATTAAGTATTAGGTATTAAGTATTACCCGCAGGTACTCATACTTGACAATCCATACTTAATGACTAATACTTAATACTTAAAACTTAATACTTAAAAAATATGATTAGTTTAAACATTGAAAAAACATTTGGATTCATCTCCAAAGAAAAGGTTTTTGCTTACGAAGCTGAAGTAAAAGCCGCACAGGAAATGCTTGAAAAAGGTACAGGCAAAGGTAACGACTTTTTAGGATGGTTGCATTTGCCTTCTTCTATCACTAAAGAACACCTGGCCGACCTGAACGCTACTGCAAAAGTATTAAGAGACAATTGTGAAGTAGTAATCGTAGCCGGTATCGGTGGTAGCTATCTGGGTGCCCGTGCCGTCATCGAAGCTTTGTCTAACAGCTTCACTTGGTTGCAGGAAAAGAAAACAGCTCCTGTCATGATCTATGCAGGACACAATATCAGCGAAGATTATCTGTACGAACTGACTGAATATCTGAAAGACAAGAAATTCGGTGTCATCAATATCTCTAAATCAGGAACTACTACTGAAACAGCTCTTGCTTTCCGTTTGCTGAAGAAGCAATGTGAAGATCAGCGCGGCAAAGAAACTGCAAAGAAAGTAATCGTTGCCGTGACGGATGCCAAGAAAGGTGCTGCCCGTGTAACAGCCGACAAAGAAGGATACAAAACATTCATCATCCCCGATAACGTAGGCGGACGTTTCTCTGTCCTGACTCCGGTTGGTTTGCTGCCTATTGCAGTGGCCGGATTCGATATCGACAAACTGGTTGCCGGTGCTGCCGACATGGAAAAAGTATGTGGTTCGGACGTTGCATTTGCTGAAAACCCTGCTGCTATCTACGCTGCTACCCGCAATGAGTTGTACAGAAATGGTAAGAAGATCGAAATCCTCGTTAACTTCTGCCCAAAACTGCACTATGTAAGCGAATGGTGGAAACAGCTTTACGGAGAATCTGAAGGAAAAGACAATAAAGGTATCTTCCCTGCATCGGTAGATTTCTCAACAGACCTCCACTCTATGGGTCAATGGATTCAGGAAGGCGAACGTTCTATCTTTGAAACGGTGATTTCAGTAGAGAAGGTTAACCACAAACTGGAAGTTCCTTCTGATGAAGCAAATCTGGACGGCTTGAATTTCTTAGCCGGCAAACGTGTGGACGAAGTGAACAAGATGGCCGAATTGGGAACACAGTTGGCTCACGTAGACGGTGGTGTACCTAATATGCGTATCGTACTTCCGGAATTGAGCGAATACAACATCGGTGGTCTGCTCTATTTCTTCGAAAAGGCTTGCGGTATCAGCGGTTACTTGCTAGGCGTGAATCCATTCAACCAACCGGGTGTGGAAGCATACAAAAAGAATATGTTTGCGTTGCTGGACAAACCGGGGTATGAAGAAGAATCTAAAGCAATCCGTGCAAAACTGTAATCAAGAACGTTTTTATAAACGGTAAACTATAAACAATGGACGGTGAACAACTATGCTATATGCATAGATTTGTTCACCGTTCATTATTATATTCTATTGGTTGCTGTTTCCGGTTGCACCGTTTATTATCCGTTGTACCGTTTACAGCGCACCATTTTTACTTATCATCCTCCGCTTTCGTCTTCAAGCCGATTTCTTCCTGTGCTCCTTCACATTCGGCTTTGGAAGAAAGATAGAACTCTAATTTTACATCGCCGTTCTTATCTACTTGTTTGATGGTCGCAATCACCATAATTTTAGCTTTTGACACACCATCCTTAAAACGAAGCTGTCCCTTTTCCACATCTGTCAGATTTCCCTCTGTAGATACTTCTGTTTTCTCAAAGATGAGTTTAGTATCCACTTCATCATCATTCTGAAGTCTAAAGGTTTTCAGTTCAGCTCCATTTCCATCCAAAAGCAGAAGAGCTTTCACTTCGTCCCCCACCTTCAAGGCCGGCAATTCGTCCCTCTGATTCGCATAGTCTTTTTCACCGGAACCGGAACTTTCATCCTCCGATTCAACCTTTGCATAAAGCTTTTCTATCTTGATAACAGGACTTTCCCCACTATCAGAGCAGGCGCCTAAAAACAATGGTAGCAACAATAATACTCTCTTTTTCATGCTATCGTCGAGTTTATAACGTTACAAAAATACACATATTCTTCTAAACAACAAATAATTATACAAGTAATACGCCGCAATTCAGTAGTGCCGAACAGTCTACACGACAAGAGTTGGCAGTACATACCACATGGCAAGTAATCACTAAACTATCTTCCCGTTCTAACTTATCTCTCGTTTTTTATCGTTATCTTTGCCTCGTATACAACTGTAGATTAAGCGAATCAAACTAAAAAGAACAAATAAAATGACAGGAAATTTATTAAAGAAATCCAGTGGATTCATATTATTATGTAGCATATCATTGCTAATGCTCGTAATGACCGGTTGCCAGGAAGCCAAACTCAAGACAGTGATCGGAGTAGCCAACAAACAGTGTCCGATAGACATGGGAGCAGTCGGTACGATCACCAGCATCATCTACGACGGGAATAACGTAGTGTACACGCTGAACATGAACGAAGAGATTACCAATATAAAGATATTGAAAGACAATCCGGAAAGCATGAAATCATCTATCACAATGATGTTTCAAAATCCGGCAGCAGATGTAAAAGAGATGCTCAAGTTGATGGCAAAATGCAATTCCGGATTACACATGATATTTGTAGGGAATAAGTCGGGCGAACAAGCGGTTTGCGAACTTACCGCCGAAGAACTGAAAGAAGTGATTAATACAAATGCCGACCCGGCACAAAGCGGACAAACAAAGCTTGAAGCGCAACTGAAAATGGCGAACCTGCAATTCCCGATGCAAGCCAGCGAAGAAGTCATTGTCGAAAAGATCGAGGTCATAGGCGAATCGGTTGTTTATATATGCAGTGTGGACGAAGAATTGTGTCCCATCAGCCAGATTGAAGAAAACGCAGCAGAAGTGAAAGAGGGTATTGTATCAACACTGGCAAGTCAGACCGATCCCGCCACCCAGATATTCATCAAAACCTGTGTAGATAACAATAAAAGCATAGCTTACAGATATATCGGCAAGGAATCCGGTCAGCAATACGATGTGATTATTCCTCTGTCTGATCTGAAGAAAATGCTTATAGAAAAATAAAATATCATCTTAAAAAGATTCTGCAACGTACCAAAGTATGAAAAAGAAACTGAAAGCCGTCCTGTTTGACATGGACGGCGTACTTTTTGACTCTATGCCCTATCATTCGGAAGCCTGGCATACAGTAATGAAATCTCATGGACTCACTCTTAGCCGCGAAGAAGCATATATGCACGAAGGACGGACAGGAGCCTCCACTATTAATATTGTTTTCCAACGTGAACTGGGCAGAGAAGCTACCCAAGAAGAAATAGAAAGTATCTATCAGGAGAAAAGTGTTTTGTTCAATTCGTATCCCGAAGCAAAACGTATGCCTGGTGCATGGGAATTGCTACAAAAAGTGAAAAAGGACGGACTGATTCCGATGGTGGTCACTGGTTCCGGTCAACTATCCCTGCTCGAACGGTTGGAACACAACTATCCGGGAATGTTTCGTAAAGAATTGATGGTTACAGCGTTCGATGTAAAATATGGTAAGCCCAATCCCGAACCGTATCTGATGGCATTGAAAAAAGGCGGACTTAAAGCTGATGAAGCCATCGTAGTAGAAAATGCCCCGTTAGGAGTGGAAGCCGGACACAATGCGGGTATCTTTACAATAGCCGTAAATACAGGTCCTTTGGACGGACAAGTATTGCTGGATGCCGGAGCCGATTTGCTACTGCCATCCATGCAAGCACTAAGCGACCATTGGGATACGCTGTTTGAAAAGAACACCTAAAAGCTGAAAAGATAATTTATTCTTCAAAACAGGAGAAAAACATTGAAAAGAAGGAATATAAATCGTATTTTTACAGGAGTTTAATTCACTTAGATTCCATCTAAGCCAACGCAGATTCTACTATGCAAAAGTTATTATCCTTACCACCCAATTTGATCCATTGCTTCCACGAACTGGAAGAAGTCAACCATACCGATTGGTTTTGTACATCAGACCCCATTGGGAGCAAACTAGGCTCCGGCGGCGGAACGACATGGTTATTGCAGGCCTGCCATCAGGCATTCGCGCCACAAAAATCTTTCGGCAACTGGATAGGAGATGAAAAAAGAATATTGCTCCATGCAGGCGGACAAAGCCGTCGCCTGCCCAGCTACGGACCTTCCGGCAAAATATTGACTCCGATCCCGATCTTCAGTTGGGAAAGAGGACAAAAACTCGGACAGAATCTATTATCATTGCAGCTCCCACTCTATGAAAGGATTATGAATCAGGCCCCGGCCGGTCTGAATACGCTGATCGCAAGCGGAGATGTATATATCCGTTCGGAAAAGCCACTCCAGGATATTCCGGATGCAGACGTAGTGTGCTACGGCTTATGGGTAAATCCTTCCTTGGCAACCCATCATGGTGTATTTGTTTCCGACCGGAAAAAGCCGGAGGTTCTCGACTTCATGTTACAGAAACCTTCTCTTGAAGAGTTGGAAGGATTATCGAAAACTCATCTTTTCCTGATGGACATCGGTATCTGGATTTTGAGTGACCGCGCCATCGAAGTATTGATGAAACGGTCATTAAAAGAAGGAACCAATGATATTAATTATTATGACTTATACTCGGACTACGGCTTGGCTTTGGGAGAGCATCCCAAAACGGAAGATGAAGAAATCAACCAGTTATCCGTAGCCATATTGCCTTTGCCCGGTGGAGAATTCTATCATTATGGCACAAGCCATGAGCTGATTTCTTCTACTTTAGCCATACAAGACAAGGTACGCGATCAAAGAAGGATCATGCACCGGAAAGTAAAACCGAATCCGGCTATCTTTATCCAGAACTCTATCACACAAGTTTCTCTTTCTGCAGACAATGCCAACTTATGGATTGAGAATAGTCATGTGGGAAAAGGCTGGAAACTGGGTTCCCGCCAAATAATAACAGGAGTTCCCGAAAACCAATGGAACATCAACTTGCCGGATGGAGTCTGCATCGACATTATCCCTATCGGCGACAATGACTTTGTTGCACGTCCGTATGGATTGGATGATGTGTTCAAAGGAGCGTTAGACAAATCAAAGACTACCTATCTTAATATCCCTTTCACCCGCTGGATGGAAGAAAGAGGAATTACCTGGGAGGATATAAAAGGACGCACCGATGATTTACAATCAGCATCTATCTTCCCCAAAGTAACTTCTGTTGAAGATTTAGGCATATTAGTGCGCTGGATGACATCGGAACCCCAACTGGAAGAAGGGAAAAAACGTTGGCTCAAAGCAGAGAAAGTTTCTGCCGACGAAATCTCGGCAGGCGCCAACCTCAAGCGTCTTTATGAACAGCGCAACGCTTTCCGTAAAGAGAACTGGAAAGGACTGGCGGCTAATTATGAAAAAAGCGTATTCTATCAACTTAACTTACTGGATGCCGCAAACGAATTTGTACGTTTCAACCTGGATACTCCCGATGTCCTGCAAGAAGATGCCGCACCCATGCTACGGATACACAACCGGATGCTTCGCGCACGCATCATGAAACTACGTGAAGACAAAGATTGCGCAAAAGAAGAACAGGCAGCCTTCCAACTGCTCCGCGACGGTTTATTGGGAGTAATGAACGAACGTAAAAGTCATCCCACACTCAACGTTTATTCCGATCAGATTGTATGGAGCCGCAGCCCTGTACGCATTGATGTGGCAGGAGGATGGACGGACACTCCTCCCTACTCTCTTTATTCAGGAGGAAGCGTTGTCAATCTTGCCATCGAACTGAACGGCCAACCGCCGCTGCAAGTATACGTTAAACCTTGCAAGGAATATCATATTACCCTTCGTTCCATCGACATGGGTGCAATGGAAGTGATACGAAATTATGAGGAACTGCAAGATTACAAAAAGGTGGGTTCTCCATTTTCCATCCCAAAAGCCGCCCTTACGTTGGCAGGCTTCGCACCGGCATTCTCAACAGAATCCTACCCTTCTTTAGCCAAACAGCTGGAAGCTTTCGGTTCAGGAATTGAAATTACCCTGTTGGCTGCTATTCCTGCTGGCTCGGGGTTAGGTACCAGTTCCATTCTGGCCTCCACCGTGCTCGGAGCAATCAATGATTTCTGCGGACTGGCTTGGGATAAGAATGATATATGCAGTTACACATTAATATTGGAACAACTACTGACCACAGGAGGAGGTTGGCAGGATCAATATGGCGGTGTTTTTTCCGGCATTAAACTACTACAATCCGAAGCAGGTTTCGAACAGAATCCATTAGTGCGCTGGTTACCCGACCAACTCTTTATTCATCCCGACTACCGCGACTGTCATCTGTTATATTATACAGGAATAACCCGCACTGCCAAAAGTATTCTGGCAGAAATCGTCAGTTCCATGTTCCTCAATTCCGGTCCACATCTAAGTTTGCTAGCCGAGATGAAAGCCCATGCAATGGATATGAGTGAAGCTATCCTGCGCAGCAACTTCGATAGTTTCGGTCGATTGGTCGGCAAAACCTGGATACAAAACCAGGCATTAGATTGCGGAACCAATCCGCCGGCAGTAGCAGCCATTATCGAGAAAATCAAAGATTATACCCTAGGATACAAACTCCCCGGCGCAGGCGGCGGCGGTTATTTATATATGGTAGCCAAAGCCCCTCAAGCAGCCGGACAGATCCGACGGATATTGACAGAACAAGCTCCCAACCCACGCGCTCGTTTTGTAGAAATGACGCTTTCTGACAAGGGACTTCAGGTTTCAAGAAGCTAAAGAAGAGGTATTGCCAGATTACCGGTCAATCTCATTCAGAACCACAAAAAACAAGCTTGGACAGATTCAAACGAAATGTCCAAGCTTCAATTTTTCAATGCCATAATGATCTGTTTTACATGTTGAGACTTGAAATAACTGTAAAGTAAATCATAATAATGATAAAACCAATAGCTCCGATAATCAGCGCCACACTAGCCCATTTCTTTTTTCTAGCTTCTTCCATTCTAATTTATATTTATGGGATTAATATAATTTATCGTCAGATATCTACTTCCGGAAAGCTATAAATACACTATATCAACATCATTTTTTTACTTCTTCATCGTTACAAAGTTAGCATTTTCTATGAGATTCCAATCATCTAAAACAACTTTTCATTCTCTTTAGACTAAATTATGCAACTACGGATAATAATATGGAACACAATATTTTATCTATTACTGTTTTTTTATCATGTGAAAGTTGTATATTTGCATAATCGACAATTCTGGTTGAACAAGGAAAAGAATCAAAACACAAAAGGTCATGACTAAAAAGGACGCTATAAAAATATTCGAAGATAAAAAGCTCTGCGCTGTAACATCATATACCATACATGGGCTGAAAATACAATAATAAAAAGCCGTACTCTCTGCAAGTACAGCTTTAAAGTACACCCGAAGGGAATCGAACCCTTATCTGAGGTACCGGAATCTCACATCAAATACAGCTATATCTACGATGAATAAATGGATTAACATATTATTAACACCATCTTTGTAGAACAATAGTAGAACATTTGCAACTTTAATGAAAAACCGTCCGAAATTCACATCCCAGACGGCTCATTTAACGCAACACTGATTATGACGTCAGTGTTGGTGCAAAGATAGAAATTACCCCAACAATCTACAAATTATTATCTTTCTTTAAAATCTGACCTATAAAATCCATAGGAGACAGAATTTCAGGAAATTTCAAATAGTTACCAATAAAGGTCTGCGTCTCGTCAAATTTACTATGTACATACTTTAATGCTTTTCCGCCTGCCCGAAGTCTTTCATTTAATACTCGGTCGGCATTATTCCTCTTCATTATTTTGCAAGTTTACCGTTAGTAACTATATTTGTAGTCTCTAACCTTCCTACACAAAACGCAAATGCGCTACCGTCATGGCAGAGGACTTTTAGCCCCCAGTCATGTGGCGGTAGCGCATGTTGCGTTAGTAGGTAGGTTAGAGCACTTTACTAACGGCTGGGGGCTTTTTCTTTCACCCCCCCGGAAGGTCTGGTTATTTATCTTTCTTCTTTTTCCTCTTGTACACTAACCAGGCAATAATACAAGATATAATAAGCAGAGCACTTCCCACTCCGGCCCATCCAATTTGTTTTAATATGGTTGATTCGTCTTTTTGTTTACTAGCTTCCAGATGAACGTTTTCCTGTTGTCGGGAAGACGTTGATTCATTGGAAACTGAATTATTAGTTTGTTCCACATTCTCCTGCTTATGAAACTCTGATTCTTTCTTTGCCCCTACCCATTTCTCCGATTTTATTGGTGGCTTACCGGTGACTGGGTCAACAGGTTTATCGGTATCATAATTCACTTCATAGGATTCAACCGATTCAGTAGCTTTGCCTGCTTCGATTATTTCTACTTGCTTATCGGAAGAAGTAGAATCTTTCTTATGGCTTACAACTGCAAGATCGGTAGAAATATCCTGCTTCATGTTCGAGTGGTGACTGCCACAGGATATGAAACATATTGCTGACGTCAGCAATATGATAGTATAAACTAGCCGCCTCATGGTCGGACAACTATATTACGCAAGAAATTAGAAAACTCGGAACGAACATCAAAACAGGGGCACGCCTTGATATATTCAGCCGGTTCAACTTCACCGGACCCGTCCAGATCGGGCGAAGTGTCACGATGTCCGAGAACCTCGATTATCTCATATTCTTTGCAGAGTTTAGCAACCAACTCGCGCAAAGCCACTTTTTGGGCGATCGTTCTTGTGTCTGCGGGCTTTCCGTTTGCATCCAAACCACCTATGTAGCAAATGCCGATAGAGTGTCTGTTATACGAAGATTCCGAGAAACCTTTAGTGTTACAATGTGCACCGTCGATGGAAAGCGGGCGACCATTCTCTATCATTCCGTCAAGGTCAATGACGAAGTTATAACCTATTTGGTTGAATCCCCTTTCCCGGTGCATCCGATCAATGTCTTTAGCTCTCAAATCCTGTCCGGCTTTTGTAGCCGAACAATGAATGATAATAGCATCAATTTCCTTCATTTTGCACCTCCTTTTTGTAAGTAGTTCGTTAAGTAAGGGATATTCTTTATAAACTCGACACTTAGCACATAATGCAAGAAGGCTACTACCTTATAACCATTGCTAGAGTTAGGTAAAATCTCTTTGATATTCCTTAGAATATTTACCCCGTAAAAATAGAATACGCTATACGTAATAAATGAGACACATTGCAGAGCACCTTCCGGATTTCCTTTATGCTCACCTATAAAATAGATACAACTAACCAAGGCAAAGAAAATGGTCGCTTCTACAATGCACCTCCAAGCCTTTTTAAAAGAAAAGCTTTCATGATTGATAAGGAGCGCAGTAAGCAGCCCACAAATGAAATTGAGGGCAAATACAGCAATAAGACTTTTGATCTCCCCAGAAATAGGATTGAGATAAGCAGCTATGCCGGTAACCAATCCAATAAGTAAGTTTTTAAAATACTCCATAATCATTTATCTAAAATATTAATACTTTATTTCAATACCTCACCACAATCATCGATAGCTGTCTGAAATACCTTTTTCACTTCTTCAGAAGTCATCCCGTGATCCTCATGTAGCGAGAAACCAGTTACTCCATTTCGCGAAGTATTGAAGAAACCTACTGTGGCTTCATCTCTGACAATCTCGGCAGTAATATCTTTCACCGCTTCGGTGCCACGGGTTGACATTCTATACTTGATACTTACACTTTCTGTAACTTTAGTTACAGCGGTGCTGTTAGTTGCTGTAATGTTCATTCTTTGTTTCCTCCTTCTATTAAATCATAAATTTGTCCGTATGCACCAGATACAAAGAAGTCTGCACAAATTTCCTTCAATAAGGTAGCATCTTCTGTCTCTATATCAAGCACGCCACGATTGTTAATAATCTGTTGTAACATCTTATACGCACGCAATTTTTTCGACATATCTAAACCCTGTTGAGGGTTAGAACCTGCTGCATACAATGCCTCTGAAACCATATCACGTAGATATTGCTTTACCTCTTTACCGTTGACTACTTTAATAGCTTCATTGCCTTTAAAATCGAGTAAAGGCCTGTTTAAATTGATTTTCATAATTGTTTATATATTAAGCGATTGATACCAATAACCCTTTTCTGAATTTCATATTACTACCAAAATCGAAATCAATACCTTGGTAATAGTTAATCCCACCATTTCCATCCCTAGATGTAATACAGCCAAAATTATCAGCTAAGCACAACTCACTTGACAATGTTCCTTTCACGTAGACACCTCCATCAAAGAAGCCGGCATACGTTGTATTTGCCTGTGGATAGCTTCTATCTGATGCATTTAGATTCCTGGAGGCATAAATACAAGCTCCACCAGAGTTTGAACCGATAGCAGCGACCCCAAAACGCCCATCTGTTTCTGCATTGAAAGTGACATTAACAACTCCTTCTTTTGATGTTCCGGAGCCTAATTTCAAACTGCGAGATGTTCCACCGAAGTACCCTGAACGTGTCCAAACAAGACGGCCACTCTCAATAGTAAAGCCACCAATAAAACCTACTTCTGCATCAATTCTACGGACTTTTATCAAGTCAGTATTTAGGTAACCGCCCACCACAATGGTAGTGCCTAACTTCGCATATTCAACCGCATCCTCAAATGCCAACTTACCCAATCCGTCACGATCAATCTTAGAATTAATCATTGTCTGCAGATCACTATGAAGTGCGGTGATTGTAACAGCACCTTCAAGGTTAATTTTAGATGAATGAATCGTAGTCTCTCCGGCCGCCTGGTTGATATAAGATATAAGCGTATTACCGTTTTCCAGCTCTTTAGAAGCATATATCTTATTACCGTCAGCTGTGGTAATCCATCCGGCTGTGTCTATCCTCTGCGTTAAGCTATCGACCCGTGTCACCTGTGCAGATATTTGAGTATTGAGTACTTTCAATTCAGCGAAGCATTGATCTGAATAGTCCTTCAACTTATCCTGAATAGTTCTATTTGCAGCTTCTACAGCTGTATTAAAACTAGCCAAAGCTGAATTAAAGAGGGCGAACTTATCATCTACATTCTGCTTTTCCTCAACAGTCGTCTGCCCGTCATTGATAGCCACATTAATTGCAGCAATAAGATTATCAATAGCACCGGATAATGAAACCTTTGCATTCAGTAAAGCCGTTTTCGCCTCACCTTCCAGATATGGATTAACAAACAGCTTGTTATAGGTTGCTTCAACGGCAGCTTTCGTATTCCTAACGGAATTCAGATATTTTTCAATAGCTAAAGCCTCTGCTTCTGATATGATTCCGTCCGCAAATGCTCCATCCACGTAGGTATACAAATTACCAACGGCACTATTCGCCTGTTCTGCCGCCTTAGCTGCATCTGCCGCATCTTGTAAGGCTTGCAACGCCTCTTTCATAGCAGCATCCGAGAACTCCTTTAGCTTATCCTGAATAGCTCTATTTGCAGCTTCTACAGCTGTATTAAAATCAGCATAGGCACTATTGAAATAGACGAAATACACATCAACGTTTTGCTTTTCTTCTGGTGTTGTAAGTCCGTCGTCAATAGCTGTATTAATTGCATTTATCAGGTCTGAAATACATCCTATAAGGGTAACCTTAGCATTTAATAAACCTGTTTTGGCAGACCCGGATAAATACACATTAGTGTATAGTTTGTTATAAGTAGCTTCAACGGTAGCTTTAGCATTATTAATCGTATTGATATACTTTTCAATAGCTTTCGCTTCGGCCTCCGTAATAATACCATCCGCAAACGCCCCATCTACATAGTCATGTAAGCCACCAACTGCATTATTTGCCTGTTCTGCTGCTTTGCCAGCATCTTCAATTTCTTTGTGTACTGCTTCCCATTCTGACAGATTTTCCAAACCGGATGAACCTGCTTTAATTTGAATATTTCCCCCTATCTCACCTTTTACTAAATTGAAATATGTTTCCCCATCCGGAGAAATTATTTGTTCAGTAGTCACCCGCCCTGGCAGAATCTCCGTAAATCCGTACAACTCAACAAAACTGCGATCACCTTCATACTCGCTGTTGAGGACACCGACTAGGAAGTGATAATATCCTGCTATGCCCTCCATCTTAATAGCCGTTTCGCTTAGAAGAAATGTACCAGTTTGATTCTCTTTGCTGCATACAGCATATAGATAATATTTCTTTTCAGGATGAATGAGTACCGGAGAATCATAGTTAGTCATATCCCAGTACCTATACTCTTGTGGCTTGTGGGAAGATGAAAGTATGTCAATATCCAACGTCATGTGTTGAAGAATACCTGCCGGAGCATTTAGTACTCTTGTGCTAACATTATAAGTAATATTGTGGGATAGTTGTGCCGGATTCGTCTTATTATTAACGAAACGGAACTGCAGGCTCTCATCCCCTACAAGCAATTGCATTGTGCGAACTGTAATAGGGTCTATAGAAGAAGAGAAATTTAGAAAAGCATCCTCAAGCATAGCCATCGTTTCCTTTGCGTCGCGAAACCGCCTCTTTGTAAATTGTAGTGCATCCTTATGCTTTTCAATAACAGTCACCTCGTTTGTCTCAATCTTATTCAATTCATCAGATACAGATGCACCTACAGGCTCATTAGAAAGCTCAATTTCGGGACTATATGGATTATTCACATACCTCTTGACACTTATCATACGAATCAAAGTACCTTCTGGGTGAAACTGTACATCGGAAAAATCTACAAAACCGCCTAATTTGATTTTACCACCAATTTGCAACCAACGCTTCTTTGCCCAAATGCCGTCTAACGTGCCGGTAAATGTAAACTTCTTATCTTCATGTTCAAAGAGGTATTTTGCAGCTTCTTTGAATACTTCCCAACTAGCACCAGTCTGCGTAGAATTGTCACAGATATAGGCTTCCGGTAACTGTATACCGAAAACAGCATAAGTATCCCCTTCTTTCGGTCGAAATAAATTGCTTTCTGGCATTGTCATTCCATCAAGTTCTTGCGGAACTATTTCAAAACGACGTGCCGCTTTCTTATCCTTTGTCTCATGAATATATTTCACTTCAAATTCCTTGCCTGTGAGCATGCCTGTTTGGAAGACAACAGTCATGCTCTCACCTGCTATCAAACAGTCCTCAAAGTTTAGTGATTCAGGAATATCTTCGTCTACAAAATCGTAGAAATTCTTCTCTTTATCGACTTCAATAACAGCACCGACAGTACCGATACGCGAGGGATAGATTTCAGTACAATCAAGACTTTCCTCTTTACCAGTAGTAAGTCTATCCATACGCATAACACAGGAGCCATCCACATCAGTTTTATAAACCCTACCTTCATAAACAAGGGTCTTATCCTTTGGCAGCAATAGATTCTTTGCTCCGTACGTAGAATAGTCAATATTCCGATCTGTCGTGTCAACCAGAATAATTTCGGGCGGTATCTCCCCAAACTGTCGCCCTACTCCTACTTTAAATCCATGCCCTTTCCCGTATGACAGTTTCAAAGGATTCTCTTTGTTATATTCTACTTTCCGAAGATGAACGGTCTTTATATTATTTTCCTCGGTAATTTCCCACTCTGTTTCGTACATATCCGCAAGCTGGTTCAAAGCATCACGAATGTACGTATGACTATAATTGATAACTTTCTCTGTACCTTCGATGCAATCACCAATTTTCCAGCCAATACCACGACGATTTAGATTCTCAACCAATAACCGAAGGTGCTCATTTGGTTTAGCAGTATATGGGAATTTGATACGCCTATCAAGAGTATTACGCACTTTCCACAACATCGTATCAGATATTCCTGTTTCAAGAGTTAAAGTGTACTCAAAGTTACGCTCTCCGTTTTTCTTGAAGTTACTATCTTTCTTGAGAGAATAACGTTTTCCGTAAAAGTCACAGTAGGAACCAACCGGAATTTCAAGATATCCGGAATAATCGAAATATAAAGTTAATGAGCAATCTTCCATGATCGCTTCATAAGAGTAGCTTTCATCTTTTACTTCGAGCTTTATTTCTTCTGAACCATTATATAAAGTAATCATATCTATTATAAGCTATCAATCAATGAAATATGTTCGGCTCAAAGATAATAAATATGCGTTTATCAAACACATATACAAAGATAAAAAAATAGAAAATAAAGAATTAGAACAATATAAGTCAGTAACCAAATAAAGTTTAAATAGCCTCCTCTTACTCCATTCAAAGCCTGTTTTTATACCTAAGTTCTCTCGGGACGAACGCTGCATTGAAAGATTTTTCCAATGTTACGACAAAAAGCCTCGGACAGAATGGGTATTATAAACTGCCGGATGGGATGTTGTTTCAATGGGGAATAGGTGGAAAGACAGGAGATGTTAAAACTGTGTATCTCCCTCTTTCTTTCTACGATACGAATTACAATGTAATAGCATGTTCTGGATTCGATCTCATTTCTGAAATTTTGGTTTCAGCTGTAATGATATACGCTCGCAATAAATCAAATTTCACTGTAGTGCAACGCCATGCAAGTAATGGTGGAGGAGTGTATACCACAGGCTACTCATTCTATTGGATTGCAATTGGTAGATGGAAATAGAAATTTTATAACATCAAAATAAAGATGAATAGCATTAGTAGAAAATTGGTACTACTTTTTGCCATAATATTTTGGCAAAGTTCTCTCGGAACAAAATCTGCGCAAATTAATGCGCAAAATTTAGGACAAAACGGCTATCGTAAATATGAAGACGGACTGCTTATACAATGGGGAGTTAATGTAACAGGGGTACAAGGTGAAAGAATCACCTATTTTTTACTCTCTTTTTCAGATACAAATTACAGCATAATTTTGTCAAGTGATCCTGGGGGAAAAAGTATAGCTAACAGTTTGGTTTCTCCACTATTAATATCTAAAGCAAGTTCTAACTTTAAAGCGTGTAATAGGTATTATGATAGTTATAGTTATGGATATGGAACATGGAACTTTTATTGGATAGCAATAGGAAAATGGAAGTAAATATTAGTAACATCAAATTGGATATGAGTAGATTTAGTAGAAAATTGGTACTACTTTTAGTGACCATAATTTGGCAAAGTTCTCTCGGAACTAATGCAGTTTTATTGTCTGGTCAAAGTTTAGGACAAAAC